>Ga0307996_1000355_pt1 | contig 12255 bp, 13 predicted proteins | sample Davwhametageno35_FD_203143 | JGI IMG/M metagenome (GOLD analysis project Ga0307996, IMG submission 203143) | Marine microbial communities from Davis Island wharf, Antarctic Ocean - #35 | ecosystem: Environmental > Aquatic > Marine > Unclassified | place: Antarctic Ocean: Davis Island wharf...
GTGTCGACAGTGAACGTTCCTTGGCCCAAGAAATCCTTGATATCTATTTAGGACGGGTTTCCGGCAAAAAGATATTGGGCGGCCAAATCGAACTCGGTGACGGCCAAAACCTAAAATGCGCGATCTTCTACTCTGATTTGCGCAATTCATTGGGATTGTCACAGCAATTGGAAAGACGCGCCTACCTCGATACACTTAACGCCTATTTCGACTGCACAGCCACGTCCGTTCAAGAGCATGGCGGTGAAGTTCTGAAATTCATTGGCGATGGCATCCTTGCAATATTCCCCTTCGATGATGATGAAAATTCACGCCCCGAAATGTGCGCCGCTGCCTTGGCCAGTGCGCAAGATGCTTTTGTTCGCGCGGAACGCCTAAGCACCCAGCGCCAAAACGAGGGATTACCAGACATCGAATTCGGCGTCGCCTTGCATCTGGGTGAGGTGATCTACGGCAATGTCGGCACCCAACATCGGCTTGATTTCACCGCAACCGGTCCGGCTGTTGGCTTGGCCTCAAGGATCGAGGGACTGACCCGCGAACTTGATTATTTAATCCTTGGGACACGCGAATTTGCGACACAAATCGAACATCAAGGCGATGACCTTGGCCCGCATGACATTCGAGGCTTTGCTACCCCCATCTCATTGGTTGGGTTTCCTATCGGATAACCACTCCTTTTTGGTATCAAAACGTCGCTTTTGATTAGATTGCAGGCGAAAAACTAGGCTAGGAAGCATCCTATGACCTGTGTTTTTCAGTACGCCCTGACACCTCCCGAAGAAAGTGCCACGTAAATGTTTTTATCCGTATTCGAGATGTTCAAAGTTGGCATCGGGCCATCGTCCTCCCACACAATGGGACCTATGGTGGCGGCTGCCCGTTTTCTTGACATGATGCGCGCCTCACCGTTTGAATTTTCAGGGGTCAAAGCATCCTTGCATGGCTCTCTAGCCTTTACAGGTGTTGGCCACGCAACAGACCGCGCAACGATCCTTGGGTTGGCAGGTTTTGTACCTGAAACCTATGACAATAAACTGGCCGAAGCTGCGTTAAACATGATGCATAGCACCAACACTCTCACCCCCGAGGGCCTACCGCCTTTGCGTTTCGACCCCAAAACTGACCTGATTTTTGATTACGACACGCAACTGACTGGCCACGCCAACGGCATGATCTTGATGGCCACCGACGCGCAAGGCGACACCATTCTAAGTCAAGTGTTCTACTCCATCGGCGGTGGTTTCGTGATGACTGAAGAGGAACTGGCGGCAGGCAAAGCCACGGATGAAGGTAATCCCGTCCCCTACCCTTTCAAATCTGCCGCCGAAATGCTGGAGATGTGCAAGTCCTCAGGCAAGACCATCGCCGCGATGAAACGCAGCAACGAAGAATCGCGTGGCGGATCCGAGAACCTTAAAAAGGGATCAGCCCGTCTGTGGCAGGTGATGAACGACTGCATCAACCGTGGGCTGGTGATCGACGGCATCTTACCCGGTGGTCTGAACGTGAAACGTCGCGCAAAAGGCATTCACGATGAACTACTGGCCGAGCGCGGCCTGAACCAACAAGCGCCCCATACGATCAACGATTGGATGAGCGTCTACGCGATGGCTGTGAACGAAGAAAATGCGGCAGGTGGTCAAGTCGTCACCGCCCCGACAAACGGGGCCGCTGGCGTTTTGCCCGCAACATTACGCTACTACCTTGATCACGTGCCTGGCGCGTCTGAGGCCCATATCGAAGACTTTTTATTAACCGCCGCCGCTATCGGCGGTCTGGTCAAGTACAACGCCTCGATCTCTGGCGCAGAAGCAGGATGTCAGGCCGAAGTTGGATCCGCCGCCGCCATGTCCGCCGCAGCACTTTGTGCCGTAATGGGAGGTAGTCCAGAACAGGTCGAAAACGCTGCTGAAATCGCTTTGGAACATCACCTTGGCATGACCTGCGATCCGGTCAAAGGGCTGGTTCAGGTGCCGTGCATCGAACGCAACGGCTTGGGCGCGATCAAAGCTGTGTCTGCTGCATCACTGGCCCTACGCGGTGACGGCACGCACCTTGTGCCCCTAGATGCCTGTATCGAAACCATGCGCCAAACGGGCGAAGACATGTCGGCAAAGTACAAAGAAACTTCACTTGGCGGGTTGGCCGTGAACGTACCCAACTGTTGATGAAACGGGCGGCCTCTCCTCTTACTGGCGTCTTGCTTATGGCAGCGGGTGCAGCACTTGCACCTTGGATTGATGTATTTGCCAAACTGGTCCCGCATGAAATCCCAGTTGCACAAGTCACTGCCGCGCGGTTCATCGTGCAATCCAGCCTGCTGTTGCCAATTGCTGCGTTTCTGGCGGTCCTGCATTTACCAAGCCGCCAAGAAATCGGACTGCATCTGATCCGCGCAACCCTAATCATGGTCACGACAGCACTGTTCTTTACCGCCCTACGGGCCACGCCAATTGCGGACGCCATCGCAGTTTTCTTTGTAGAACCGTTTATGTTGACCCTACTTGGGGCGTGGATCCTGAAGGAAACCGTTGGACCAAGACGCATCATCGCCTGTGTTATAGGCTTCATCAGGGCGTTGTTTGTGATCCAACCCAGCTTTGCCGACACTGGCCCTGTGGCCCTGTGGCGCTGTTGCCCCTCGGAACTGCCGCGTGTTTTGCAATCTATATGATCCTTACACGGCAAATGGCGCAACAGATGCACCCGCTTGCAATGCAATCTTATACCGCACTGGCCGCCGTCACGTTGTCAGTCCCCATTCTATTCATGGCAGATGGATCAGGGATCGCAGGCCTTGACCCCGCGTGGCCCAGCACCTTTGCCATTCTTATGATCTTTGATGATATTCCAACTCCGACAACCATGTTTGGCGTGGCGATCATCATCGCATCGGGTCTTTATGTCCTAGCGCGAGAGCGGAAAAACAACGTGGCCAGCGGACCCAATCTTGACGCTATATAGCACCATATCAGCCCAAAATTGGGTCACTTTGGCACCAATGTATACATTGCGTTTCGAATTTCGGCACAATAGCTTTATCAAATGACCCAAGACAAACCCCTTCTCGGCATTGCCCTTATGCTGGGCTTTTGCATCCTCGCACCGATGGGTGACGCGGTTGCCAAAATTCTTGGACAGTCGGTGCCGTTGGGCCAATTGTTACTGGTTCGCTTTGCGGTCCAAGCGATTATTCTGATCCCATTGGTTTGGGCCAGCAATCGGGCATGGCGGATGCGGGGACGTGTTCTAAAGCTGACAATCATTAGAACAATCCTGCACATTATCGGGATCGGGATGATGTTCACGGCCCTACAATACCTTCCACTCGCGGACGCCGTGGCCATCGCCTTTGTGATGCCCTTCATAATGCTGCTCCTTGGAAAATATGTTCTGGGCGAAGAGGTTGGTAGCCGCCGATTCATCGCCTGCATTGTTGGCTTCATCGGCACCCTGCTTGTGATACAGCCCAGCTTTGCGCAGGTCGGCTGGCCCGCGCTTCTGCCCTTGGGCGTCGCGGTCAATTTTTCGTTCTTCATGCTGATCACACGGCAAATCGCAAAAGAAACCGATCCCATCGGCCTTCAAGCCGTCAGCGGTGTCATGGCCGTTGGGATCATGTTGCCCCTGCTGCTGGTCACCTCAGGCATGGGTATCGACGCGCTGACCCTTATTGCGCCCAACGGGTTTGAGTGGGGAATGCTATGGGCCATCGGCATCCTTGGCAGCCTATCGCATCTTCTGATGACATGGTCACTGCGCTTTGCACCTTCTGCAACTTTGGCCCCCATGCAATATCTGGAAATACCGATTGCAACGATCATTGGATTTTTAGTGTTCACGGACTTGCCTAACGGGCTGGCCGCCGTTGGCATTGCCATCACCATCGCGGCAGGCGTCTATATTATCTTACGAGAGCGGGCCACGTCGCGTGCGCTTCAGGCAATGCAAAAGCCTGCGTAACTTCGCCCAGCAACCGACGCGGGACAATGCACAACATTCCTGGTCCAGACATGGTTAATTGTACGGGGCCAAGCGCATTATTTGAGGTTCCAACTTTATAATTTGGAGCAAGCTTCAAGCCATCAATCGGCCACTCCAATCCCGTTGATGTACCGGTCACCTCGGCCAACGGAAACAACGAGACGACATCACCTGCCTGTGTCGGTAAACTAAGTTGTGGCGGGCAATGAAACACCACCTCAGTCTCGCCCAAGATCACACATGGACGATCCACACGAACAACCAACGTGTGCATCGCTGCCAACTGATGATCCAATCGTCTACCCGTAAAGCCCACGGCAATCACCACAGGGGCAGAAATATGACGCAAGCATTTGTCAAAATCAGTGCTGTTTTGTTCAGGAATATGGTGACGGCGCTCGATCGGGATTTGCTTTAACACAGCATCGTCCACTGAATCAAAATCGCCAATCACAGCATGAAGGTTAATACCTGCCGCAACTGCCACACTTGCACCACCATCTGCTGCCACACAGACAGGAGCCAAACCCAGTGCAAAGTTTAAATCAGCGGGGCCGACCTCTCCACCACCTATAAGGGTGATTGGGTTCAAACTGTGAACAATTGGTATCATATGGGGGTTATTAAACACATCTTAGGAAAACTAACACAATCTCGCCATGAAATGATACCGTCATTGGCACAGATTCGGGCCGCTTTTGCCTTTCGTAACAGGGTAAACATGAACCTGCAAAACCGCAGAGGACGAGCATCCTATGATGAGTAACAATAAAATTTTAACAGTTTCCTACGGCACGTTTTCTTGCACGTTGGAAGGATTTGACGATTCATTCGGTACGATGAAGGCGATCGCCGAGTATTTTCGCGATTTAGCATCAGACGACAGATACTTTGGCGCGGAACCCCCGCAGCCCGATGCAGAAATGTTATCGCGTATCGCCCAAAAAGAAATTTCACGCCGTGTTGAAGTACGTGAGCATGAAGGCAAGATCGTTATCAGCGCGACCACTGATGAAGATCAAGTGACGCTTGAGGCTCCTGCTTTGGCAACCACGCAGGCAAACGTACAAGCCGAGGCGCTGATTGCAGCTGAAGCAGCCCGTGCGACACTGGCTCAAGCAGAAGAAAAAGCCGAACACGCCCGTGTTCAAGCCGAGGCTGAAGCAAAAGCCGCCGCAGACGCTGATGCAACCTGTTTGGAAAACGCTCGTTTAGAAGCTGCCCGAGTTGAAGAAGTTCGTCTTGAGGCTGAGCGTCAAGAAGCTCAACCTGTCCAAGAAGAAGCAACCATTGAACCAATCGAAACACCTGCAGAAGAAATAGTGCCACGCGATCTTGCTGCTGAATTGACAGAAGCAGAAACGTTCTTTGCATCCAGTTCTGTTGAATCGGAAAATGACGACACCGAAGTTGACGCCATAGACACAGCGCCGATTGCGCAGGTTGCGGCCGCCAGTGAAGCCCATGACGATAGCATTGCGGCGAAGCTACAGCGTATTCGTGCTGTTGTGTCCAATGCGGATCAAGCCAGCGACGAAGAAGATTTCTCTGAGGATCAACACGCTGAAGACTTTGGTTCAAACGCCGTTGAAGAGACTCATTATGCGGTGACCAACGACACAACCGATGATGACTCCTTCGACATTGCCGATTTCAGTGTAGACACATCTGACGCAACAGAAACCAAAGCTGATTTCGATGTTCAGGCCGAAGCAATCGCAGACATTGAAGCCGCCAGCCAAGCAGACGACTTTGCGGATGTGCAAGCCGATCAAACTGCGATGGATGATGACGATATGTCAGCGATCCTTGCCCGTCTTGAAGGCAGCAAATTTGACGCTGCTGAAGATGATGATGAAGATGAAATCGTATTAATAGAGACCATCGAAGAGACAGCAGATGGCGAAAACCTCTTTGATGACACTATTTATGCCGGAGATGACGCCTTAATTGATGTTGATCTTGAAGACGACTTAGAACCCAAGCGCATCGCTCGTGTCATCAAAGTTAAACGCGCTGACCTAGAAGCTGCAATCGCGCAAGGTGATCTAGAAGAAATCGAAGAGAGTGACGACAGTTCCCTGTCCGATGCGGATGAAGCCGAGTTGGCTCTTGATCTGGCAAACGTTGAAATCGACCTTGCTGACTTGGAAGACCCAGAGAGCGAGTCCTTGTTCGAGGACGACACATTTGAAGAAGCCATAGCGCCTCAATCGCTACCACAAATTGATGGTTCCGATGATGATGACCTATCCCGCCTTCTGGCTGAAGCCGACCAACAAATGGACGACGAAGAAGGTAAACAAAGCCGTGACGCATTCTCACATTTGAAGGCAGCAGTTGCAGTCAAAAAGGCAGATGCTGGTTTGGCAGAGCCAACTGCGGAAGAAGAAGAAGTGGCGTATCGCAGCGACTTGGCAACAGCAGTGAAGCCACGTCGCCCTTCCGCGGGCGGTGCCCGTTCAGAACGTCCAACGCAAACCGAACGTCCTGCGCCTTTGAAATTGGTTGCAGAACAACGTGTTGACGCTGCCAACTTAGACACACGTGGGCCAGTTCGCCCCCGCCGCGTCGCCTTACAAGAAGCAGCCGTGAACAACGAGGCAGAAAGCTTCGTCGAATTCGCTGAAGACATGGGCGCATCTGAATTGCCCGATCTTCTTGAAGCCGCAGCAGCCTACATGTCCTTCGTTGAGGGCCGCGAACAATTCTCGCGTCCACAGTTGATGAATAAGGTCCGCTCTGTTGAGAAAGAAAACTTTAGCCGCGAAGATGGCCTTCGGTCTTTCGGAAAACTGCTGCGCGCTGGTAAAATCGAAAAGATCAAAGGTGGCCGTTTTACAGTCACCAATGACATTGGTTACCGCCCAGACGCACGCGCCGTAGGCTAAACCTTCGGCATTACCAATTCAAAAAGGCGGCGCTGAAAGGTGCCGCCTTTTTTGCATTTGAACTGCAACAATCGCCTTGACGTTATCCCCACACAAGCCTCCACTCCGTATCTGACACCAACGGAGGTCCCTTGATGCCAAATCCCTCATTCAACCGTTTTGTAGCAGCCTCAGGTCTTACCAATCTGGCCGACGGAATTGCCACGGTTGCATGGGCTTGGATGGCGTCCCTCCTGACCCGCGATCCGCTGCTGGTGGCCATGATGCCGGTCGCATTGCGCTTGCCATGGTTCCTCTTTGCTATCGCGGCAGGCATTATTACGGACCGCGTAGACCGTCGAAAACTGATCCTGTGGATGGATGTCATCAGGGCAATCGCTTTTGCTATAGCGACGGTTGTGATCTGGCGGGCCTTGCCACTTGCCGTGCCCCCCCAAACAGGCCTTGCCCAACCCACAGTGTTTTACGTCTTGATGGGCACGGCCCTTTTGGTTGGCGGCGTCGAAGTGTTTCGCGACAATGCCGCCCAAACCATGCTGCCCAGTCTTGTCTCGCATGACGCACTTGAGCGGGCCAATGGACGGTTGTGGAGCGTTGAACTGATTGGCAATTCCCTTGTTGGACCCGCGCTTGGGGCATTCCTAATCGCCGCCTTTGCGCCTGCCCCTTTCGCGTTAAACTCTATCGCTTACGCCGTGGCTTTGGTCTGCGTCATGTCCCTCAAAGGCGCGTTTAAACCCCAAGTAAATGAGTCAAAGCCGGACTGGAAATCAGAACTAAGCGAGGCATATACTTTCCTCAAATCCTCAGCCTTGTTACGATCTTTGGCTTTGATAACAGGCGGTTGGAACCTTGTGTTTCAAATGTCAGCCATTGCCTTGGTCCTACATGTTCAGGAAAACCTGAACCTTGGGGCGACAGCTTACGGCCTGCTTTTGGCCGCAGGGGCTTTTGGTGGGATCGCAGCAGGGTTTATGGCCGAGCGGATCATCAAACGCTTTGGGCCAAAACGCACAGCACAAGTCAGTTTAATGGTCTCGGCCCCCAGTTTTTTGCTTATGGCACTTGCCCCGAACTGGCTGACCCTTGCCCTCACAATCGCGATATTCGAATTTGCAGGACTGACATGGAACACGGTGTCCGTGTCTTACCGTCAACGTAAAATCCCCGATGTATTGCTTGGGCGGGTCAACAGCCTTTACAGGCTTCTGGCGTGGGGATTGATGCCCATCAGGCTTGTTCTGTCTGGCTTAATCGTACGCTACGCCGAACCCATGATCGGACGTAGCCAAGCCCTGAACCTGCCGATTTTCACTGCAAGTGCAGGTGCTTTAATCTTGGGTATCTTAGGGTGGCAGGCGTTAAACCGTGGCTTCAATCACGTTGATCAGGATCAGCCTGACCAACGCCCATGAACACAGCCTTCAATGGGAAGGCCCAAATTACACCCAAACCAAGGTAAATAAGCACTTCGATCACAATATGTGGCCGTGTTTCAAAAAACGACATCACCCAGACAGCGGTGACAATATAGACGGGCAATCCAATCAAAAGGACAACCAGCGACCAGCGACGGCGGGCTTTGTAGCTAAGGGCCATCAGTCGGCAAACGGGTCAGTGACAAGGATGGTGTCCTCACGCTCTGGCGAGGTTGATAACATCGCCACAGGGCAGTCGATCAACTCTTCTACGCGGCGCACATACTTGATCGCCTCGGCTGGCAAATCGGCCCAAGACCGCGCACCTTCCGTAGATTGCGACCAGCCCGGCATCGTTTCATAGATCGGTGTGCAACGGGCCTGCTGGTTGGAGGCAGTGGGCAAGTGATCGATCCGCTTGCCATCCAGTTCATACGCCACGCAAATTTTCAGCTCTTCAAAACCGTCCAAAACGTCCAGCTTCGTGAAGGCAATTCCAGACACGCCAGAAGTCGCACAGGTCTGGCGCACCAAAACCGCGTCAAACCAACCACAACGACGTTTGCGGCCTGTGACTGTGCCAAACTCATGGCCCCGTTCACCAAGGCGTTGGCCGTCAGCGTCATCCAGTTCACACGGGAACGGTCCCTCACCCACACGGGTGGTATAGGCCTTCACGATACCCAAAACAAAATCAATCGCGCCAGGTCCCATGCCAGTGCCAGTTGCCGCTTGGCCTGCAATCACGTTGGACGAGGTCACAAACGGGTATGTTCCAAAATCGATGTCCAAAAGCGCGCCTTGCGCCCCTTCAAACAAGATACGTTTGCCAGCTTTGCGCTTTTCAGCCAGCACTTTCCAAACAGGTGCTGCGAATTGCAAAACGGAATCAGCGATCTCTTCCAACTTAGCAAGCAACGCGGCCCGATCCACAGGATCGATGCCCATGCCACGGCGCAACGTGTTGTGATGCTCTAGCAAACGATCAACGCGGGTTTCCAGCGTTTCACGATCCGCCAAATCAGCGACGCGAATGGCGCGGCGGCCAACTTTATCTTCATAAGCTGGGCCAATGCCACGGCCTGTCGTCCCGATCTTAGTTCCAGGATTTGCAGCCTCTTCGCGGGCGCGATCCAATTCGCCGTGTACCGGCAGGATCAGCGGTGTATTTTCCGCAATCATCAAATTGTCTGGATTGATTGCAACCCCTTGGCTTTTCAGCAAAGCGATCTCTTCTTTCAAATGCCACGGGTCCAAAACAACACCGTTGCCAATGACAGACAACTTACCACCGCGCACAATCCCAGAGGGCAGCAGCGACAGTTTGTAAACTTTGCCATCAATAACAAGCGTGTGGCCTGCATTGTGACCGCCTTGAAAGCGGGCGATAACGTCCGCGCGTTCAGAAAGCCAATCGACGATCTTGCCTTTACCTTCGTCGCCCCATTGAGCGCCGACAACTACTACATTGGCCATGATCTCGGTCCTTTTTTCATGCAAACCCGCGACCATATAGACGCGTGAGGGCGCAGGTGAAACCTGATTCTTGCCTTTTGGCCCATTCCATGGTGTTCATTTCGTCGCAGATAAATTTAAGGAATGGGTTCATGGGTTTCATTTTACGTTGGTTGGCGGCATTTGCGCTGCTCGCAGCCACCTATAATCCAACAGATTATAACTACATAAAATGGGTCATGACGCTTGGCGACGGTTCGATTTCACTGATGGTGCTAGCGGGCTTACTTTTATTGATAGGCTACATCATTTATCTGCGGGCCACGCTGCGGTCCATCGGCGGCTTTGGAATGACGCTAGTGCTGGCGCTGGTCGGGGCACTGCTTTGGGTGCTCTATGATTTCGGCGTACTTAGCCTAGACAATGCAGGCCTAAACGTATGGTTGGGATTGCTGGCCTTGTCCTTGGTATTGGGCGTTGGGCTTAGCTGGAGCCACGTACGCAGGGCCCTTTCAGGTCAAGCCGACATGGATGACGTGGATCAATAAGGCCTCACCCGCCTTAAGTATGGTGTGAGGAACCGCGCAGCTAGCTTAACGAAACAGGATCCCCGTGCGGTGTGGATAGATAAGCCTGTTCCCAAGCATCGCGCGTCTTGGCAACATCAGCGGGCAAAGCAGCTCCTGTCTCAGCCAAAAACGCCTCTAACGTCTCAAGCCAAGCCGCGAAATAGTCATCGCCACCATTTAGGTCTTTGTCGACACCGTGTCGCTTCAAGGTCGCGCCAAAACGCTCTGCCCAATCCGACCAAACAAAGCGACCAGCCTCGTTTAAGTGAACGGTCAAAGCAAATAGCTGGGCGTGCCACGGCTCTTGAAAAACCGGCTCAGGCGCACTCACGCTGCAGGATCCAGATAACTTTGCCACAAATCCAACACGACCTCATCCTTTGGATGCTCAGGATTTGCCCACAGCTCAGAGGCTGCGAACGCAACAGCATAAAGCGGCTCAGCGCCGTCCCCCAGATGATGCGCAGAACTGTCAGGCAACACATGGGTGCCGTGAACCCTTAAAATACGCCCAGTCGCCCCAACCGCGTAAGCGGGCAAACGTGTGTGCCCGCCATCAACCAATCGATTGCCGTTGATCCGGCGCGTGCGCACAGCGTCACCAACCTTAAAAGCGACGGCCACATCACTGGGCCGATCCGCAGGACCACCAGATGCCAAAACCCCAGCGACCTTCTCTGCAACCATCCGTTTGGCAGCCAAATCACTGCCACCAATCGCGTGACCAGCAGCCAATTCTTCACGGCTTAGAATGTCAGCGTCCACCAACAGGCCAGTCAAACCAGCCATCCATTTTTCATAATAACTTAACAACGCATAATCGGCTGGTGGCAAACATTCGCGCCCATGCCGAGAAATATCAATGTTCCACTTGCCCAGGGCACCCGCTGCCAAAGTCACGGCCAAAGCGCGGCCATGCCAGTCCTCATGAAACACTGGCCCACCTTCAGCCTCAGGCACAATAGGGCCGTCACCGAAACGCCCCCCCATGTCGTGCACACGGGTCATGGTTTCACACTTGGCGCAACCGCCACCCCTGTGCCAATCATCGAGTCGCGGGTGATCAAATCCATCAACGCCGCCTCGCCCAGCCCTTCAGTGCCAGCAGGTCGTTGCGGGATCACCAAATAACGGGTCTCTGCCGTAGAATCCCAAACACGAACGGCCATGCCATCCGGCAATGTCACGCCTAACTCAGACAATACCTTGCGGGGTTCACGTACAGCGCGGGCGCGGTAGGCGTCCGATTTGTACCATGTGGGCGGGATGCCCAGCAACGGCCAAGGGTAGCAACTGCACAAGGTGCAAACGACTATATTGTGGATAGCGTCGGTATTCTCGACCGCAATCATGTGTTCGCCTTGGCGACCATAATACCCCAACTCAGACACGACAGCCGTCGCATCGGCCAACAAGGCGGCCATGAATGCGGGATCGCTCCACGCTTTAGCGACCACATGGGCACCGTTGCGCGGACCTATCTTTGTCTCGTAGGTTTCAATGATTTCATCCAAGGCAGCAGGGTCAATCAACCCTTTCTGCGTCAGTATGGTCTCCAGTGCCTTTACCCGCAAAGCAGGGTCCGAAGGCAGAAGAGTGTGCGGGTGATCGTGATCAGTGTGGTCATGAGGCATAGTGCGATCATGCAAGAGCATATGGCACCTTGTCCAGTGTCCACGCGATACTCATTCGAGCCAAATGACGATTTGCACGGCCAGCCCACTTGCCCCGCCCCACAAATTTGCATAGATACGCGGCGAAGCGCTCACACCATGCAGGTACCTATGGAAAACGTCGTTCTAATCATCCACCTAATTCTCGCATTGGGACTTATCGCCATTGTGCTTATGCAGCGCTCAGAAGGCGGCGGCCTTGGTATGGGCGGTGGCGGCGGCGCAAGCAGCACGCGTCCTCCGTCAACTGCCCTTGGCAAAG
>Ga0307996_1000356_pt1 | contig 12249 bp, 11 predicted proteins | sample Davwhametageno35_FD_203143 | JGI IMG/M metagenome (GOLD analysis project Ga0307996, IMG submission 203143) | Marine microbial communities from Davis Island wharf, Antarctic Ocean - #35 | ecosystem: Environmental > Aquatic > Marine > Unclassified | place: Antarctic Ocean: Davis Island wharf...
TGTTTTCCATGCCCCACCCAATGTTTTGCACTATGGTCGCCCCAGCACTGGCGCAATCTTAGAGCCCGGTATGTTCTTTACGATCGAACCGATGGTGAACTTTGGACGGCCAGAAACAAAAACGCTGGCAGATGACTGGACAGCGGTGACGCGGGATAAATCCCTGTCAGCGCAATTTGAGCATTCCATCGGTGTGACCGAAGACGGGTTCGAGATTTTCACTCTATCAGCTGCGGGAAAATTCCACCCTACTTACTGACCTTGGACGCGCAATTAGCCCGTAAACTCTAACAAGGTCACGTGTGTATCGCCGTATTTGCGATGATCTTCAAAGACGAATCCTTCGGGTGGTAGCATCTGCGCAGCCTCTTCCCAAACAATCATTGCGCCTGTTGCAAGCCATCCACCTGCCTGCGCGGCACTTAACGCTTTTTGCCCCATGTCCCGCCCATAGGGTGGGTCAAGAAATACCAGATCAAAGGGCGTATCCGTCCAAGCCGCTAACTTAGTCGCATCATGCCGTACAACGCGTGTCTGATCTTTAGCCCGTAGTTTGACCACATTTTCTGCAATCAATTTCTGCGCTATGCGACCGTTTTCAACCAAAACTGCACGCTCTGCGCCACGTGAAACAGCCTCGAATGCCAAGGCACCTGTGCCTGCAAACAAATCCAACACCCGCGCATCTTCAATAACACCATGATGCGTCAGCATCGAAAATAGGCTTTCGCGGACCCGATCAGATGTAGGGCGCAACTGCGCATCCGCGTCCCCTTTCCCTAAAGCGGCAAGGGCCGTTCCGCGCCATTTTCCTGAAATGACCCTCACGTTTTCAACAAGGCCTTCATGTCCGTTTCTGGGTTCGCAATCACCTCGGGATCAGGTGACTTGCCTGCCTCGATCAACCGCTTTCCGACCATGTAACCACGGGGATCGTTCGCAGCATCCACGGCTAGTAACGTCGTGCCATCGTAATACCAAAATGACACGGCATCGCCTGTGCGGCGGGTGATTACACGATCGTAACCCGTATTCAGGCCAGCGATTTGTAGTTTCACGTCGTACTGATCGGACCAAAACCACGGCTTTGCGACATAATCCGTAGCTGCGCCCATAATATTCCGCGCAACAATTTCCGCCTGATCAATAGCATTTGGAACGCTTTCAAGCCGAATTCTTGTGTCACGATAGGGGAACGAGGCACAGTCACCAGCGGCCCAAATATGCGGATCAGACGATCTGCCATGTGCGTCCACCTTGATACCATTTTCCAAGGTCAAGCCTACTGTCGTCGCAAGGCCAGTCGCAGGAGCAATCCCGACGCCAACAATCACAAAATCAAATTCAAGCGCAGTACCATCCGCTAACCGTGCTCCGGTAACGGTATCGACACCTAGCAATCGATCAAGGCCAACACCTTCACGAATATCGACTCCGTGTTTGCTGTGAAGTTCACGAAAGAAATCACTGGTTTCAGGTGCGGCAACCCGTTGTAAAATACGATCCGCCATCTCGACTAAAGTAACCTGCAGGCCAAGCTTTGCCGCAACCGATGCTGCCTCTAGTCCAATATAACCACCGCCAACGATCAAGACCTTCGCACCCTCAACAAACCGAGGGGCCATTGCATCGACATCTGCCAAATCACGCACAACAAACACGCCATCCAATGAACCGCCAATGCTGGCTGGCAAGCGATTTGGCGTCGAGCCTGTGGTCAGGACCAAATCATCGTAGTGCAATGTATCGGTGCCAATAGAAATCGTCTGGTCGACTGGGTTAACGTGATCGATACGCATACCCATTTTGAGTTGAATATCGTTCTCAACGTAAAAAGATTCAGGTCGCAGAAACAAGCGTTCCGACGCCATATTACCCAACAGATACGCCTTGGACAAGGGGGGACGTTGATAAGGCGGTACAGGTTCTTCGCCAATCAACGTGAGCTGGCCCTCGAACCCAGTGTTGCGTAATTTGGCAACGCATGACGATCCCGCCTGCCCTGCTCCCACAACAATAACATGTCCCATTTAAAAACTCCCTTGGCACTCACTTAGCGATTTCTCTGGTCACTCTGGTCCCAAAACCTATATCCACAAATGAGATAGACGCAATTCCCTAGAAAGGTTCTACTGATGGCGATTAAGCAAGGTGATACGCTTCCCGACACAACTCTGGTCGAAATGACTGCTGATGGACCAGCCCCCGTCAGCTTGGCTGAAAAAACCAAAGGACGTAAAATTGTTATTTTCGCAGTTCCGGGTGCATTCACACCAACATGCCATTCGGCGCACGTGCCAAGCTTTATCCGCACCAAAGATCAGTTCGATGCAAAAGGCGTAGACGAAATTATCTGCGTTTCCGTCAACGATCCATTCGTAATGAAAGCATGGGGCGAAGTTACTGGCGCGACTGAAGCTGGCATCACAATGCTTGGCGACGCAGAAAGCCTCTTTACCACGGGTATCGGCATGGAATTCAGCGCACCCCCGGCTGGCTTATTGGCGCGTTCAAAACGTTATGCGATGGTTGTCGAAGACGGCGTTGTGACACTATTGCAAGAAGAAGAATCCCCAGGCGTTTGTGACGTTTCTGGCGGCGAAGGTCTGCTTGCTTCTATGTAAGCTTTCTAAAGCGCATCTAATCAAATGACGCAAAAGGCCTCCGTTTGGGGGCCTTTATCAATTGAACTTACCTCATTTTTAGGAAAACAAGCGATCCATCTTTCTGGCCAGTTTAAGATCCAAAGTACTTAATCCGTCCACATCATGGGTAATCAAAACAACATTTACGGTCGAATACACATTGTCCCACTCTGGGTGATGATCCCATTTTTCGGCCCACATTGCGACACTGGTCATCCAGCCAAACGCATCAATGAAATTTTTGAATTTGAACCGCTTAACCAATGCGTCTCTTTCATCATGCAAGGTCCATCCATTTGCAATCAAAGGCTCCAACAACATCTCACGGGTTTCTTCGCTTAGCTTTTCCATTATTCTTGCTCCTCGACTTGGGTCCGCCTGAACGGACCATATTCCGTTAAAACTTCGATCTCATCTTCAACTACTTCGCGTTCCGCCTTCAAATACGAACCAATAGCATCTGCGAACCTCGGATCGCCAACCCAATGCAAACTGTGGGTTTGGGTAGGCAAATAACCGCGGGCCAACTTGTGTTGTCCCTGCGCGCCAGCTTCAACCCGTGCCAGTCCATCACCGATCGCAATGTCGATCGCTTGATAATAGCAAAGTTCGAAATGCAGACAGGCATGGTGTTCGACGCAGCCCCAGTAGCGACCATAAAGCGTTTCACGGCCTACAAAATTTAAGGCACCCGCAATCCATTCGCCGTCGCGACGAGCCAAAACCAGGGCCATATCATCGCGCAGTGTTTCTTGCGCGATCCTAAAAAACTGACGTGTCAGGTAAGGTGTCCCCCACTTTCGCGCACCCGTATCTTGGTAAAACTCCCAAAATGCATCCCAATGCTCTGCCTCAATCTGATCGCCGCGCAGCGTTACGATATCTCCGCCAAAACTTTGGGCCTGCGCACGTTCCTTACGAATATTCTTACGTTTGCGAGAACTTAGGTCCGCTAAGAAGCCATCGAAATCGGCATAGTCGTTGTTAAGCCAGTGAAACTGCTGAGTGGCGCGTGACATCAGACCCAGCTCTTCACCCAATATTGCTTCTTCTTTTGTACAGAACGTGGCGTGCACGCTTGATACCTTGTTTTCAGACGCCAGTTGAATCGCACCTTGAACCAAAGCCGAAAACCCTGCCTCAGCAAAATCTGGATGCACCAAGAAACGACGCCCTGTGGCTGGAGTATGGGGAACGGCAATTTGGAGCTTTGGATAATATCGCCCACCCGCTTGCTCATAGGCATGAGCCCAGTTTTGATCAAAGATATATTCGCCCTGTGAGTGGGATTTCACATAAAGCGGGGCCACAGCTATCACACGGTTCTGAATTTTTGCGGCCAAATATTGCGGCTGCCACCCTGTCCCCGGACCAACTGACCCGCTGTCCTCTAATACGCTTAGAAAGCGATAGGTCGTAAAGGGATCGTTTGGCCGGCCACCATCAGCGACTTCTGGACATGCACAAGCATCCCAATCGACCTGCCCAATTTGAGCAATCGCAGGGACAACGTTGATTTCCACTTCATGCTGGCTCATCGTGTTCCCTTGCAGCGGCTCATTGGTTTTATGTGTACCATGCGTTCAGCTTTTCAAGCGTCGAACTTAGCTAAATATTGCTCAAAAGTTATATTTTGCGCGACCCTTCGTGCCTTAAGTTCCTGCTCTGCGGACTTCACAGTCCAACACAAAACGTCAGCCCCAGTCTCTTTCAAAAACGCCACACGTGGGCGATCTAAATCAGTCACGTCATGACTAATGAAACTTGCCCCAACACGATCAAAATCAGGGATATCACGAAGATAATCACAGATGGCGGGGCTTAATGCCCAATTATTAAAATGATACGCACTGGTCACAATGCCTCTTGGCACTTCAGGTAAAAGTTTGGCCATCAAAGCAACGCTGTTTGGGTTAAACGACATGACACCGACGGGCCCCGCATATGTCGCCAAATCATTTGCTGCCGCCTTTTCAAGGGACCCAACATTTTTGCCCATAGCGCCGTCTTGATCCTTGAACTCGATCAGCAACGGTACTTGACCTGCGACCAAATCCAAAATGTCGGCCAGATCTGGTATCCCTTCGGCACCCCCAGTCAACGGAATAGCCGAAAGCTGTTTAGCACTGCGCTGCCGAACCGGTCCCACCTTATTTGTCAGTCTGTCTAAAGTAAAATCGTGGAACACTATAGCCTTTTGATCTGCGCTGAGTTGCAGGTCAATTTCGATCCCATAGCCGTGGGAAATCGCCGCTTGGATCGCCGCACGGCTGTTTTCCGGACGCCTATCGGACACATCGTGTAGCCCACGATGCGTCAATGGTTTGGTCAGGAAATCTGGATGTAGGCGCGGCGTCATTTGATTTGGAATGTGCCTTCGATCTCAACCGCAACACCCAATGGCAATGAGGCCGCAGAAACCGCAGCCCGTGCATGACGACCTAAATCACCAAACACCTCTACCATGAAATCGGACGCGCCGTTGATCACCTTCGGTTGGTCTGTAAAGTCCTCAGTTGAATTCACAAAACCGCCCAGTTTCACAACCTGCACGACCCGGTCCAAATCGCCACCACATGCCGCTTTAAGCTGTGCGATCAGATGCAAAGCGCAAGCCTTAGCAGCGGCGGCCCCAGCTTCAACATCCATGTTGGCACCAAGTTTGCCAATGATCAGCCCATCAGGGCCATTCGAAATTTGGCCCGAGATGTAAACCAAGTCTCCAGCTTGAACGTATGGGACGTAGTTGCCAGCAGGCGCACTGGCCTCAGGCAAAGTGACCCCAAGAGACTTAAGTCGATTTTCAATACCCATTACAGCATTCCTTGTCAGCGTTTAGATTTCAACAGAAGGCTACGCGTGTCACACCCAAACGAAAAGGGAGATTACGACTCTCTGAACGCCCGATTGAAATAATCTGCCATAGGCTTGATCAAGTATGCGAGAGGTGAGCGATCTGCAGTTCTAATAAACGCCTCGACAGGCATCCCGGGAATCAAAGTGTCGCCTTCATTCAGTTTTGATATTTCGCCTGGATTCAATACAATTTCTGCACGGTAATATGTGATCCCATTAGCATCATCCTCGAACGCGTCGGCCGAGATCAATGTGACCTGCCCAACCAGTTCTGGGGTGGTTCGTTGATCCAATGCCGAAAACCGCAAATTCACTTGCTGGCTCAAAACAATCTTGTCGATATGGATCGGATCGATACGTGCAACAATCAATAGTGGCCGATCTTGGGGGATTAAATACAACACCGGATCTGCTGATCGAATTACAGAACGAATAGTCTGCACTCGCATACCATAGACAATGCCCGACACTGGTGCGCGAATGTTCAACTGCTCGATTTCAAGCTGCAGTGCGCCGCGCTGTTCTATCAACTCAAGCTCTCGGTATCGAAGGTCGCGCAACTGGGTAATCGCCTCTTCGCGCCGATCAGTGGCAAGCTTCAACACTTCGAGATCAATCTCGGTTATGCGGCCTTCGGCCTGCGCCTTGTTCGCAGCCAGTTCACCCAATTGACCATTTAGGCTAGCGGCTTGGCGTTGCAACGCCAGCACTGTGCCAGCTTGCGCCAACCCTCGTTCCAAAAGCGTTTCCTGCGCATCCAGCTCCTGTTGAATTAATTCTAATTGGGTCGCGAGCGAAGTCTCTTGCGCATCGATCCCAACGATCTGATTACCAATCTGCGATTTCCGTTTGCCCAATTGTTCAGTTTCACGGGCCACAGAGTCACCGCGTGCAAAGAACAAGTTCGCTTGCCCTTCAATCAATTCGTTTATGTTAGGATTAGCGGCACCCTCGGACAGTAACACTTCGTCAAAGGTCACAGTGGTCGCAGTGTCACGTTCGGCCGTCAACCGACTGCGCCGGGCCATCAATTCAAACAATTGCCCTTCAGAAATGGCCAACTGACTTTGTAATTTCTGACCGTCTAAACGAAGCAAAACATCCCCAGCATTTACAACATCACCTTCCACCACATAAATTCTCGCGACCGTACCGCCAGTTTGATGTTGGACAATTTGCCGGTTTTGATCGACTTCAATGCGACCCGGTGAAATGATTGCTCCCGAAATTTGTGTCACTGTTCCCCAAACGACGAATCCGCCGAACAACACGACCAGCGCGAATAGACCTGTGAACACCGGCACTTTTGCCGACCACGTTTTGGTTTCATTCGCAGCGATCATGTTACGCCTCCAGAGTTTTTGGGTGCATTGGTAATTGTCGCATGGTTTTTGACGCTATTGCGTAGCACTTCATCACGTGGACCAAATGCTGTCACGGCCCCTTTGTCGAGGACCATAAGCATGTCGCATTCCTGAATGGCTGCGGGTCTGTGGGCCATAATCATAACGGCGCCGTTGCGGGCCTTGATGCCTCTAATCGCTACATTCAAAGCTTCACTACCGATGTTATCCAAGTTCGAATTTGGCTCGTCCAAGACGACGATTACGGGATCACCGTACATTGCGCGCGCCAAACCGATTCGTTGCATTTGTCCGCCCGATAATCGGCTTTGAACTGCAGTTACCCGTGTGTCGTAGCCATTTGGCAGTTCCAAGATCATCTCATGCGCGGCCGCAGATTTTGCCGCTTGAATAACTTTCTCAGCGTCGGGCGCGTTTGCAAGACAGGCAATATTTTCAGCGATTGTGCCGTCGAACAATTGAATGCGTTGCGGCAAATAGCCAATGTGCTGGCCAAGGATCGCAGGATCGTAATGTTCTAAGGCTGCCGCATCCAGTCGCAACGACCCACCAGCCGGACGCCATACACCTGTGACGGCCCGGGCAAGTGTCGACTTACCAGCGCCTGATGCTCCAATAACACCCAGCGCTTGCCCGGGGTGCAATTCAAAAGCCAAACCGCGCAGCGCAGCCACCTTTTCTCCAGGAGGTACAACAGTAAGTGACTTTGCAATTAGACGTGCTTGTGGAAGTGGAAGTGGGGTCCTTGGCTGTTCTACAGGAACCGTTCCCAATAACTCTGTCAGGTTTTCCCAGCCTTTGCCCGCCCGTTGAACCAATGACCATTGATTTAACATTATCTCAACCGGTGCCAACGCGCGGCCAAGCAGAATGGACCCTGCGATCATCGCACCTGGCGTCATTTCATTTTGCAAGACGAGATAAGCACCTAAGCCCAACATGGCCGATTGTAAGAACAATCGAAGTGTCTTGGTCAGTGACGAAAATCCGCCGCCCACATCTGTTGCTTTGATTTGACTTATCAGCGCGGTATTACGGCTTTTTTCCCACCTGCTAAAAGCGGCATCACGCATACCCATTGCTTGAACCATTTCCGCTTCTTCACGAACTTGGCTGGACAGCATATTGGCCTCTTGGCCAGCTATTCCTGCCTCGTGTTGCGGACGTCGGGATAGAAATTGGTTGAGCAAAGTAATCAAAATAAGCAGCACCGCGCCGCCAATTGCCATCCAGCCCAACATTGGGTGGAAAATAAAGATACCAGCAAGAAAAATAGGGGTCCAAGGCAGGTCAAAGAACGCCAACAAAACAGGCGAGGTGATAAACCGTTGGATCGCTTCTAAATCATTCAGGCCCGATTGGGTCTTTAAATCTGGTGCCAACGCAGATTTGCGGATGACTGCATCAAAAACACGACGATCTAGCGCGCTTTGAAACCTAGCCCCAACACGCGCCATGATACGGCCCCGCGTGAAATCCAAAATTCCCATTATAGTGTACAAAAACACCACGAGCAGGGACAACGCGACCAAAGTTTCTTGGGATTTACTACCAAGAACACGGTCGTAGACCTGCAACATGTACATCGGGCCCGTCAGCATCAGCAGATTGGCAAACAAACTGAACAAGGCCACGATCCAATAAAAACCCCGACTTTCGCCTCTTGCAGCCCGCAATTCGGCGCCACCAAGCTCTGTAATTCTATTTTTCATCGGCACCTTCTCGCCTGCATGATGTGTGTACTATTATCAGACGGTACAGACGATATAAAAGATCGTGTCGCGTATGTGTCACATAAACGTATTTCCCGTAGCTTATCTATGGGCTTTACACTTTAAAGTATTATTTAGGCCATTAATCTTTTTTCTGGAGTTCTTTCGTTGTTTTCCATTTCGTTGATCAAACGCTTCGCAATCAAAGCTACTGCTATTTGCAGCGTGACTCTGCTTACAGCATGCGCATCCACAACTGCTTCGACAGAAGCAGGGGTCGTTTTTGACCCCTACGAAAAGCAAAACCGTAAGGTTCATGCTTTTAATCGCGGCTTAGACAAAGCTTTGGTGCGACCGGCGGCGCGTGGTTACTCAACGCTTCTGCCTGACGAAATTGAGAATAGTATTGGCAACTTTGCTGTTAACCTTGGCCAACCCAGCGTGATTGTAAACTCACTTTTGCAGGGCGACCTAAAGGGCGCGGGTCTTTCGACGACTCGGTTTTTGACCAACACTATTTTGGGCTTCGGTGGCTTTGTTGACGCCGCTACAGAATTTCAGGTCCCAGAGCATAATACAGATTTCGGCGAAACGCTTTATACGTGGGGCGTAGGTGAAGGGCCTTATGTCGAATTGCCGGGCCTTGGTCCATCAACCGTGCGCAACACGACCGGCAAAGTCGTTGACCTGTTCACCAATCCGCTAAGCTACGCCGTAGACAGCCCCGAGAAATACTATGGCACTGCGGCAAGTGTGGCCTCGCGTTTGTCTGATCGTGGGCGGTTTGGCGATACAATTGACTCTATCCTATACAACAGCGCAGACAGTTATGCTCAGGCACGCCTGATATATTTGCAAAATCGCCGGTTTGTTTTGGGTGATAAAACAGCCAACGATTCAACCGACCCGTACTCTGATCCATATGAGGACCCTTATGCTCAATAAAATCACACGACGTACGTTTCTTGCATCAGCGACATCCGCTTTTGCTTTTGCAGCAACACCGTTGTTGGCGTTGACAGAAGCAGGAGCTCGTGGACTGGTCGACGGGCTTGTGGCCAAAATTAACAGCGTGATTGCATCCGGTAAATCCGAAGCTGGCATGATCAAAGAGTTTCAGGGCATTTTTAAGCGCTATGCCGATGTGCCAATCATGGCGCAGTACGCGTTAGGGGTGGATGGACGTCGTGCCTCGGCAAGCCAGAAGCGTGCCTTTGGCAAGGCCTTTGAAGGCTATATTGCCCGTAAATACGGCAAGCGTTTTCGGGAATTCATTGGCGGAAAAATCGAAGTAAAGTCGGCACGCAAAATCAAACCCGGTTACGAAATCAAAACAACTGCGTATCTTCGTGGTGAATCTCCGTTTGAAGTGACATTTCTGGTGTCATCTAAATCAGGCAAAGATCTATTTTTCAACATGTTCATCGAAGGCGTAAATTTGCTTTTGACAGAGCGGACAGAGATCGGTGCATTACTGGATCGCAATGGTGGCGATTTTGATAAGATGATCGCGGATCTAAAGAAGTCTGGCTGATAAGGGTAGGGCGGGTTTAGTCCGCCTTACCTATTGTCCGTGTCAATCTCGCTAGGATTGCCACTGCCGCTTCCACCCAAAAGGTCAAATAGCAGATTTTCAATGACACCGCGTTGTGATCGATCATTGGTTGGTCGCGGCTGGGGCTGTGTATCGACCTGCTGTAGCGGCTCAGGCACCTGCATCGGCAATGGCTTCACTGGTACGTTTGCGTGGACGCGCTGCATCGTTTCACGCCATATATCAGCAGGTAATCCACCACCCGTGACACCTTTAAGTTTGGTATTGTCATCGTAGCCCATCCAAACGCCTGCAACGTAATCGCCTGTAAAGCCTATGAACCACGCATCTCTTGCACCTTGTGTCGTTCCGGTTTTACCAGCAATCTCACGGTCCTCAAACTGGGCACGTCTACCGGATCCTTGGCTTACCACTTTTTCCATCATCCAGATCAATTGGCGCGCTGAACTTTCTTGAATGACGCGTTCTTCAATACCACCACCTGTTCCCATCAACGGTTCATCGTCGCCCAAAAGGCTGAGTTCGATCAGCCCAAATGGTGTTACAGAAGACCCACCATTCAAGATGCCAGCATAAGCGCCAGTCATTTCGAGCAAGGTACTTTCAGATGCACCCAAGGCCAATGCAGGCCCTGCAGCTAAATCGCTTTGGATACCGAAATCAGACGCCACACGTCGCACCAAATCACGGCCTACACTTTCGGACACTTTCACCGCCGGAATATTCAACGAATCTTGCAGGGCCTTCGTCATCGTTACCGGACCCACGAAACGTTTGGTGTAGTTCTTAGGGCACCATTCACCCGACCCTGGAATGTCCAAGCAGTAAGGTTCGTCGTTGATAATATCGAGCGGTGAATAGCCAAGGTCCAAGGCTGTCGCATAGATGAAGGGCTTAAAGGCAGAGCCAGTTTGGCGCATGGCCTGTGTTGCCCGGTTGAACGCACCCGTAACTTTTGTAGCCCGCCCCCCAACCATAGCACGGACAGCGCCATCTGCGCTCATCACAACGATAGCAGCCTGCGCTTTGGACCCTGCTGAAACCTTATTATCAAAAACCCATCGCAGGCCTTCTTCAGCAGCCTTTTGCAAACGCTGATCCAAAGTAGTGCGGATAATGACGTCTTCGGTTGTCTTACGCGTAAAGAATTCTGGCCCTGTCGACATAACCCAATCAGCAAAATACCCACCGGCCTGTTGCTTTGCAGCTTTTGACAAGACCGCTGGATTTGCCTGTGCAACAGCCTCTTCTTCAGGCGACACGTACCCTTGTTCCCGCATCAGACGCACAACCGTTGCCGCGCGGTTTTGGGAACGTTGTAAGTTTTGCGTCGGTGATAACGATGAAGGGGCTGTCAACAAACCCGCCAACATCGCACCCTCAGAGATACTCACTTGCGCAGCACTTTTACCAAAATAGCGTTGCGATGCCGCCTCGGCCCCATATGCGCCGCCACCCATGTAAGCGCGGTTCAAGTAAATTGAGAGGATGTCATCCTTCGAATATTTTGCTTCCATCGCAAGCGCAAATATTGCCTCTTGGGCCTTGCGGCTTAACGATCCACGGCGGCAATCACGCACATATTCTGCTTCATTTTTCCAATCGGTAGGTTCGTATTCTTTGCCAAGGCACAAAAGCTTTGCGACCTGCTGGGTAATTGTTGAACCTCCATGACCTTGCAGCGGGCCACGGCCCTCACTGAGGTTGATGCGCACAGCACTTGCGATGCCACGCGGACTAAGACCAATGTGACGGTAGAACCGCTTATCTTCCGTGGCTACAACGGCGTTCCTTAGATGGCGCGAAACCGTATCCGCCCGCACTGCGCCCCCAAATTGATCACCACGCCACGCAAACACGTCGCCTTCGCGGTCCAGCATTGTAACGGAACCACGCGCGCGACCATCCAACAATTCAGTCAAATTTGGCAAGGTCGTGAAAACGTAGCCGACAGCCAGCACTAGAACCAACAAAACAACAGCGGACGATCGCCAAATGACGTTCCAGCACAGTCGAAACACCCATCGGATCAGATTTAGGAAAAATCCAATAATACCGCCACGCGCAGGCCGCTGTGGCTTACGCCGCTTTTTAGCTGGCGCAGGCTTTGCTGCAAC
>Ga0307996_1000358_pt1 | contig 12206 bp, 10 predicted proteins | sample Davwhametageno35_FD_203143 | JGI IMG/M metagenome (GOLD analysis project Ga0307996, IMG submission 203143) | Marine microbial communities from Davis Island wharf, Antarctic Ocean - #35 | ecosystem: Environmental > Aquatic > Marine > Unclassified | place: Antarctic Ocean: Davis Island wharf...
CTATAATCAATCTAGATAGTGCGTATCCACATAGGTTGATATATAACCTATAAATAATATTTTATGAGCGAAGAAAAGAAAAAGAATATATCTGAACAGGCAGACCAAATCCGTAAAGAACTAGATGATTTGATAGGAGACACAGGAATGATGGATGTTGAAACAGATCCACAAGACATTCCAATGAAACAGCCTCGTGCAGAAATGGTTCCACAGGTTAGTTACGTTGAATTAAAATCAAGTGCTACAAAAAAAGCACAGAAGACAATTACAGCCCTTATGAAATTTTATCTTGATGCAGACATTATCGAAAGAGATGAATACATTAAAGCTAAAAAAGAAATGGATGAAATGACAATGTCATCTCTGATATATCAACTACAAGCAGGTGAAAGAGCATTGACTACACTTTTACAAACGATAGATGACGGAGAATTAGCACCTAGAATGTTTGAAGTTCTAGCAACTTTACAAAAATCCATGTTAGATATTATTAAATCACAAACAATGTATTTAATGGCTTCTGAAGAGTCTACTAAAAGAATTGCACGTGATATAGAAATCTATAGAAGAAAGGATGATATAAAGGAAATTGAAAGTTCTGGTGGAGATTCTAAAGATAAAAACGTACAAAGAGGTACAAAGGATTTAATGGCTGCAATTCAAGCTGGTATTAAAGGTAATGCAGAAGAAGATATAGAAGATATAGAAATTACAGAAGAATAAAATGGCAAACGAAGGATACGTAGGCGACAACAAATGGATACCCAAAGATGAGAGCGATGTAGATTCGGGTAAAATCGTTTGGTCTACTAAACAGGTCGATGATTTAATGGTAGCAATGGATCAAGGTTTTAGACCTAAAGTTGCTATGCCGTTTTACGAGGGTAAAACATTCCTAAAGAAAGGAAACCTAGTATTTGAATATACAGATGAAGAAATAAGTGAATTAGCCAAATGTGCAACAGATATTGTACACTTTGCAGAGAAGTATGCAGTGGTTATGACTGACAATGGTATTCAACAAGTAAAACTTAGAGAATACCAAAAAACAATGTTAAGAAACTTTCAAGAAGAAAGATTTAACATAGTTTTAGCAGCACGTCAAATGGGTAAAACAGTGACAGCATCTATATTTAATGCATGGTACTTAATATTTAATACTGATAAAAACACATTGTTACTTGCCAATAAATCAGATTCAACAAAAGAAATTATAGATAAGGCAAAGGTTGTAGTAGAGAACGTCCCGTTCTTTATGAAGCCTGGTATTGTTAAGTATGACGTAATGAATGTTAAGTGTGATAATGGGTGTAGACTTGTTGGACAAGCCACTACAGCTAAAGCAGGTATTGGTTTTACAATTCATAATTTATACCTTGATGAGTTTGCACATATACACCCTACAATAGTTGATGCATTCTATGAAAATGTTTATCCTACATTATCAGCATCTAAAGTATCACGTATTACTATAACATCGACACCAAATGGATTTAATAAATTTTATCAAATCTATGCAGCTGCAGACCGTAACGAGAATGAATATCATGCAATGCGAGTTGATTGGTGGGAACACCCTGACAGAGATGACGCATGGTACGAAAGAGAATTAGGTAATTTAGGTACAATAGAAGCATTCAATAGGCAATACGGAAATGAATTCGTTTCATCTTCAAATTTACTATTAGATCCTATTGATTTAAAGAAAATGAGAAAAAGAATGGTAGATTATGTTTATCATGATTTTGAAATATTCGATAATGCAGGAGTAGATGTAAAAGATTTTTTAGCGTTCGATCCAACATTTGATATAGAACGTGTACAAGAAAGAGAGAACTTCTGGATATTCTCTGTAGATATAGCAGAAGGTAATGGTGGTGATTATTCAGTTATTAATATATTTGAATTAGTACCAATGACGCCTGGTGAAATAGAAGCACAAGTTAATCCTGGAGCAATGTATGATTTCTTTAAATTAAATCAAATAGGTTTATTCAGATCTAATGAACATGTTATAGAAGATTTCGCTAAAGTACTCTATATTTTGGCATGCGATATTTTTTATAATGAAAATGTTAAGATGATTGTTGAATACAATACATATGGTTCGGTATTATTTCAATATCTAAGATCTGTGTTCCCTCAAAGAAATGATTTTGATGATGATATGGTAGTTAAATTTAGACATAGACATGATTCTAAAACTTTAAAACACGGTATTAAAATAAAATCAGATAACAAAGCTATATTTTGCCAAAACTTTTCGAAATTGTACAAAATAAATAGGATAAATATAACAGATGAAACAACAATAAATGAAGCTAGTCTTTTTGGCGGTTTACCAAGAGGTGGATATGGAGCTCAAATGGGTAATGATGATACAGTTATGACTGTCATTAGTTCTACAGAATTCTTTAATACCACTGATTATGCAGATTGCGTTGAAGAATTATTAGATTTTATTGATCCTGATTTACACCAGAAGATGGAAATAGTGTTATATAAAGATTCAAAATCAGATGGAGATTTACAATATGACATTTATGACCTAATCTAAATAAATTGTGAAAGAAGAATAGATATATAATAAAAGTAAAAAAAACAAAAACAGAACAACTATGGCATTAAGTCCTCAATTACTACAGTTCAAAAGCTCAGGCGTATATCGCTTAGAGTTTGACAAATCACAAACGGTAAACATTCCAGCTGAAACTATCAGATTGGTTGTTGGAAACTCTAAAAAGGGTCCTTACAACACGCCGGTATTTATTGAAAACATTGAGCAATTCACTCAAGTATTCGGTAGCATCGACAAATCTTTAGAAAAGAAAGGAATGTATTTCCACAGATCATGTATCGAAACTCTTTCAAGAGGACCGATCTTGGCTTTAAATTTAACTGCTGCAGATGCAGCTGATAGAATTGCACTGGTATCGCCAGCAACTAACTCTTCACAAGAAGGATTATCTGCTACTACGGCATCAGTACAATATAGCAGCATATTTGACACAGATAAATTTTGGGTACCATCTGACTTAAAAACACTAGAAGCAGCAGGTAACACAGCTGATACATCTAACAACGCGATTTCATTTGCAAACATCAAACAAGAACCTATTACAGTTATCGTAAGACAAGCTGCTAATACTGCAGGTTTTGAAATGACAGCAAGAGAATGGTATGGCGAAGGAAACATACCTGATGGTATAGAAGAGCTAGAATACGTATCAGATTATATGGTAGACGTATTTGTATTTAAAGGTTCTTTTGATGCATCTGTATTAAACAATGACCCTACTTACGGAGCATACTTTAATGAAAAAGGTTTATTTAGATCTGAATTAGCTAAATTTACTGCACTAAGAGAAGTTAGTTTAGTAGCACAATATTCTGGATCAGTTATTCCTGAATTTCAAGATCAAGAAGGTCGTCAATTATACATTGAAACTTTAATTAACTTGGAAGCAAGAAGAACGGGTTTATTTTGTGCAATTAATGAAGAAGCATTACCTTCTATTGATTTTGTTGGAAAAAACTTTGATATCTACCAAGATTATAAAGTTTTATCTCACAGAGTTGAACAAGATGCTACACCAACAAACATAGCTATCAGTAAAAAAGTTATTGTTGACGGTGATGAATTAACTATACAAGATACTACTATATCAGCTCTATCATTAGACGGTATAAATGATAACGGATTTTTAAAAGCAGCAATAGCAACAGAATATACAGCAATTAGTAATATTACTGCAGTCGGTAACGATGTATTAATTACAGCAGCCGCAGCTATCATGCCTTCAAAATATGAATCATTCTCAACAACAGCATCTGCTTCTTATAACAGCGGAGAGATAACAGTTGTGAATGGAGAAATATTAATCGCATCACCAATTGGCGGATCAGTACAAGCTGGTCAGTTTATTACACCAGGTGGTGTTATAGCCGGAAACTTCTTATTAGGAGCAAATGGAGTTGATTATGTTGCAATTTCTACAGTAACAGAATTACATAACATTGACGGTACTAATTACATCAGAATCACTGCAGCAGGTAGTGAATCATTTAGTTCTACATACGCAGTAGCTAATGCTGTATCACTTACAGCATATGAAAGAGCAATATCAGCAAACTTTGAATTTACTACAATAGAGCCTAACTCTAGAGCGGTTATGTTACCTACACAAGTAGGCAACTATAATTTCTCTGCAATCGGAGCAGGACAATTTGTTTTAACTGCATCAGTTGCTAATGACACTTTTGATTGGACTACTGTTAAAGTAGGAATGTATGTACCAGCTGACGGTGGTAAACTTGCAAGAATCAAAAGAATTATTAAAACAACAGTCGCTGATAATAGCATCTATACATTTGAATGTCATAGACCAATTTCTAGTAGACCTGCATATTCTCTTAAGAGATATGAAGAAAGTACAACAACATATACAATGTTCCCATTAGCGGCTGCAACTCAAACTGAAAAATCAATCGCTGAATTATTAACTCAACTTAAACCAGGTAACGGTTTATCTAACACGTTAATAGACAAAGATGCAATAACATTCAGATATGTAGTTGATACATTTGGTTCTTTAGAAAATGGAGGTATTATTAATAAAGAAGAAATTACACAATTATGTAAAGAAAGACAAAATGCTTCTGCAATTCTTAATGCACCGATGGTGAAAGAATTTAAAGCAGCAACTAATCCTTCTTTTAAAGATGCAATCACAGGATCATTTGATACAAGATTAGTAGCAACTGGAGGTAATTTAGAACTTAATCCTACAGCAGTCTATACATTACCAAGTCTTAATGAAGGTGCAAACTTCGGTTTCTATTATTCACCAGGACTTAATGTACTAGAAAACGGTAGATCTAAAGTAATTCCACCAGCAGCATACGTATCTAACAACTATATCGACAAATATTTAGACGCATTACCATGGTCTATTATTGCAGGACCAAGAAGAGGTGTTGTAGGAGGTACAGGTGTACAAGGTTTAGAATTCGCATTTGATAAAAATGATAGAGATAACTTAGAGCCATTTGGTATTAACCCAATCGTATTCGAAAGAGGCGTTGGTTTAACTATTAAAGGTAATAAAACTGCACAACAATCAATTCAATCAGCATTATCTTCAGCTCACGTAAGAGAGGCGATGATATACATTGAAGATGGTTTAGCAGAAATCTTAAAAAACTATTTGTTCGAGTTCAATAACGCTCAAACTAGATTAGAGATTAAAACGTTAGCAGATTCATTTATGGAATCAGTTAAGAAAGACGGTGGTGTATTTGATTACAGAAACATCATGGACGGAACTAACAACACTAACGACGTAATTGACAACAATATGGGTATTTTAGATACTTTTGTTGAGCCAGTTAAAGGTCTAGAAATCTTAGTATCAAGAGTAACTATCCTAAATACAGGAGAAATTGCAACTGGAAACTTCGCATAACAAAAAAAGATATATAAAATAAACACATACAAATTATGGCATTACCACACTATTCAGAAGATCAAACACAAAAGAAAGGCAAGAACTTCGAACCAGTACAGGCTAATCTTTTTGAGGTAACAATTTTACCCCCAGACGGCGTCGCTGGTCAAGAACTACTTTTACAACATGTTAACACCATCGGTGGACTAGCAGCGTTACACAAAGAAGTATCTGCAGTTACACAAAAGTACAAATTTGCTACTAGATCATTCGCTGGTATGGTAGATGATACTTCAATTGATGTAACTATTAACTTTTCATTGAACTTAAATGATTCTAACCAAGCGTATTTATATAAAACAATACGTCAATGGTACAGAGCACAATATAATCCAGAAACTGGTGAAATGGGCTTGAAGAAGAATTACGTAGGAACAATTGTAATCGTTCAATTTAACAGAGAAGGTGATATTTTTAGAAAAGTAACACTTGATGATTGCTTTATCACATCTGGAATTTCAATGACAGATACATTAGATTATTCTGCTCCGGACCCACAGGTATTAGAGATCACATGGAGATCTGATGTTTACGCTGAAGAAGTAAACTAATATTAACTTAACTAGATAAGAAGGTATCTCACGATATCTTCTTATTTTTTGCAAGATAAATATAATATATTATTAACATACACAAATATTATGAATAACCACAAATTAACAAAAAAACTTCAAGTCCTTCTTACAGAAGCTGAAGTAGGTTCCGTTAATCGCTGTATTTTAAACGATGCATTAGAAACAGAAACTAGACCTGTTTCGGTTAGCGCATGGATTAGAGATTTAATAAAAAAAGAATTAAGTATCAAAACCATAGAACAACAGTCTTTTATTAAAAACAAAGTAAAAAACCTAAATAGTAAATAACATGAGCGACGAATTAAACAAAAAAGAAGCAGCTGCTAAAGCTATACTAGAGGCTAGAGATGATATCAATAACCCGACGGTAGATGTACAAGCAACTGAAACTGCAGCAACAGAAATGATGGGAGCAGTTGAAGCACAAGGATTGGGAAAAGTAAACATGGATAAATTTGGACAAGCAAGACCTGATAGGTCTGCTGATCAATTTTTAGGATGGATTAAATTAGACCAACAAACTTTACCATCATTTGGTAAATTCTACCCTACAGGTACAGAAATTAAGATCAGATCAGCGAGAGCTTCTGAAATTAGACACTTTTCCACAATGGACGAGGAAAACTATATCGATATGGAAGAGAAATTGAATCATATTGTAGAGATGTGTACTCAAATTAAAGCAGGAGACAGAAGATTATCTTATAAAGATATTTTAGAAGAAGACAGAATTGTTCTTCTACTAAGTATAAGAGATCTTACATTTCCAGAACCAGAGAATAAATTAATTCTTAAAGGTAAAACGGATGTTACTAAAATTCCTGTAGATATTGAACTATCAACAAGATACTTAGTACCTAACACAGTACCATCAGATATAGAAGGATATTACAGTTCTAAAGAAAGAACATACGTTATCAAAACTAGATCAGCTGGTGAAGTTAGAATGCGTCCACCGACAATTGGTATAATGCAAGAAATTACCAAGTATTTAAGAGATCGTCAAGAAAAGGAAGTAGAATATGATAAAGCATTTTTACAAGTGTTGCCATATATTACTTCTGATTGGAGAGATCTTAATTTACCAAGAATTTTCAATTTAGAAGTAGACTATAAAGCATGGGATCAAAAGAAATTCATGATCATTTATAGACTAGCAGAAAAAATGAAAATTGGAGTTGAAACCACACTTGAAATGGAATTCGAAGGAGAGATTGCGAAAGCCCCTCTTGACTTCCCAGGTGGTATCAAAAGTCTTTTCATTATTTCAGATATCACTGGAGAATTACTTTAAGACTAAGTTCTATCTGGGCATACATCTTAGAATGCAACCTTCGGAGATCGAAAATATGTTTTATTACGAATACTGGTATTTCGTTAAAAACCTCCAAGAGCATATCAAAGATAAGAATAACCAGAACAAGGATCAAGAAGAACAACAGCAACAACAAGCTAGCGAATATTCTAGCATGAAAGCGCCGTCGATGCCTAAGATCCCTACAATGAAAGCACCTTCTATTAAGATGCCGAAAATGTAAAGATATATAAAGAGTACATGCAAACGCTACACATTGTAGCGTTTGTTTTATACTAAAAAAAGATACAACTAATTTGGCTACATTAATACCACCATTTTTAGCAAACGCATTTGATAGAATAGGAGAATCGTCTAAAGAAATGGGCGCCGTAAAGGTAAATACAGGTAGAACTGCAGACTCAGTTTCCAAAGGTGGTGATCTATATTCTAGATTAGATGACTTGGTAGTGGCTGTAAGTAAAACAGGCAAAGATGCTCCTGGGCCATCTATTAAAGAAGCACTGGTTCTTAGGATAACTGGTGGGGCATTAAAACCGATAGGTTTAGGTTTAGGAATTATCGTAGATGCATTAAATAGAGCACCGGATGGTAAGGATCTAAAACTTAAAATGGAAGCGCTTACTAATGGACTATTAGCTCTTGCAGATATAGGTAAAAGTATTCTTATGTTTGGATTAACTATGGTATTAGCATTACCATTGATATTAATGGCAGGTGTAGCAATGTTAGCTATCGTACCAATATTAAAATTCATGGTAGATGGCTTGATATGGGCCACCCAAAAATTAGATAAGAAAGTTACTCAAAAAATGTTGGTCTTAGGATCAATAGGTAAAGCACTAATAATATTAGGAGTAAGTTTTGTATTATTAGGTCTCTTAGCGAAACCCATAATGATTGGTCTTGCAGTAGCTGCAGGTATTCTTTTAGGGCTAGGGCTTACTATGCTTATTTTAGATAAGATGAAGATCGGCGAAAAGAGAATGACAAAATTCGCCAAGATGTTATTTGTATTAGGTAAAGCATTACTACTATTATCAGTTTCACTTATCATGATAGGATTACTAGCACCTTTTATAGCAATAGGTACAGCAACAGCTGCTCTTTTGTTATTAACACTAGGTGGCGTATTCTTCTTACTCGATAAATTACAAATCGATAAGTCTATGAGAAAAACCAGTAAAGCATTTATGTTTGCTGCAGCTGCTATTTTAGGACTTTCGGTTTCGCTTGTATTATCTTCATTACTATTAAGTATGATTGGATGGGACGAAATAGGAAAGGTTATGTTAGTAGTATTAGGAGTTGCAGTAGTATTTGCAATAATAGGAAAATTTGGTAAAGAAATATACAAAGGTGGTATAGCAATAGGTGTAGCTGCCTTAGCAATGATAGTTTTAGGATTTGGTATAATGTTCTTAAAGCTTGCAGCTGGCGGAGATCCAATGGAATTACTTAAATTAGTAGCAATAGTAGCAGCAGTAGGTCTAATATTTGCAGTAGCCGGTAATTTCGCAACACAAATAGCATTAGGTTCTGCAGCCATGATTCTTGCAGGTGCAGCATTAATTGTAATAGGATTAGGTGTAGCAGTAATGGGATTAGCAACAACTAATATGGATATGGCACAAGTTGGCCTGATAGGAGCCATAATAGTAGGAGTTGGTTTAGCATTTGGAATTGCAGGAGCAGGTCCAATACCAATAGCAATAGCATTAGGTTCTGCAGCCATGATTCTTGCAGGTGCAGCATTAATAGTATTAGGCTTAGGAGTTACCGTATTTGGCTTAGCAACAACTAACATGGACATGGAACAAGTTAAAGTTATTGGTGCAATTATAGCCATTCTAGGTGTTTCATTAGCCGCAGCAGGTTTAGTATCGCCTCTTATAGCATTAGGTTCAGGTGCAATGATAATTGCAGGAACAGCACTTCTTGTTATTGGTGCAGCAGTTGGTTTATTAGCTAACATTAATTTTAAAAAATTATTCACAGGTACAGGTTTATTTGCACCAAGTGGTGAAAAAGGATTTTTCGGTGGAAATAAATCTTACTTAGAAGTAATGATTTCTTCAATGAGAGATTCATTTAGCCTTAATCCTTTTACATTACCTTTAGTAGTTGCAGGTTCTGCAGCAATGATATTAGTTGGAGCAGCTTTGAATTCTATAGCTAAAGGTCTAGTTACATTCCAAAAATTATCTGGAACTATAGACACTACTGCATTGGCAATTAATGTATCTTTTATGACAAGCATTCTAGCAAACACATTCGCTAGAATAGGATTAAAATATAAAGGAGGATTGTTTTTTGGTAGTAATCCAGTATCAGATGGTATTAAAGCAGTAATGGGAATGGGCGATGCTCTTACGGGTATAGCATTTGGTATGCAAAATATGGCAAACCTTAAATTTCCAGTAGCATATGACAAAGATGGTAAGCCTACTAAATTTGAATCAATGGATTCTGATGCACCTCAAAGGGTAGCAGCAAACGCAGCAATGATCACATCAGTGTTAGCAACAGTATTCGGAGATATTGGAACTAAATATCCAGGAGGTAAAAAATCTCTAATGGAAGCCATATTTGGTGGTGGAAAATCCAATCCAGTAGCTGATGGTATTTCAGCAGTAATGGGAATGGGATCTGCTCTTACAGGTATAGCTTCAGGATTTCAAGCTATGGCAAACCTTAATTTTCCAACTGCATGGGATAAAGATGGAAAACCAACTGCATTCGAAACAGTAGATATTAAAGGAGCTGCAGTAAAAGTAGCAGACAATACAAAATTAATAGTTCATGCACTTAGTGGAACGTTCGCTGATATTGGTGCAAACCAAGATGCAGGATCAAGTTGGTGGGGAGGAAAGAGCACAATACAAAAAGGTATTGATATTGTAATGGGTATTGGAACTCCACTTAAAAATTTAGCACAAGGTGTTTCTGATATGGCAAATCTTAAATTTGCTAATTCATGGGACAAAGATGGAAAGGCAATCGGTTGGACTGATTTGGGTAGTATGACGCCAAAAGCATTAAAACAAAAGGTAGGTAAAAATACTCAATTATTAATACAAGCACTTACTGATACATTTATAGCAATCGGTGGAGGTAAATCAAAAGAATCTTCATGGTGGCAAGGTGATACTGCATTTGAAAAAGGTATTTCAATAGTTAATTTAATAGGAGAACCTTATAAAAAATTAGCAGAAGCAATCAAACCTATTTTTGAATTTATAGATAAACCGTTTGATGGCATGAAATTAAGATGTATAATTACCGATATAGTTTCAGCTATATCTGATGCATTTTATTACTCAGGTACTAGCAAGACATTCTATTCAGGAATTGCTCGTGTTAAAAAAGCAGGTGAAATAATAAAAGGACTGTATTCAGATATAAAGGATGTAATACCTCCATTGTTAGGGTTTAATACTGAAGAAGTATCCATGAAATTAAAAGATTTAACATCTGCATTTACTAGAATCGGAGATTCAAGTGACCCTCTGGTTTTAAGAGCTGCAGCAGTATTATCTGCAACTATAGGTAAAACGTATGGTCAAATGGCTGATGCATTCCCTGTTATTTCAGGAAGTATAAACAAATTGAGCGAAGACAAAGCAAACACACTCACTGGTGTTTTATTTGGAAATCATGATAAAGGTACAACAACACAAAGTTATACCGCAGCAACAAAGATGCAAATGGCATTGGCGGCAACATATGGTAAAGCCGGAGAAAACTTTCCTAAAATAAGCGAATCTATAAATGCAATGGACCTGTCCAAATTACAAGAATCTAGAAAAATGTTCGAAGCTCTTGCTGTATTATCTGAAGGTGGAGAACCAGCTGATATTTTAGCAGCTATGGGTGATTCTCTAGAAGCAGCGATGCAAAGATTAGCAGATATGTTACAAGAATTTAAAGGTAGTGTAGAAGAAAACACAACAGGTAGTGCGAATGGTCAATCTAATATGGAGAAAATATTAGATAAATTTAATCCACTAAGTAATGGAAATTCAGGAAATTCAGGAAACTCTCCTTCAATTAAATTCCCATCCAAAATGATAGTAACACTAGATTCGCAATCGGTATCAGCCATAAAATCAAGTAATAATTTCGGCGGCGGCAGCTAACGCTGAAACAAAAGACAATGTTGTTGTATAATACCTAAACATACAACAATATGATAACATCCACTATTTCACACTACGATAGCTCAACACTCAAATCAGCATCGTATAGTTACAACCACAAGACATTAATGGTTCATTTTAATCATGCTTCTTACCTTTACAATGGAGTTACAGTAGAAGACTTTGAAAAATTCAACAATGCTGATTCTCAAGGAAAGGCATTAAATGAACATATTAAAGGCAAATATGAATTTGAAAAAGTAAACGAAGACATTTTAGAAACAATTAAACAATAAAACCATGGAACAAGTATATGCATTTGCATTAGGAGCATTTTTAGTAATTTCAATAGTAAATTTTATTAATGGAATTAAATTATCAATAAACGTTGACAACATGAAAAATGACATCAACGGAATTCAATTAGAATTAGATGATCTATTAGAAGAATTAGATGATAAGTCAGAAATGCTAGACAGAAGGGTTGATCAAGAAATAGATAGAACCGATAAAGCTATAGATAATCTTCATGAAAGATTAGATGATGCAGCTGATAATTGTGATAAACTATATAAGCTTAAAAAATAATTGAAACAAATTATAATATTTGGTATATAATAACTATATTAACAACAAAATCAAACATGACTAGAAATTCAATAGTAGA
>Ga0307996_1000360_pt1 | contig 12202 bp, 10 predicted proteins | sample Davwhametageno35_FD_203143 | JGI IMG/M metagenome (GOLD analysis project Ga0307996, IMG submission 203143) | Marine microbial communities from Davis Island wharf, Antarctic Ocean - #35 | ecosystem: Environmental > Aquatic > Marine > Unclassified | place: Antarctic Ocean: Davis Island wharf...
GCAAACATCACCCAAATCAACGCTTCAACTTTGGTCAAAGAAAACACTGAACTGGCGGTGCTGCGCGATGTCGTCAAAAACGCACCAACAATGATGTGGCGGTGCAACGAAAAAGGGCAGCTTATTAGGGCAAACGATGCATATTTTTATATCGCAGATGCTCACAGCAGTTCGGAAATCGCGTCGTCTCGCTTGTCAAATACCCCACTGTTTAGCGACCTTGACGGCGCGATCGGTCTTGAATCCACGCAGGCGCGAAAATCGCTTACGGCAACTGAACAAGACACGCCACGTTGGTTTGACATCACCACACATAAGTCGAAAATAGGGGCCTTCCACTATGCTAAAGGCGCCGGCAATTGGCCACATTCAATCCGGCGTTATTGGACATGGCTGGCCTTAACTTTGAATTCTTATCAGGACGGCCAACGCTGGATGCGGTTCTTGATAGGCTCCGCGAAACTAGAATGCTCACAGAGCCGAAAAACTACACCTCTTGGCGCGAGCAATTCAGCGCGATGGAGCACGCCGCGAAAAACGGCACGTACTCCGAACACTGGGGTCTACCCGATGGCCAAACATTCTGCGTCACTGGCAGGCCCGATCCCGACGGCGCGTTCGCTCTGTTCTTCGAAGATATCAGCGCCGAAATTTCGTTGACCCGCAGGTTCTGGTCAGAAATTGAAACCGGTCAAGCCGTGTTGGAACATATTGAAGATGCCGTTGTTGTGTTCTCGAACGCTGGCAACCTTGTTATGGCGAACACCGCATATAGTGGGCGTTGGGGCACAGATCTTGCAAATGGAATGGTCCAATATGACCTTCGGATTGAGATGCGCAAATGGCAAGATCGGTGTACACCGTCACGTATTTAGACAAACCTGCGCAAATTTTCCAATCATATGGGTTTACGCCAACCTTGGACCGATACCGCGATTATGGATGACGGACGCCACATCACCCGTCAGGCCGATCCAATTGCGGGCGGGATGACCTTGATTAGGTTCAAATTTGACCGCCCGACAAAACCAACGATCCAGAAAATTGACCCATGTTGATACAGCATTGTTGTCCGCCAAAGGCTGAATTGACTTGCAGGCACCGCCCCAAATCATAATCTTGGGGCATGATGACATTCGATCTCCATCTTCGCGACGAAATGGCGACCGCCGCACTGGCCGCCCGCATGGCGCCATTGCTGAAAATTGGCGACTGTATTTTTCTAGAGGGGCCAATTGGTGCTGGCAAAACCGCATTTTCGCGCGCCCTGATCCGCGCCCGCTTGGGCAGACAAGAGGACGTGCCATCGCCAACATTCACACTGGTGCAAACCTATGACGACGACGCGGGCGACATCTGGCATTGCGACCTTTACCGATTGACCCACCCCGACGAGGCGACGGAATTGGGATTGATCGATGCGTTCGACACGGCAATCTGCCTAATCGAGTGGCCTGACCGCCTAGGGTCGGACCAACCCGAAAATGCGGCAAGATTTTCGTTCTCCGTTGGAGAGGGTGTGCATCACCTTACGGCCAATGTTCCGCCCCATCTTAGTGCTGCTTTTTCAGATGCATGAATTTTTGCGCGGGACAGCTTGGCAGGACGCTACCCTGACACCGATTGCCGGTGATGCGTCTGCGCGGCAATACGCCAGATTTGATCAACCACCTGCCATTTTGATGACGGACCCATCAGGGGACACATTGCGATTTGCGAACATCGCGTCAACTTTGACCGACGCAGACCTTTGCCCGCCGACAATTTACGCGCACGATCCAGATCAAGGGCTAATGATTATCTCTGACCTTGGGCAAACTGACTTCGCAAAGCATTTGAAGCAAAGCCCACACGAAGAGCCCAAGCTGTACAAAGCAGCAACTGATGTGTTGTGCCACCTCCACGACAAGAATATCACCGTTGACGTGCCTCGAATGACCCACGAAACCGCCGCTGACATGATTGGTCTTTCTGCCAAATTTTATGCGAATGATCCAACCAAAGCGCCCCCGCTTTGCGATGCGATGCTTAATGCATTCACTTCACATGTTGATCCATCATTGCACTTGGCGCTACGTGACTATCATGCCGAAAACCTCATCTGGCGACCCATGAATACCGGCACGGATCGGGTTGGGATTTTGGATTTCCAAGACGCCTGCATAGCCCCGCTGGGATATGATCTTATGTCGTTGATCCGCGACGCGCGGCGCGACGTCGACCATACTGTTGGCAGCGCGATCACCCTGCAGTTTTGCAACCACATCGGTCGTAATGCAGTCGAAATGGGTGCTCATTTGGCCTGCGTCGGTGCGCAACGGAATTTGCGGGTTTTAGGCATTTTTGCGCGGCTTGCATCACAGGGCGGTAAACCGCAGTATCTTCAATTCATCCCACGCGTTTGGCGCTACTTGATGCAAGATCTATCGCATCCCGCGCTTAGAGATCTCAATAAATCAGTCATGTCGACCTTACCGACACCCAACGCATCGACCCTACAAAGATTGGGTTCGAAATGACGACGCCGATCCTTTTGTTTGCCGCCGGATTTGGCACCCGCATGGGTTCGCTGACGGTTGATCGACCCAAACCGCTTGTCCCTGTTACAGGGATGCCATTGATCGATCACGCGTTGGTATTGACGCAAGGTTTGGACCTTGGGCCGGTTGTCATCAACCTTCACTACAAAGGTCAAATGATCCGCGATCACCTAGCCGACTGCGATGTGACATACTCAGACGAAAGCGAAATGCTTTTGGAAACCGGGGGCGGCTTACGTCACGCGGAACCCCTTCTTGCTGGGTCACCCGTCGTGACGCTAAATACCGATGCGGTTTGGGCAGGGCCAAATCCAATTGCGATGCTATTGGCGGCGTGGAAACCCAAAATGGAGGCTTTGTTAGTGACCATTCCAAAACCATCCGCGCACGGTCACCTTGGCGCTGGCGACTTTAACCGCGACGCCGATGGGCGGCTTAAACGTGGTGCGGGCGATGTCTATTCCGGCCTGCAAATGATCCGCACGGATGACCTAACCAAAATCACCGACATCGCATTTTCGATGAATGTTTTGTGGGATAGGATCGCGGAGCGCGGCGGGCTGTACGGCATCTCATATTCGGGGCAATGGTGCGACGTCGGCCAACCCGAAAGCATCGCAATTGCGGAAAATATGATCGAGGTTTCCGATGTTTGACGCCAGAAAAACCCCGCGCATCTTTGGCATGCCACCCGGCGCAGATTTTGCAACTGCGTTGGTTGCAGGCCTGCAAAAACAAGGTGCCAGATTGACCCCAACAGACTGGGCGCAGGTTGAAATTTTTGTCAACACCAGCCGCACACAACGCCGAATCAGGTCCGTATTCGACGCAGGCCCAGCGCGGCTTTTGCCACGGGTGCGCCTGATCACTGATCTTGCGAACGACCCAACCATTGACGCGAGTCCACCATCGGTGTCCCCGCTGCGCCGCCGCTTGGAATTATCGCAATTGGTCGCTGCATTGTTGACCCAAGACGACAAGCTCGCGCCACGATCGGCGCTTTATGATTTGTCCGATAGTTTGGCAACCTTAATGGAGGAAATGCACGGCGAAGGCGTTGGCCCTGACGTGTTTCAAACCCTCGATGTGACTGACGAGTCCGGCCATTGGGACCGCGCGCTGAAGTTCCTGCGGATCGTCGCACCCTATTTTGACGCAAACGCCGTGCCGGACAAAGACCTGAGATTGCGCCGCGTTGTGACTGGTTTGGCACAAAAATGGGCGACAAACCCACCCCAACATCCAATCATTGTGGCTGGATCTACTGGGTCGCGTGGGGCGACATCTGTGTTGATGCAAGCCGTCGCCAAACTGCCGCAAGGGGCGGTTATCCTTCCTGGTTTCGACTTTGATCTACCCGCTGACGTTTGGGAAAGCATGATCGACGCCCGCGTATCCGAAGACCACCCGCAGTATCGGTTCCACCGCTTTTTGGCCGCTACGAACGTTTCCCCAAATAACGTTCCACCTTGGCCAGATGCCGCCGCGCCACATCCGCATCGCAATAGATTGGTGTCACTGTCATTACGCCCCGCACCCGTAACCGACCAATGGTTGCGCGATGGTTCGGACTTGGGTGATCTAAAAGCCGCCACGCAAAACATAACCTTGATCGAGGCCGCGTCACCCCGCGCCGAGGCGGAGGCCATCGCATTGCGCCTGCGGATAGCCGCCCAAGATGGAATAACCGCCGCGCTAATTTCACCTGACCGCATGCTCACCCGCCAAGTCACTGCTGCCTTGGATCGCTGGGACATTAAACCAGACGACAGCGCGGGCTTACCGCTTGCGCTTTCGCCTCCGGGTCGGATGCTGCGGCACACCGCCGATCTGTTTGGGCAAGCCATCACGAGCGAGAGCCTACTCACCCTTCTCAAACATCCGCTTTGTCATTCAGCACCCAACGATCGCGGCCCCCACCAGCGATATACCAGAGAATTAGAGCTGTCATTGCGCCGCTATGGTCCGCCATTTCCGTCGCCCGCGGCATTGGCCGAATGGGCTGAAAAAACTGAAAATGAGGATGGCGACCGCGCTGCTTGGGCGGCTTGGATCGGCAACTTGATAGGCGACTTAGATTGCATGAACCCGCGTGATCTGGCCGACCATCTTAAGGCGCACTTAACCTTAACTGAACAGCTGTGTTCTGGCCCAAATACCGACGATACAAGCGAACTTTGGAAAGAAGCCGCAGGTCGCGAGGCCCGCCGCATTTGCGATACCCTTACGACCCATGCCGATGCAGGTGGAGAGTTGACGCCGTTCGAGTATACTAACTTATTTGGTACGGTTCTAGCCGGCGGAACGGTTCGCGACCGCGACGCAGCACACCCGAATATTCTGATCTGGGGCACGCTTGAAGCCCGCGTTCAGGGCGCCGATCTCGTGATCCTTGGCGGCATGAATGAAGGCATCTGGCCAGAGTCCGCAAGCCCCGATCCTTGGTTAAACCGAAACATGCGGCGAGACGCAGGGCTATTGCTGCCCGAACGCCGGATCGGGCTTTCCGCCCACGATTATCAACAGGCGGCTGCCGCCAAAGAGGTTTGGATCAGCCGTGCCAAACGGTCCGCTGATTCTGAAACCGTATCATCTCGGTGGGTCAACAGATTGGTCAATTTGTTGGGTGGTTTGCCCGATCAAGACGGGCCAGCGGCATTGGCGCGAATGCGGGCAGATGGCGACGTCTGGCTTGCGCAATCGGCCGCACTTTCCATCCCCGATGCCCCCACTCCCAGCGCACACCGCCCGTCACCGCAGCCACCCATTGCCGCGCGGCCGACGTCAATTTCGGTCACGCAGGTCAAAACCCTGATCCGCGATCCCTATTCAATTTATGCGCGCAAAGTTTTGCGACTCAACCGGCTTGATCCGCTGACGCCACGCGTGGATGCGGCATTGCGCGGCATGATCGTGCATGAGGTTTTGGAAAATTTCGTGGTTCAAGGCATTGATGCATCCGCGCCGGATGCGCGCGAAGAACTGATGGAAATAGCCGAACAGATTCTCACCCGTGACTGCCCTTGGCCGACCATACGCGCACAATGGCTATCGCGGTTGGACCGTGTTGCAGATAGGTTCATCGTGGGTGAAATTGAGCGGCAATCTGTTGGTACCCCTGTGCTAGGCACAAAAGACGATAAACCGTTCGTAGAGCAAGATGGTAGGATCGCAGTTGGCACGACCAGCGTGGATCTGACTTGCAAGGCGGATCGCCTTGACCTGACGATCGAAGGGCTGGCAATTATCTATGACTATAAAACGGGGAGCGTCCCAACCAAAAACCAGCAGATCGCGTTTGATAAACAGCTTTTGCTTGAAGCAGCGATGATCGAACTTGGCGCGTTTAAAGCCGTGGGTCGTGTCGCTGCCGAAGGCGCCACATTCGTGGCCGTAAATACCGGTATGCGCGATGTTCCAGCCCCGCTAAAAGACCATCCCGCCATGCAGGTTTGGGAAGAATTGCAGACTCTATTACAGAAATATCAGCAAAAATCACGTGGCTACTCAGCCCGTATCGCGATGTTCTCGACTACGGATTTCAGTAACTATGACCACCTTTCACGCTTTGGTGAATGGGACACCAGCGACGATGCCGTGCCGGAGGATTTGACATGATCCGCGACAACGCGACCCAAGCCCAAGTCGACGCCGCCGACCCCTATGCGTCCACTTGGTTGTCGGCCAACGCAGGTTCCGGCAAAACTCGCGTTCTGACCGACCGCGTGGCGCGGTTATTATTTGAAGAGGTCGAGCCACAGAACATTCTGTGCCTGACATACACCAAGGCCGCCGCCGCCGAGATGCAAAACCGTCTCTTTGAGCGCTTAGGTAAATGGGCGATGATGCCCGACGCTGCGCTGCGTGTTGACCTGACTGATCTGGGTGTATCCGGCGCGATTGACGCAGGCCGCCTGCGAAACGCCAGACAGCTTTTCGCTCGTGCTATCGAGACCCCCGGCGGATTGAAAATACAAACAATCCACTCGTTTTGTTCGGGCGTCCTGCGACGGTTCCCGCTAGAGGCCGAGATCAGTCCGCAGTTCAAAGAAATCGAAGACACAACCGCGCGCGACCTGCGCGCCGATGTTGTTGACCGGATGGTTGAGGGGCCGGACGAACATGTCGTCACAGACCTGCTTCGCCACTTCACCGGTGCGGACCTCACCGACTTGACGGCTGAAATTTCGCGCAAACGTGCGCAATTCTTAGCCCCGCTAACAGATGATACCCTGCTTGCCGCCCTTAAGTTACCCGCGAACCTGAAACGCGGCGACTTGCCTTCATTGGCAATCAACGGGTCCGAATTTGGTTTGATCGAAGAGATCACGCAATGCTTTGGCGGGCAGTCAAAAACCTATGTGGATTTTGCCAAGGCGTTGCAGGCGCTGAACATCAAATCACCCGACAAGGCCGCTTACAGCACGGTCAGCAAGATGTTCCTGTATGCAAACAGCGCACAGTCCAAATCTGTCAATTTTCCGCAGAGAAATCACAAAAAGGCGGTTGAGGCCGCAGAGCCATTCATCGACGACTTACACCGTTGGATGGACCGTGTTGCGATTGCTAAAGATCACGAATGGGCACTGGACGCCGCCGATAAAACCCGCGCGCTTTATGCATTTGCACAAATATTCTTGCCCGCCTATGAGGCTGCAAAACTCGCCATGGGGATGCTCGATTTCGACGATTTGATCGGTAAAACCAAACAGCTTTTGACCGACCGCGATGTGGCCCAATGGGTGTTATTTCGACTTGATGGCGGAATCGACCATTTGTTGGTCGACGAAGCCCAAGACACCAGCCCAACGCAGTGGGCCGTTATCCGGCAGTTGACCCAAGAGTTCACCGCAGGCGACGGCGCTAAAAAGGATGCGGATCGTACGATATTTGTCGTCGGTGACCGCAAGCAATCGATCTATTCATTCCAAGGGGCAGCGCCAGAAGCCTTCGACGAGATGCGCCACCACTTTGATGAAGCCCTGTCGAACGTGGGCCGCCAGTTGATGAACCGCTCGCTGGATTATTCGTTCCGGTCGTCATTCGCTATTTTGCGCGTCGTTGATCAGACCTTCAGTGGGCCGCTGTCCTTTGGCATGGAAACAGACGCTGGGCACCTGGCATTTAAAGAAGACATGCCCGGCCGTGTTGATCTGTGGCCGGTTGAGGAAAAAGTCAAAGACGACGATGACCGTAAGTGGTTTGAACCCGTCGATATGCGCAGTGCGACCGACGAAAAAGTCGTGCTTGCTGGTAAGATCGCGGCGCAAATTCGCCATATGGTCGACCATGAAACCCTGCCCATAGAGATCGGCCGTTCTGGCGCATACAACCATCGCCTAATTACCGAAGGCGATGTCTTGATCCTCGTGCGTGGACGTAAAACTGGCCTGTTCGACGAGATTATTCGCGCTTGTAAGGCCGCTGATCTGCAAATCGCGGGGGCTGACCGTTTGCGTGTTGGTGCTGAATTGGCTGTGCGTGACCTCGCGGCGCTTCTCGCGTTTGTGGCTTTGCCAGAGGATGATTTGTCCTTGGCTGCGGCGCTACGATCACCGTTGTTTGGTTGGTCAGAACAGGACCTATTCACGCTGGCGCATCACCGTCCTGAAAAGGGTTTTCTGTGGACATCGATCCGCGAAACGCAAGATGGCACATCAACCAAAGCCATATTGGACGACCTGCGTGGCAAGGCCGATTTCATGCGTCCTTACGATTTAATAGAGCGCATTCTGACCCGCCATGACGGGCGGCGTAAATTGCTCGCGCGGCTTGGGACCGAGGCAGAGGATGGGATCGATGCGCTGCTATCGCAGGCCTTAAACTACGAATCCCTTGGGGTGCCGAGCCTGACCGGTTTTCTGGCTGCGATGGAAACTGATGACCTAGAGGTCAAACGCCAGATGGACAGCCAAAGCGACCGCATCCGTGTGATGACCGTGCATGGCGCCAAGGGGCTTGAGGCCCCAATCGTGTTCCTGCCTGACGCCGCGAAACGCGAAAACAAAGTACGCGATGATCTTTTGCCAACGGGTGATCACATAATTTGGAAAACGGGTTCAAAGGCATCAGCAGAAAGCGTCACCACGCTTAGCTCAAAAATCGCCGATGCTCAGTCAGAAGAAAACAAACGCCTGTTGTATGTCGCCATGACGCGCGCCGAAAAATGGTTGATCGTTGCGGCGGCGGGCGATGTTGGCGAAGAGATCGAAGACAGCTGGTACAACATGGTCGCCGACGCAATGACCCACAGCGGCGCGGCCCAAGACCAATCTGGTGAAATCGCCGTACAGCGGTTGTCGCATGAGCGCTGGCAATCCGGTGATCTGGAAACCAAGACCACTGCGACCGTTTCAAACGCGACGCCCATCCAGCTGACCCCGCTCCCTGAATGGCCTGTTTCACGCACCCTTTCGCCATCTGATCTTGGTGGGGCAAAGGTGCTATCTGGCGATCTAGGCGAGCTTGATGAAGACGATGCCAAGATGCGCGGCACCGCGATCCACTTGTTGCTTGAACACCTACCCAACATGCCCGTTGCGGACCGCCCCAAAACCGCCGCCGCATTACTCGCCACATTGGATGCGGGTGCAATCGCTGCCGACGTGCCTGCCGTTGTGGATGGTATTTTGACCGCCCCGCATCTAAGCCATCTTTGGACATCCCCTGCATTGGCAGAAGTTGATTTCACCGCACAGGTCGGGGCCCACCGGTTCCATGGCTCAATCGACCGATTGCTGATTACGGATACCCATGTGCTGGCCGTTGATTACAAATCCAACCGGCTTGTGCCCAGCACTCCCGACCAAACACCCGAAGGACTATTGCGTCAAATGGGGGCGTATCAGGCGAGCCTTGCCAAAATATTCCCCGATCACACGATTGAGGTCGCAATCCTTTGGACACAAACCGCCCAATTGATGACTTTAGCCAATGAACTTACGTCAGACGCTCTCAACCGCGTGACAGTGTCTTGACCATCGCGCATACCGTTCATAAGTTCGGAACCTAATCATTTTCGCCAAGGAGAGCCCCAATGGCCACCGTAGCAGTCACAGACGCCACATTCGACGCCGAAGTCCGCCAGTCCGATATCCCAGTTGTTGTGGATTTTTGGGCAGAATGGTGTGGCCCATGCAAACAGATCGGCCCATCATTGGAAGAACTTTCCGCTGAAATGGAAGGCAAGGTTAAGATCGTCAAAGTAAACGTTGATGAAAACCCGAACTCTCCTGCTCAAATGGGCGTGCGCGGCATCCCTGCCCTGTTCTTGTTCAAAGACGGTGAAGTCGTATCCAACCAAGCGGGTGCTGCACCAAAAGCCGCCCTGCAAAAATGGATTAATGATTCACTTTGAATTGATCAAACTATGTGAAATCGGGCGCCCCAGTGGCGCCCTTTTTTATGTCCGCCTTGCCGATCCGCAGACGCATCGCCATATAGGATATGACAAACTTAAAAGGTGACCCCATGGCAAACGACGAATTCCCCGGCTGGCACGGCACCACAATTATTGGCGTGCGCAAAGGTGGCCGCGTTGTGATCGCGGGCGACGGGCAAGTCAGCCTTGGCCAAACCGTTATCAAGGGCACCGCGCGCAAGGTCCGCCGCCTAACCGCTGGTGGCGCAGATGTCGTTGCCGGATTTGCGGGCTCCACCGCCGATGCGTTCACCCTGCTCGAACGGCTCGAGAAAAAGCTAGAGGCAACACCGGGTCAGTTGGCCCGCGCGTCAGTTGAGTTGGCCAAAGATTGGCGCACCGACAAATACCTGCAAAAGCTAGAGGCGATGTTGATCGTGTCCGACGGCACTGATCTTTACGTCATCACTGGTGCGGGCGATGTGCTTGAACCGGAACACGGTGTTGCGGCTATCGGATCGGGCGGAAATTTTGCCCTCGCAGCCGCGCGTGCCTTGATGGATAGCGATCTCGACGCCGAAGCAATTGCGCGCAAAGCCATGGCCATCGCATCTGACATTTGCGTCTACACCAACGGAAACCTGACCGTGGAAACGATTGAAGCATGATGGACCGCGATGATCTTCGTGCCGCTGTTGGGGCTGGAATTGTTACCGAGGCACAGGCCGCGTCATTGGCAAGCCTTGCCGATAGCCGCCGTGGCGCCCGCACTGATTTGGCCGTCGGCGATGAACCGTTCGAGCTGTTCAAAGGCTTCAACGAGGTATTCATCGTTGTCGGTTTGCTGATCCTTGCGATGGGTTGGGCTGGTGTTGTCGGCGTCGCCTACGCGGCTGAAATCACAAATCCGCAACAAGCAGCGATGCTTTACGGATCCGTCGGCGCGTTGATCATCTGGGCTATGTCCGAATATTTCATTCGCCGTCGCCGTATGGTTGGCCCTGCGATTGCTCTGTCGATCTTGTTCACAGGCAACGCAGCCATCGCGCTCACCGCCTATTTCGCGCAACCATTTATGGTCGCGCAGCAAGATTATGCGTCTTTGCCGCTGCCGTTCATCCTTGGAACTGCCGCGATTGGTGTATTTTGGTATCGGTTCCGTGTACCCTTCGCGATGGCGATGATCGCTGTCGGATTTTTTATCGTGGCGATCCTGATGGCGGCCACGTCGCAAGGCACACCCCAAGACCCTAGCGATCTGTTCCTACTATCCGCAGGTGGGCCATTCGCATGGATCACGCTTGTTCTCGGCCTGTTGGTTTTCGCCGCCGCAATGGCATTTGATATGTCCGACCCCCACCGCGTGACCCGCAGAAGCGCAAATGGGTTCTGGCTGCACGTGGTCGCAGCCCCCGCATTGGTGAACACGCTCGCGCTGACCCTTTTGGATCGTGACGCACATTGGGCGCTGCTCGGTGTAATGCTGATCTTCGCGCTTGTGGCCATTGTCATCGACAGACGGTCATTCCTGATCGCAGCCATCGGATATATCGTGGCCTTAGCCAGCACCGTTTTCGACGGCGAAACCACCGCACTGACCGTGCTGGTCCTTGGCATAATCCTGCTTCTTCTTGGTGCGTTCTGGGAAAAATTCCGCGCCCGCCTTTTGCGTCTGATGCCACGGTTTGTGCCGCTGCACAGGCTTCCTCCATCCAACATTTAAGGTGTGATATGACCGACCTGACCCCCCGAGAGATCGTATCCGAGCTCGACCGTTTTATCATTGGCCAAAACGACGCCAAACGCGCTGTCGCTGTGGCGCTGCGCAATCGTTGGCGGCGCAAGCAGCTTGGCGATGATCTGCGTGACGAAGTATACCCAAAGAACATCTTGATGATCGGACCCACTGGCGTTGGTAAAACCGAAATTTCCCGCCGCCTGGCTAAACTCGCCCGCGCGCCGTTCATCAAGATCGAAGCGACCAAATTCACCGAAGTCGGCTATGTCGGCCGTGATGTCGAACAGATCATCCGCGATCTGATTGAAACCGCGATCAACGATACACGCGACCACATGCGCGAAGACGTCGCCGCCAAGGCCCGCGAAGCCGCCGAGGAACGCGTGATCACCGCCGTTGCTGGTGAAGATGCGCGCCCCGCCACCCGCGATATGTTCCGCAAGAAACTGAAATCGGGCGAACTTGACGACACCATTATAGACCTTGAACTCGCAGACACATCCAACCCACTTGGTGGTTTTGAGGTCCCCGGCCAACCTGGTGTTGGCATGGGCGGTATGATGA
>Ga0307996_1000361_pt1 | contig 12200 bp, 11 predicted proteins | sample Davwhametageno35_FD_203143 | JGI IMG/M metagenome (GOLD analysis project Ga0307996, IMG submission 203143) | Marine microbial communities from Davis Island wharf, Antarctic Ocean - #35 | ecosystem: Environmental > Aquatic > Marine > Unclassified | place: Antarctic Ocean: Davis Island wharf...
GATTTTAAGAATAAAAAAACCGAAAAGAAAGTTCTTTTCGGTTTTTTTTATGGTATAATTAATTTATTATGGCCAGCTAGGAGTATCTTCATTACTCCATAAAACGCCCCATTGAATTTCAGAAAGTTTTCCATCTTCAAACCAAAGGTTAAGACTTGCTCTTAAAAAACTAATTAGTTTTTGATCTATTCCGTCATCAGATAAATCATCTAATTCATTTTCTCCAAGTTCATTACTGTTAATTAACTCAAGAACTTCTTCCATTCCTTTGCCAATTAACTTATGTCCATTAAAAAGGCTTTCTAGCGAGCTAATAGAAATTGTGGTTAATTTCCAATTATCTTCTTCATCAAATGATAAAGAGAATTCTTGCTCATCATAATGCCAAGCTTCAGTTAAGTAACCATCTTCTTCTCCAGAGGCATTAAATGCATCTGTTTCACTAGGCTTTCCTAATAGGTGTTTAATTCTTTCTTTGGTATTACCAAAAACGAGATCTCCTAAACCGTGTCCAATTTTAATATCTGTTATGTTTACGTTCATTTTTTTTGAATATTATACTCAATATTTATGGGTGTATATCGTCTACTATTTAATTCCTAATTTCTTTTTAATGTTTGTTGGTATTGCATCTTTATGAATCTGAATATTCATAGTCTTATATTTTACATAAGAAAAAGAAGCATAAAAATAACCATCTAAATCGTTATGTTTAAGTCCCCAAGAGTTTTTAACGATAAAATACTTCGTTCCTTTTTGATCTCTCACTAATCCAGTAACATGCATTCCATGATCATCTGTTGTTGTTTGGTTATCAAAACCAGTTTGTCTCATTTCTTGTGTAATTTCCTTTTCTTTAACTGGCTCATCAAAACAGTTTGCTATTTTTTCTGCTCCAGCATCGCTAAAGTTTTTATTGTCTTTCCCTTTTACTTTAATTGTTTTTTCATCTTCAGGTACAATTGCTAAACCATTTTTATAAGAGAATCCTTTTTCAGAAACATCAGCTCCCCACGCAAAAGTGTAACCATTTTTTAACGATTCTTCCATTACCATCATAAATTCATCTAATGGTAAATTATAAGATGATTTCATTGCCCAGTTATCTGGAACTTCAATTACATAGCTAGAGTAGAATGGGTGATGTGTATAAGATGTTAAAGAAACGTAATCGTTCATATCTAATCCTAAATGTTTAGTATATGATTTAGGAGTGTATTCTTTACCGTCTTCTTCAAATTTAAATTCTTCTGTGTTATCTGGAATATCTCCTAAATAAGCATCAACTACACCCATATAGGCTTTTTTCCAGCTTGGAGTTAATTTTTTATCCTGAGGTTTTTTGGCCAACACCTTAACCATTGAAGTTAACATTTGGTTCATTTCACTATGGTTATGATCATCTTCACCATATTCTAAACCTTTATAAGTGTTTGCCGGAACAATTCCAAATCGTTCTATTACCCAAGGAATATCATGAAATGCTCCACCAGCACCAAAATTGAAATTACCATACATTCTTAAATAGTTTTCAGCTTTACCTAAGTAAGCGTTTCTAACAATGTACATAGGAGCTAGTTCTACTTTTCTCCCTCCAATTCTCATTATTTCTGATTCAAAAAATGAAAGCGAAGAGAAACTCCAACATGTACCTGTTCTATTTTGATTTTTAACTCCTGTAGCATCATTGTCAGTGATTACCTCGAAAAAGTAATGGCCATCAATTTTGTTTTTAAGCGTATCATTTATCGCTTTTCCTTTAGGAAGATTGACTTTTGAAATGTCTGTGTTTTGAGCAAATGTTACACTTGTAGTTATAAGAATGGCAACTGCTAGTATGATGTTTTTCATAGTTTATTAATTTTTATTGAGTGTGTAAATTATAACGCTTTTTTCCAACAACGTTTACGTTTGTGTTGTATATGTTCGTAATTTTTCCAGTTTTGTATAACTTTTTGATTGTTCTCAAAAATACCTGTAGTTTCCATTTCAGTAACACCGTATTTTTCCATCACTTCATGTAATTCATAAAATAAAACGGCTGTAACTCCTTTTGCTTGGTATTTAGGTAATATTCCTGTTAACATTAAATCAAGAACCTTAGGTTTTTTTAGCGCTTTATTTAATTGGTACCATCCAAAAGGAAATAGACTTCCATTCGCTTTTTGCAATGCTGTAGATAGAGATGGTAATCCGATTATAAATGCTATAAGGTTTTCTTCTTTATCAAATACTAACTTTATAAATTCAGGATTCAATAAACTTAAGTATCTATCAATATAGTATTTAATCATTTCGGAATCTAGATGAACAACACTATATAAATCTTTAAATGCTTCATTTAGTATCTCAAATAGTTGTGGTCCATAAGCTTTTAGTTCTGAGGATTTTGTAAAGCTTTTTACAGATAATTCACTTCTGTTTTTTACGATTAGTGCACCTCTTTTTAGTTTCTCGGGCATTCCTTCTAAGAATAGTCTGAATTCAACCCAATCAATTTCTTTTTCATACCCTAATTTAACAAGGTGTTCTTTATAATAAGAGTGATGATATTCGGATGCCGCAGAGGGTAGGTGATCAAATCCTTCTACTAACATTCCTTGATGATCAAGATTTGTAAATCCAAGTGGACCTTGAATGTCAGTCATGCCTTTATCTTTTAGCCATTTTTCAGCTGTATGAAATAATGCTTGAGTAACCTCATAATCATCAAAAAATTCTGTTCGTGTAAAACGACCAACTTTTGAGCTCGTTTTTTCGTTGTACATTTTATTGATGATACCTCCAATTCTACCAACACATTTGCCATCCTTATACGCATTCCAAAATTTTGCAATACAAAATCTATACGCAGGATTATGTTCTGGCTGTAAAGCTTTTATTTCGTCTTTTTTTAAAGGAGGAACCCAATAATCATTCCCTTTATAAATATTAAATTGAACATTCACAAAATCTTTATGATGTTTTGCTGATGTTACTTCTTTAATCTCTATTGCCATGTTAAAGGTTATTTATTGGTAGATAAGTTTACTAGTTTGTTGTTAACAACTAAAGAGTCGATTAATTTTTCAAATTGTTTTAATGATGCAGGGGCATCAACTCTGTCTAAAATTTTCTTCTTATGTGTATTGTTTGAGACTAAAAACAATATAGTTGAAGGAAAATCTGTTACATTTGAGTCATAAACATCTTTCATCCCAAGTATATCTATTTCATCCATCATTTGTTGGATTTCTTTCAGTTGAGTTCTAGTTAACTGTTGTTTATATTTTCCAATATATTTTGTGTTTGAAAACCCTTCAAATATGACATTCCCAGTATTGAAAATCATTATTTTGTAAGTTGGACACTTCCCAAAACAAGGTGTTCTTTCCATGGTTAAAAAAAGAGATTCTTTTAAAACTACTGGAGATTTACTTATTACAGGATTTTCTATTGCAAAAATAGTGTTCTCAGTTGTTTTTTCTGCATTTTTACAGGAGAAAAGTAGGCTAGTAAAGAGTAGTATTAAAATGTATTTCATTTTATTTCTTTTTTCGTTTAGCTTGTAATTCTTGAGCGTCTTTCATTCGTTTTTCAAGTTTAGCAGCAAACCCACCTTTCTTCTTTTTCTTCTTTGTTTTATTTGCTTGAATCTTAGCATGTAACTTATCTTCATCTACAATCCATTTTCTAATAATAAACTGTTGAGCAATTGTAATTACGTTAGCAATTAAATAATAGAAACTTAAACCAGCAGCATAGCTGTTAAAGAAAAATAACATCATAATTGGCATTAGGTAAGTCATCATTTTCATTTGACTTGCCATTGCTCCACCAGCATCTCCACCCATTCCTTGAGTCATTTGACTATTTGCTTTCGTATAGAAAATCATAGAGACAGCCATCATTAACGTAAATAAACTAATATGATCTCCATACATTGGAATGTTAAAACCTAAATCATAAATAGAATCGTAAGTAGATAAATCTTCTGCCCATAAAAAGCTTTTCTGACGTAAATCAAATGTTGCTGGGAAAAACCTGAATAAAGCAAACAAAATTGGCATTTGAATTAACATTGGAATACAACCTGCCATTGGGTTAACACCCGTTTCTCGATATAGCGCCATTGTGGCTTGTTGTTGCTTCATTTTATCAGAACCATTCTTTTTCTTTAAGGCTTCAATTTCAGGTTTTAACACCTTCATTTTTGCACTACTTAAATATGTTTTCCAAGTAATAGGAAAGAGTAAAGATTTGATGATAATTGTTAACAGTAAAATAACTATACCAATAGAGATTCCAAATCCATTTAAAAAGTTAAATACAGGACGAACAAGAATAGTATTTACCCATCCGAAAATTCCCCAACCATAATCTAAACTTTCGTCAAGTCCAACTGATACAGCTTCTAGATCTTCATGTCTGTTAGGACCAAAGAAGTATTGCATAGCAAATGTTTCATTCTTTTTTCCTAAATAAGGAATGGTTAAATAGGTTGACATTCCCTGAACATAATTACTCGTTTGATCTTCTGCCAATTCAATTGTTTCAATGTCAAATTGACCTTGTTCTTCTGATGCTGCACCTTTAGCAAATGGCTCATCTGTAGCAATTAAAGTTGTGTTAAAATACTGTTGTTTAAACATGATCCAATCAACAGGAGAAATGAGTTCATCACCTTCATACTTTGTCTCAAATATATAATCAATATCACCGTTATTATATTTATAATAGATGGTACTTTTTTGTTGCTGATTAGGTATTGTCTTTTCTTGATCTGGAGTAAACATACTCCAGTTTAAATAGTAGTCAAACCCTCTAGAAACAACATCATCAAATCCAACAGATATTAGTTCAAAATCAACTAAATAGGAGTTTCCTTTTAAGGTATATTTGTATTCTAAATATTTATCCTTAGAGCCATAATAAAGCTTCATAGAAAGGTTTTTACTGTTTTCTCCTTCTACTTTAAACGATTTGTTTTCAGTTTCAAAAAATAAGTTTTCAGTATTAACAACTTTAGTTCCGTCTGCATCATCATTAACGGTTAATTCAATGTTAAATCTAGAAGAATCTTCGTGAAATAGCATTAATGGTAAAGAATCATAAGTGTTAAATTCTTTTAACTCAACAGTACTAACTCTACCGCCTTTATTGGCAATGGTTACTTTAATCTTTTCATTTTCTAATATGAAATACTCATTTTCACCAGTAGACTTGCTGGCAAAACTCCCATATTTAGCATAAGATTTTAAGCTTTTTAAAGAATCTATTTTTTGAGTTTCATCACTGTCTAAAACGGTAACAGTTACAGGGACGTTTTCTTTTTCGCTTTCAAAGGCTTGATCTCTAGTTAAATTTGGATCAACTTGTTCTTGTTTAGCTTTAGCTTGTTTTTCTTGTTCAGCTTTTGCTTTAAGTTCTTCTTCTGAAGGTTGTGTAAAGTAAGTTGTTACTAAAAGGATTCCTCCAATTAATACTAAGCCTACTATTGAGTTTTTATCAAATCCTTTTTTACTCATTATATTTTATAATCTAAAAGTTAAGGTTGTTTTTAGTTGTTTACGGCTTGTAATTTTTGTTCAGTAACTGAAGTACTAGCTTTAACAAAATTAACAAAAAGTGGGTGAGGGTTAATAACAGTACTTTTGTATTCTGGATGAAATTGAGTACCAACAAACCACGAATGATTTTCAATTTCAACAATTTCAACCAAATTATTTTCAGGATTAATTCCTGTTGCTCTCATTCCTGCAGCTTCAAATTCAGCCTTATAGTCATTGTTAAATTCATAACGATGTCTGTGTCTTTCTGAAATATCTGTTTCAGTGTACGCATCAAAAGCATTTGATTTTTCAATAATGCGACAAGGATAAGTTCCTAAACGCATGGTACCACCTTTTTCAGTAATATCACGTTGTTCTTCCATTAAATAAATAACAGGGTTGGTCGTGTTTGCTTCCATCTCAGTTGAGTGAGCATCCGTCTGGTTTAATACATTTCTAGCAAATTCGATTACTGCAGCTTGCATTCCTAAACAGATTCCGAAAAATGGAATATTATTTTCTCTAGCAAATTTTATGGTAGAAATTTTACCTTCAATTCCTCTTTCTCCAAAACCTGGTGCAACTAAAATACCATCTAAGTTGGCAAATTTTTGAGCAACGTTATCATTGGTAATCGTTTCAGAATGGATCCATTCAATATTAACCTTCGTATCATTTCGAGCTCCAGCATGAATCAATGCTTCAGAAATTGATTTGTAAGAATCTTTAAGCTCAATATATTTTCCAACTAAACCAATTGTAGTTTGGTGTTTAGGATTTTTAATTTTATTTAGAACTTCGTTCCATGCCGTTAAAGTCGGCTCTTCTTTATGCCGAAGAGATAATTTATCCAGTACAATTACATCTAATCCTTCTTCCTTCATTAAGTTCGGAACATCATAGATAGAGTCCGCATCAATTGCTTGAATAACTGCTTTTGGAGCTATATTACAGAATAATGCTACTTTTTCTTTAACACCCTCAGTCAATTTATGCTCTGTTCTTAAAGCTAAAATATCTGGTTGAACTCCAGACTCTAATAATTGTTTAACTGAATGTTGTGTTGGTTTTGTTTTTAACTCACCAGAAGCAGCCAAATAAGGTACTAATGTTAAGTGTAAAACAATACAATCAAAATTAGTCTCCCATTTTAATTGACGAACAGCTTCAACATACGGAAGTGATTCTATATCACCAACAGTACCACCAATTTCAGTAATTACAATATCATATTTACCGGTATTACCCAATAATTTTATTCTACGCTTAATTTCATCTGTAATATGAGGAATAACTTGTACCGTTTTTCCTAAGTAAGCACCTTCACGTTCTTTATTAATTACATGCTGATAAATTCTTCCAGTAGTAACATTGTTTGCTTGCGAAGTTGAAACATTTAAAAAACGCTCGTAATGACCTAAATCTAAGTCAGTCTCAGCACCATCGTCTGTTACAAAACATTCCCCATGTTCGTAAGGATTTAACGTCCCTGGATCTACATTAATGTAGGGATCTAATTTTTGAATTGTAACTGAGTATCCTCTTGCTTGAAGAAGTTTTGCTAGAGATGCTCCTATAATTCCTTTTCCTAATGAGGATGTTACTCCTCCTGTAACAAAAATATACTTAGTTGATAATGGCATTTAATCGATTTTCAAATATCACGCAAAGGTATAAATAATCCTAATTTTAATAGAGAATTAGATGGAGTTTATTTTTTATTTAAACTTATTGATAAAATAGATGCCAATTAAGATAATGATAATGCTAATTATTTGAATATAATTCACGCTTTCACCATCTAAAACACCCCAGGAAATAGCAATAATAGGAATTAAATAAGTTACACTTGTCGCAAAAACACCAGAAGTTTTTTTGATGAGCATGTTAAATAGTATGACAGAAACAACAGTACCGAAAATGGAGAGTATTGCAATATAGAATAAGGCAATTGCTGCAGCTTCATTATTTACGGTTGTAGTTACAAAATTGGTAGAAAATAAATAGATTAAAACAGGAGGGCCTATAAAAATAAAACTAATGGCTGTTATTTTTAAAGCGCTTATTTCTTTTAAATAAGTATTAATTATGTTTACGCTAATGGAATAACAAATAGTTGCAGCTACCACATAAAAAGTATAAGAGAGGTTAGAGTTGTTAAGGTCAATTCCGTTTGATGTTATTAAACCTACAGCACCAATCAAGCCGACAAAAGCACCAATAAAACGATTCGCTTTAAATTTTGTTTTAAAGATTATCACGCCTAATAATAAGGTGAAAAGAGGGACTAAAGAATTTAACATTCCTGCTAAAGAGCTGCTTAATCCTGTTTGAGCTTTAGTGAAAAGAAATGCAGGTATTCCGCTTCCAAAAATACCGACAATTGCCAAATATTTCCAGTATTTTCTCTCAATAGTTTTAAAATATTTAACGATAAAAGGAGTTAAACAAAAAAAGGATATACTCATTCTGAGTGCAGCAACTTCGGTATACGAATATACTTCAAGTCCTTTTTTCATTAATATGAATGAGCTACCCCAAATAAATGCAAGGAACAGAAGGCTAATCCATTGCCAGCTTTTTTTATTTAAATCAAAAAAATCCAAATCGTATAATTTACGACAAAAGTAATCACAATTCTATTCAATTAATTCTTAATTTTGCTGTATAAATAAAAAAGAATTAAAAGTAGAAGGTATGACTTGTAGTCATTGAAATCATGCCGTTGAACGTTTGGTCAATGCTGTTACGGGAGTCGTATACTCTAATGTTAGTTTACAAAATCATGTTGTGATTGAATTTGACGAGACAAAACAACTATTAAAAATTTAAAGAAAACAATAAACGATTCAGAAATTTATAAAGCCTTATAATTATGAAACTATTTAACAGAACATTTATTTTAGTTGCAATTTCTACAAGTATATTTGGTTGTGGAGGAAACGACACTAAGAATGAAGAAAACACAGAAACAACGGAAGTTGTTGGATTAGAAACTCAAGTTCTTGATTATGCTGTTGACGGTATGGTTTGCGCAATGGGTTGTGCAGCAACAATTCAACATGAAGTTGCTGACATTGAAGGTGTTTCTGTCTCTGATGTAAATTACGAGGATGAAAAAGCGCATTTCGAATTTGATCCTTCAATAACTTCAGAAGAAGCGATAAAAGCAAAAATTGCAACGATTGCAGATGGTCAATATGTATTGTCTATTTGGGAAGAAAAAGAAGCTGAAGCGACTGAAGGAATTGAAGAAACTGAAGTAGTTGAACAAGAAGATGGGTCTTTAATAAAGGTGAGTTTGCCAAGTTTTAAAATTCCAAACCTATTTACATTGTTATTAAACCAACTATAAATAATTAAATAATCTAAAGCGTTAACGATTGGTTAACGTTTTTTTTGAAACAAAATAATGCTAAAAAATAATCCTCATAAATCAGTTATCACTTGGTTATTAACTGGTTGCACATTAATCTTTTTAATGGTTGTTATTGGAGGGATTACAAGACTTACTGAATCTGGTTTGTCTATGGTGGATTGGAAACTTTTTATGGGAATTATACCACCTTTAAGTGAGCAAGATTGGCTTGAAACATTTAAGGAGTACCAGCAATTTCCAGAATATCAGGAAGTCAATTTTATGTTCACACTAGAAGAGTTTAAGTTTATTTTCTTTTGGGAATACCTTCACCGATTAATTGGAAGAATTGTAGGATTGGTTTTTATTATTCCTTTTGTTTATTTTTTGCTTACCAAAAAAATTACAGGAAAGCTTGCCAGACAAAGTATTGTTATTTTGTTTATGGGTGCTTTCCAAGGTTTTTTGGGTTGGTGGATGGTAAAGAGTGGATTGATTGACAATCCTGATGTAAGCCACTATCGATTAGCAGCCCATTTAATAGCTGCCTTTTTAACTTTTGCTTACACTTTTTGGGTAGCATTAAGTTTAATCTATAAAGATGAAGAAAGGCCTAATGTTCCTTTTATGCGAAAATGGATTATGGTGTTGTTTGTAGCTACTGTAATACAGATTATTTATGGTGCTTTTGTAGCAGGATTAAATGCTGGGTTTGTAATGAACACTTATCCTAAAATGGGAGATAGTTGGATTGCAGAATCGGTTACAGCAATGGAACCATTTTGGATTAATTTTATTGATGGAATAGGCGGTGTTCAGTTTGTTCACCGTATTTTAGCTCATATTGTTGTTGGTTTAGTATTCTTTCTCTTGTTGAAAAGCTCGAAATTTGAAATGAATAAAATACAGACAAAGGGGCTAATAGGAATGTTAGTAATTGTTTTTATACAATTCTTATTAGGCGTTTTTACTTTACTCTACGCTGTGCCAGTTTGGTTGGGTGTAATTCACCAAGTAGGCGCATTTATTCTGCTAGGAACGGTAGTTTATGCATTAAGCAGTTTTAGAAAGGGATAGTTATTCGATCATTAAGGATGGCTAATCTAAAAACCTAGTCTGAGTTTGGTAAGTTATTGTATTCATCAAAACAGTTTAGAATTTGATTAAATAAAATGTATTGTGATGAGAATTCAATAAACTTCTTGTTAAAATCACAATACTCCATAAAGGAATCTATTTGAGTATCATTTTTTAAAAGGGTAACCTGTTCAATGATAGTTGCGTTAAATTTTTTGGCTAACATAAGTTTGTAAGCATCTTTTAATAATAAGCACTCATAGTTTTTTCGATCTTTAATTTGTTTGTTGAATTTTGCAGCTATTGAAGAAATCGGACCACCAAAAGATAGACCACCATTTAAATTTGAAGGGTCAAATGGCTTAATATGGGTAATGATACTTCGGTTCATTTTATGTTTAACAGTATCTTCAATTGTTAGATTAGTAAAAGCTTCCTTAAACTCTTTAAAATTTTTATATGGTAAAACAATGTAGGGTTCTATTGTATAAATTGCTCTTTCTAAATAGATGGTAGTTTTAATTTCTGAACTTTTTACTGCTATGGTTTGAAATCCAATAAAAGAAATAATTAAAGTGTCAGATGGTTCTGTCAATATTGTAAACTTTCCATCATCATTTGTTGTTATGCCAATTTTTGAAGTTGTATTAATGATGTTTGCATGGCTAATAATGGAGGAGTCTGATTTGTTTAGAATAGTTCTACTAATCAATCCTTTTTGAGCAACTAGTATGAAGATGTTAAAAACACAAAAAAATAATATTAGTATTGTTCGGAAAAAACTCACCTCAAAATATATAGGATTAATAGACTTGTAAAATGTTAAGAAATCATAAAGAGTATTAATTAGATGAAAAGAAATGTTCTGTTTTCATTTTAAAACCAATTATAGCCATGATTTATTGAATTTTCTATATCGTTAAAAAATTATTGAACTAATATTGAACATCATGTTGTAATGCCTTTGAGTATTAGTTGAAAAATTGTCAACTACTATAAAAAGGCTTTAGAATAGTAGTTTTTTTATAAGTTAAAAGTATTGCTTGTTTAAGAATTTTATCATTTCCATTCAAAAGTTTCAAAGAGCTGCGTAATATCTTCTTTAACAAAATCTAAAACAGGCTGTATAGAATCTTGATTCGGTATATTATTAAAATATAAAGAGCCTCTTAAAAAATGGTTGTTACTATCTGTTAAATGAAATTGATATGCAGAAGCTGCATTTCCTTCAATTTGATAAACTAATCCATAAACATTTTTTTCAGGATAACTGATTATTTGCTGTTCAATATCAAAAGCTTTAACGGTATGTTTAAAGGCTAACATTCTAGATTCTTCTATGTACTTGTTTAAATTATTATCAACGGGTTTGTAACTTAAATAAATGCTTGCGTTTAAGTTGGTGAAAACAACATCAAACCAACAAGTTTGATCTGGGTTGTTTATATTTTGTTTTGTAATAGCATAAGTTGGAATGTCAAAAACAAAAGGACAATCTTTTTCTATTGGTTGATATTTTTTTTCTGGTAAATCTATTCTAAAATAACCATCAGGCTTTGGTGTAAAAGAATCGTCTTCGCATCCAACTAAAATAATTAAAATTAATAATATAAAAGGGGTACTGTTTTTCATGAATTCTTTTTTAGTCTTTTTCATTTTTACTTTCTCCAATCAATATTTTAACACGTTTAATTCTACGATTATCTGCAGCTTCAATAATAAACGAAAAATGTTGGTGATTTATCCTCTCTTTTTTCAATGGGATTCTACCAGCAATTTCAATTATTAAGCCGGCTAGAGTGTCTGCTTCTTTTCTTACTTCATCAAATACAGTTTCATCTTCTAATTCAATAATTTTAAATATATCGTTTAAGCCTATTTTTCCTTCAAAAATGAAGGTATTATCATCTAGTTTAGAGAATACGATATCATCCGTATCAAACTCATCACTTATTTCTCCAACAATTTCTTCCAGCACATCTTCCAGTGTAATTATTCCAGAAGTTCCTCCATATTCATCAACCACAATGGCTAAATGAATTTTTAATTCTTGAAATTCTTTTAATAAATCATCTAATTTTTTGTTTTCAGGAACAAAGAAAGGATCTCTAACTAAGTTGTTCCAATTAAAGTTATCTGCATTTTCGATATGAGGCAAAAGGTCTTTTATATAAAGTAAACCAATTATTTGATCGAATGATTCCTCGTAAACAGGAATTCTAGAATGGCCACAC
>Ga0307996_1000366_pt1 | contig 12124 bp, 12 predicted proteins | sample Davwhametageno35_FD_203143 | JGI IMG/M metagenome (GOLD analysis project Ga0307996, IMG submission 203143) | Marine microbial communities from Davis Island wharf, Antarctic Ocean - #35 | ecosystem: Environmental > Aquatic > Marine > Unclassified | place: Antarctic Ocean: Davis Island wharf...
ATGTTGAATCAACATATGTTCCCATGTATTTTTTACCAGCAGGATTTTGGTTAAAACCTCCTCCACTTGAAGTATCAGCGTAAGCTATGTGGAAATAACTATTAGTTCCTGCAGCACCTGCAATTCCGCTAGTTCCATTACTACCTTGCAATCCATTAACACCTGCAATTCCGCTAGTTCCATTAACACCTGAAGTACCATCGTTACCGCTCGTTCCAGCATCACCAATATCTCCTTTTATTAATGTCCAATTGTAATCTAGATGATTATTTGAATCAGCTTGAATAAAATCAGTATATTGTCCTATATAATGTTTACCAGTTGCATTTACTTTATCAAAACCACCACCAACACTATTAGTAGCATAAGCTATGTGTAAATATGATGTAAAACCTGATAAACCGCTCGTTCCAGCAATACCATTATTACCATCTAATCCTTTAACTAATTGCCATTGCCATAAAATGCTATTACCTATAGCGTCATTTGCGATTGTATCAACATAAGTACCTATATATGTTTTACCAGTAGGGTCTTGGCTAAAACCAGTACCAGATGCAGCATCTGCATATGCTATGTGGAAATAACTATTAGTTCCTGCAGCACCTGCAATTCCGCTCGTTCCATTACTACCTTGCAATCCATTAACACCTGCAATTCCACTAGTTCCATTAACACCTGAAGTACCATCGTTACCAGTATCACCAGTATCACCCTTTATTAAAGTCCAATTGTAATCTAGATGATTATTTGAATCTGCTACATCAAAATCAGTATACTGTCCTATATAATGTTTACCAGTTGCATTTACTTTATCAAAACCTGCACCAGTACTATTAGTAGCATACGCTATATGTAAATATGATGTTTGACCATCAGATCCATTTGTTCCAGCAATACCATTATTACCATTTAATCCTTTTATATGTGACCAGTTCCATAAAGCACTAGATGCAATTGCATCAGCTGCCGAAGAATCAACGTATGTTCCCATGTATGATTTCAGATTAGCCGCTTGGCTAAAACCTCCACCATTTGCATCGTCGGCATAAGCTATATGGAAATAAGTGTTTGTTCCTGCAGCACCTGCAATTCCGTTCGTTCCATTACTACCTTGTAATCCTTGTATTCCCTGTGATCCATCAGTTCCAGAAGTACCGTCGTTACCAGAAGTACCGTCGTTACCAGTATTACCAGTATCACCTTTTATTAAAGTCCATGTATAATCATTCCAATTATTTGAATCTGCTTGAATAAAATCTGTGTATTGACCTATGTGAGTTTTTCCTACACTAGATGAAACATCAAAACCAGCTCCAATTTCACTGGTAGCATAAGCTATATGTAAATATGATGTTTGACCATCAGTTCCATTTGTTCCAGCAATACCATTCTCACCGTTCTCTCCATCAGATCCTTTGAATACTTGCCATTGCCATAAAGCACTTGTAGCTGTAGCATCAGTTTGTGTTGAATCAACGTATGTTCCTATGTATAATTTACCAGTTGATACTTGACTCCAACCTGATCCTTGATCATCATTGGCATATGCTATATGGAAATAAGTATTAGATCCATCAGCACCTGCAATTCCGTTCGTTCCATTACTACCTTGTAATCCTTGAATTCCAGGAGCTCCCGAAGTACCTGAAGTACCACTATCACCCTTTATTAAAGTCCAATTATAATCATTATGTGCATTTGAATCAGCTTGAATAAAATCAGTATACTGTCCTATATAAGTTTTACCAGCTGCATTTACTTTATCAAAACCTCCACCTACATTATCCATAGCATAAGCTATGTGTAAATAAGTTGTTTCACCATCAGCTCCATTTGTTCCAGCAATACCATTATTACCATCTAATCCTCTAACTAATTGCCATCCCCATAAATTACTACCTGCAGCAGCATCTGTTTGCGTTGAATCAACATATGTTCCTATGTATAATTTACCAGTTGCTGCTTGACTCCAGCCTGATCCTTGATCATTATCTGCATATGCTATATGAAAATAGTTGCTAGTTCCTGCAGCACCTGCAATTCCGTTCGTTCCATTACTACCTTGTAATCCTTGAACTCCCGCAATTCCACTAGTTCCGTCTATACCTGAAGTTCCAGCTAATCCGCTAGTTCCATCATTTCCACTAGTTCCATCAACACCTGAACCTGCAACTGCAACTCCATTAAGACGTAAACCTCCATCTACAACACTAAGAGGTTGACCTCCCATATAAAGAGTGTTTCCACTCATGTAAATATCTCTAAATTTATAATTAGCATTACCTAAATCATATGCTTCATTAGCATCTGGTATTAAAGATCCTGTAACAGTTCCTGCTACTGAAACTTCTACCCAACAACTATTAGCATCAGTGACAGCTGGTGTATATTGAGTTAGTGCAAATGTAGGTGGTCCGGCAGATGCGCTAGTATATATGTCTGTTGCATTAGGCATCAAAAGTCCTGCTTTTACCCATTCAGATAATGCTTGCCATTCTGTATCACCATCTACCGCAGCAGCTCCGTTTGGATTATACCAGTATCCTTTAGGACACAATGTATATAACTTGTTAGTATCTAATACATGAACCATCATACCAATTTGTCGTCTTCCTGATGTATAACCACCGTCTTCTGAAACAGAAAACCCCTCGTGTGTTAAATTAGTTGAAGATCCTTCATTCCAAATTGGAATAGCGTTTCTATCAGCGATTGTTGGTACAGTTTGAAATCCACCCTTTACAAATGTTGGATGTAATGTACCGTCAAATATACCTTGATCTGATGTAGGACCAATTTGTCCTGGAAATGTAATTGCTGGTGTAGGTCTAGTAAGTGCCATGTAATGTGTCTATTTTTGTTTTAATCATTATGGTTTTATGTTTATATTCAGTGGATTAGTAGATGCATTGAAATCTAATTCATACATCCAATATGGTACACCGCTTATATTAAATGATTTTCTATCTTTCATTGTAAATAATGCGTTTGATGAATCTGGTAATTCAAATAGAGCACTGATTACTGGATTCTTAACGCTTACACTTTGTGCAATTATAAAATAATATCTCTGAGCTGTTGGTGTAGCTGTAAAACCTATAGTTCCGTTTGGTATACCATCTTGTGCACTCAACGTATATTCTGTTAAATTATCAATTGTGTAAATATTTGGTATATTATTAGCAGTTCCTTGGTTTACAACCATATCAGACCATATAAGATCTAGATTAGTAGTTGTAGAATTATCATTTAAGTAATAATCTGTAGAAGGATTTGTTAAACTATTAACTCCTGGATAACCACCTGTTCCATTCCAGTGAATAAAGTAACCAGGTATATCCGGTGTTGGTGTTGCAGTCGGTGCAGGTATTGGTGTTGCAGTCGCTGGTATTGCCGTTGCAGTTGGAAGTGGTGTTGCAGTTGCACTTGGAAGTGGTGTTGGATCTAAACTCGTATCAACAATAATTATTGTCGTTGTGATTTCATTGGTTGAATTACCAGTACTATCAAATTCTGCTAGTGTTAATATAATATTCTCATTGCCTTCTGTTATATTATCTGCAGTTCCTGATATATTCCACACTGCCTGATTATTCTGTACGGTAAATTGTCCACTATTACTCGCACTGTAATCTACTCCAGTTGCTGAACCAGTTAATGTGAATGTAACCGTAGTTCCATTCATAACACCAGTTGTTGCTAGTGTAACAATAATAGAATTAGTTTCATTAAGAACACCAGTGTGACTTAATTCAAACGTAGCAGGTATTGGTGTTGCAGTCGGTACTGGCGTCGGTACTGGCGTTGCACTTGGAAGTGGCGTTGCCGGTATTGGTGTTGCAGTTGGTGCTACATGTGTTCTATTAGTTGAATTAGAGATTGTAATTTCAAATCCTTCACATACATCATGTAGTCTATTGGTCACATTATCAGCAGAAACGTAAAAGTCATCACAATTCCAAATTGGCGTTATCCAGACATATTGTCCAACTTCATAACCAGCAGAAAGCATTGCCGAATAATTAGCATCGGTTGCTTTTATCTTCCAGAATATTAATGATTTAAATAATTGATCATCGGTAAGTGTTAAATCTGCATTTTCTCCTACTATTCTCCAACCTGCTATGGTTTGCTGTGAATACAGCAAATTATAATCCATTTCATCGTGAGTTAATGCTCTACCTAATGTGTGTGGATTCAGTGGAAACCACTTTCCATTGACCATATTTCTATGTAAGCCATGGATAAAGTTGTAATTTTCTATGTTGCCGCTATGCATATTGACACTTTTCTTTTTTTTATATATTCAATTTTATTTTACCTTGTATCAAATATCGTAGTTTTGGGTTTTGTAATAATGATTGGTTATTAATTCAGAATAAAAAGCATTAGAAACTATTGTAATGTAATCACATGGATTTACGTAGTGACCTTGCAGTTGAACGTAACTTTCACATATGTAATTATCTTTAAGAAATTCTAATCTTAAATTACTAGCGAATACTTCCGCTATTTTCTTAACACTAAGTCTATTTAACTGTGGTTCTTTTGCTGACTCAACACCCTTTCTCATGTTATTGACAAATATAGCATGTTTATGCTCTTTTTGTGTAACGTCGTTCTTTGTAATAATGCTAAATGATAATAGACGTAAAATGCTGTCTTGTCCAGTTCCACAATCACAATCAGTATCTATATGATAATATGGGAATTCAGAATCTATGTGAGATTTTAAAGATGCTAATGTTTTAAATCTAGGAGTGGTTTTAGTTCCATAATAACCATTAGTATTAAATAAAATATCAGTAACTCTACCGTCATTGTCGTTTACATGCTTCAGTGCTACATAAGCAGCAACTAATGAAATTCTATCAAATATCATAATTATTTATTAAGTATATTTGTTATTAAAAATGCACCTATACCTATCATCGTTGTAAACACCGTCCAGAATATTTTAGTAAAAGTACCTTTCCATTTTACAAGATCTCTGTGTTCTTCTTCTAACTTTTCCATTTCTTTCTGTTGCTTTTCCCAAAGGTGTCTAGATTCAGTGTTTTTTCTAATTTCTACAATAGCGCCATCATATGGATTGAGTAATCTAAGTTTTAATTCTGACATGTCGGATTTCATATCGTTTTGATTATCCATAAGTTGTTTAATAGAACCCTCTAATTGAAGATAATTTGGATCTTCCATTTTCATTTTAAGTGATGAAAACGCTGATAATAGTTCTTTTACTAATTCTCCGTTTGTTTTGTTATCAGACATTTATATAATTATTTTTTTAACCTAAGTTATATGGGTAGCGAAATACTTAACATGCTACATATACTATATATCATAATAAAAAAGGAGGTAACTTTAAAAGCACCTCCTTCTTAATATAATTTATTAAAGTAGTTTATTCTTCCCAGATCATCACTGTTCCTGGATCATAAAACTCACAATACCATCCACGTTTACTTAGTAGATCTGCAAAGCTTTTTAATACACCAAATTCGTATTTACTACTTTCATTATAATAATCAAATATACGTAGTCCACCTTTTTTAGCTCCGTCTTCAGCAGTAGTCCATATACCACCTTCAACACCATCAAATTCCTCAGAATTTTTAATAAACTTTAAATACTTTTCTAGGAAATCTGTTATTTCCGCTCTATTAAGAACCTTAGCTTCAAAAACTTCAGATTTTCTCATTTCGCTAGCCTTTTGTTTAAGTTCTTTGAGTTCAGGTTTTAAACCTCTACCAATATATCTTTCTATTCCCCAATTAAATGAAGCAGAAAACAATTTATAAAAAGGTAGATCACTGAATCTTTTACCATATGTTGATTGATTCATCCAATGTAGGTATGCGTCAGCCATATCTTTTGATAATTTAATACCTTCTACATCGCTAGCATTACCATTTACAACCATTGTTAATAGAGTTTTTGCAGATGCTCTTCCTTCATTTATGTGTGGTAAAACACCTTCGATAATAGCTTCTAATCTTTCTCTTTCTTGTTCTAATGCTTGTAATGTTTCATTATCTAATGATTCACCGTCTCCACCAGTCTCAGTTTCAATTTGCTTATTAATGTCCTTGATCATTTTCTTAATAGAAGATTTACTTAAACCTTCATTAGTAGATTCTTCAATCACATCGATAACCTCATCGGTATCATAACCGCTAGAATCCGCCCAATCTTGAAATCTATCAAAGTCTCTTCTTGGTAAAACATAATAAGTATCTCGACCATCTTCTTTATAATCTAAATTCCTAGAGAATTCTCTTTTAGATAAGAATTTATCATCTAATCCACCATCGTCTAACGTAAATGTAACGTTATCTTCATTTACAGATTCATTAAATCCTTTGATTGCTAATTTCATTATAATACCGTTGTTTGTTTTATAGCAATAGTAAAATGCAGTATAAGATGAGTCTTTTACATCTTCAAGTTTGTACCCAACAGCATCTTTACTTGTTGGTGGAGGATAAATTGATAATCGCTTATCATCTTTAAATACAAACGCATCTTTATATCTTTTGTTTGGTTTAAAGTTTACTTCTGTAACAATAAATTTAATATCTAATGTAGGAAATTCAATTTCATCGCCTTTCTCAAGCTTATCAGTTACATATTCAAATGCTTCGTTAATTTCTGATTCTACAATTGCAACTCCTCTTTTCTTTAATATAACTTCAATCGTTTTATATGCTTTTTCGTAATCACCTTTAGAATATTGCATTCCTCTTTGCCAACTAGAAGCACCTTCTACTGCGTCATCATACATTCTTAATAATTCTGTATCTGTACTTGTATCACTAAATATAAAAGGTCCAACGTAATGAACAGCTTCAGTAACTACAGATTCAAATTTAGATAAGTCTTTCTTTAATTTATCTAACATTGATTTCTTTTTGCTTGCGCTTGATGGATGCCATGAGTCTTTTTCGTTTTCTAAACTCCAAATTAAACTCTCTATTTTTTCTTTAGACATTTTAGCTTCAGTAACTACTGATTCATATAAATTTACACCCTTATCAAGTGATCCTTTTAATACTTTTGTTTTACCAAATCGATCCTTTAATCCAATATACCAAGTGTCCCCTGACCCTGCTATATCCATTACTTTAACAAGGTATCCCTTTGAATCTTTATATGTATTTCCTATGGATAAGCTTGCTACATCTACTTTGGATTTAGCTTCAGTAACTACTGATTCTGTAACGTAAGGTAATAGGTGTTTATATAATGTAATTGCGTCTTCGGTAGAACCTCCGGTAGAAAACTCTTCTAAACTATCATATGATTGAGTATTCCACCAATCATCAAATATATCTTCAAATTCGTCTTCTGTAAATTTAAACATTTTAGGATCTAACATATTCCAAATATCTGAAACTTCTTGAACATTATCGGTTGCTTGTAATATTTCTTTATATTCTTTAGTTTTAGTGATCTTTTTTATTTCAGATAAACTCATTTTCTCAGTAACTGCTGATTCGTTGATTTTAAAACTATGAGTTCCTCCGCCTGAAGAAATATCATTCCATTTTATATGAGTTACTTTTAAATTAGGATCTAATATTTTAATTGAATCAATAACACTCTGTGGATCTACTTTATATCCGTAAACTACGTGTATTTCTTTAGAGGTAAACTTTTTAACTCTTGGTGCAGTTCTACCTGAATAATCGAGAGCTAATTGATAGCTTATATCTGCCTTAGTAAATTTAGCTTCAGTAACTACTGATTCTGCAAATGCTTCAATATCCCATTGGATTCTTTGCATTGCATCTTCACCTCTATTATTCTTTTTAACCCAATCAATAAGTCCTGGTTCGTTCTTAGCGTTTTGAGCCATATCAGAAGCATTCTTCCAACCATCATTTGATGCAACATCTTCTAACCATTGGTCATATTTCTTTTGAGTCCATTTTATCTTCTTAACAGCTTTCTTATGTGGTCCATCCCCTAATGTAGAAGTTGCTGCATCATAGCTGCCAGGTAAAAATACTCCTAAATACGTACCGTCTCCGAATTTAATAGATTTTCTAAATCTTCTTAATGAATAATCACCACCTTCGATTTGCTTTCTTTTAGAAACTTCTCCTTGTCTTTTACCTAATTCGATTTTCATCTCCTCAGCAGTCTTAGGATCTAGCTCAAAATGCAATGCCTTTGTTAAATCTGCAATGTTTTCGAATGCTTCAAATAATTTTACATGTTTCATAGTATGTTATCTATATGTGTTTTAATTTCTTCTTTTGTTAAGATCTGATCCCATCTGATAAAAAACGCAGTATGGTAAGGATGATCACCTATCATTTCATAAATAGATTTGATATCTCGCTCATCTTTTTCTTCTGTCGTTTTATCAGAATCCTTCAAATAAGATCTTAATCCCTTAAATCTATATATCTTATTATATTTAAGATCGTTCTCTTTAGGTGCAAGCGTCTTTGCGCCATAGTACTCTAAATAGAATCCCATTGATTCTAGTACGTCTATCATATTTTCTTTATGATTCTTAATTGTACTCTTTTTAGGCAGACCTGACTCACCATAAAAACATAGGGCTATCTGCCTAGACCACTTAGAGACGTCATCTGAACATACACCCAAAACTCCTTCTATTTGATCAGTATCGCATACTATTGTATTGGAAGTGTAGTCATTATCATAGTTTGACCAAGGAACACCCTTAGATGTCATTGTTATTGCATCTTCTTTATTATAAAAGAAATTGAATGATTTGTCATTTTCTAAAAGAAATGAAAATGTTTTTGAGTTGGCACATTTAATCCAAAGATACTCTGCATGTTCTATTAACCATTGCCATTCTATTTCTACCTTAGGACCGTCTTCTCCAAGAAAACATTTATCATTATGATACCATAAGTCTATCTTAACGTTATATCCTTTATTGAGTGTAGATTCTATATAATCTGGTGTATTTGATAATAGAGGATTAGCTCCTGAGATATTACCTTGATTTGATATTAGTAGCATATCTAGGTTATATGATTAAGTGATTATAAGTTTCAATTCATTTACGAGAAGATAACCAATGAAATAGCGTGGAGAGCCCAAAGAAAAGACCCGCAATAGAATACATAACGAAATTGGCGCGCCAAATATTTCCAGTTAGCTGTGTCAGCCAATACTGAATTATGTCGAATCCAAGTGGATTGAAAAATAGGGCTATCATCATGCTCCACGTTGCCAGTTTGCCTTTCGTACTCTGTGATATTTTCATGACTGTCTCCTTTCATATTAATTAATATACATGTTCAATTCATACTTATCATTACCTCTATTATAGATTTGGATATGTAATGCCTTTCTTTGCTCTTTCTTATTCTTGTAAAGAGTCAATGTATCTTTTTTGGTTTTACCTGCATTTGGTTTAAAAAAACCATCTATATAAGCTGCGCCATATTCTTCAGCGTCTAATTGATAACCTTCTGAATTTGCATATGCTTCAACTGCATTGATTGCTGATGAATATAAATTATGATATACAGGATATTCTGATTTCTCATTAACAAAGTTTTCGAATAGTTTAATAGTTTTCATAGTTTTTAACTTATTAATTTTTTAAGTTCTGATAATTTGATTGAAAAGTTTACAACATGATCTAATGCAAAATCTACTAGATCTGAATGATCTAAATCATTTTTGTTATCATTCCACTGATCTACTGTACCTGCATCGTCAGATTGACCATGTGCATCGTTGTTGAAATCAAAAAGAGTTTCGTCGTCAAGACCATCTAAATATTTTAATATTGCAGATTCTTCTGATCTCGTAAGTGATTCAGAAATAAATTGTTCGAATTGTTTAATGTGTTTCATTTATTTAAGGTCTATTAATTTATTACCTGATTTCTTAATGATAAGATCGTCTGATTTTAGCATTGAAGCTAAAGCTCTACCAAAATCTTTTTCGGAAACCGGTGTTGAATGAACATAACTCCATTCCTTTGCATTCTTATTTGCCCAATCCATCCAAACTTTCTTAAGTTCTATATAGAATAATGAGCTATCATTAATACTACTTAGCCTTTTCTTGATATCTCCTCTATTCTTGTAAGCCCATTTTTTAAAATCTAAATATGCAAACTCGTTAGGAGTATCTTGGAATTGTTTTCTACCTTCATTTACGAAGTCTTCGAATGGTTTTATATGTTTCATTATTTTAAACCTAATTCATTGTTTAACACTTTCATAAAACGTTTAAAATTATGTTGACCATATTCATCTCTTAAAATTTGACCGACAGCTAATGCAAAATCTTCATATGACATTGAGTCGTCTATTTTAATCATTCCTTTATTTATTACATCTGCTAACGCTTCAGATTCTTTAGATTCTGTGATGTATTCTGCTAAATCTGCATCATCCCATCCATCTTCATCTCCTAATACTTTAATTAAATCCTTTCTTTTACCTGTCAGTTCAACTTCTGGCCAACCACTTGGTCCATTAGGATCTAACACTTTCATTGTAACTTTATTCTTCTTCAATAACTTTGCAAGATCTTTTGATTCAGGATCCATTGCATCCATTATTACTGTAGCTTCAGAAAGATAATGAGCAGTAAACTCTTCTCTTGTCATATTATTCTCGGCTGCTGCCATTCCTACAAAATCATTAAATAGTTGTACTAGTTTCATATTGTTTTTTGTTTTTAATTGTAATTGGCTCCCCAAACAAATTCAAGTTTATGTTTATCTGCAAATTTTTGGGCAATATCAACAACCTTTCCGATTGTTCTTTCATATTTATCATACTCTTTAGAAGACATCATTTTCTCTGCTCGTTCTCCGTACTCATCTGGATGTCTTAATTCTCTTGGCTCTGAGTGCTTGAAGAATACAACTGTATTATTATCTTTAAGAGTAGGTATTCTCATTGTAATATCTCTAGATACCTTTCTAGCTAAATCTTTAGCTTCATAATACACCTTATCTAGTTTATCTTCAACTTTGCTCCATTCTGATCTTACCTTAGCTTTAGCCTTTTGAATTTTAACTGCTGATTTTAAATCAAATGGACTACCATTAACTCTTTCAAAATCATTAAATATGTGTAACACATCTAACATTACTTCTTTGTAGTTAGATATTGATTTATAACTACCATACATTGATCCTATTTCAAACGTATCGTTATCCTGAGTTCTGGTTCCAGTAAAAACTTTACCAAATGTGTACTGAGGAGATCGTGTACTGTTTTGAGAGTTGAATTCGAAGAAATCTCGCCTATCATCACCTTTGAGTGTTATTATGACAACTAAATTTTCGCCATAATTCCATGCTGTTCTATAAACTCTTGCTTGAAAGGGTAGCTTTGAATTCTTTTTTAAATTCTCAGCCATTTGGATACCCTTTCCAAAGTTACTATTATATTTTATTGCCTTTTTACCTTCAGCTGATTTTCTACATATAGCTAGAAATTTAGAAAGTGTTATGAATTCCTCTTCTTGAAATAAAGGTTCGTTATCTATTGCATCAAGTATAAAACCTTCATTGATAAACGATTCAAATAATTTAGTATGTTTCATGTTTGTTATTTTATTTTACCTAGTTTCCAGTCCTTATATATCAATCCAACATCTCCGATTACAGTTCCAGTTGAACCAAGGTATTTATCTACATGTCTAGTAATATCAACATCTGAATCTCCTTTTGGTGAGATAACCATAGTGTTAGAATCGCCAAAACCTTGTTCCCATGTATAACTTGCAGTATCACCGTTACTAAAAACAACAGTAACATCAGTAGTATCTTCTCCAATATCTCCATCAGCATCTACCATTGTAATAGGTTTAGCATCGATCTTGAATTGTTTTTGAGCTCTCTGCTCATCCTTTTTATCAAAAGGTTCTTGAACGTTTACATCGAATGTAGTTGCTTCGTTTAAATAGTTTTCGAATAACTGTACTTTTTTCATAATTGTTTTATTTATTTAAGATACATCAAATGCGTCATTATAATCACACACGATACCAGCTTTTTTTAATTGTTTACATAAGTTATCTAATTCAGTCTCATCGTATCTATAAGGTACTTCGTCCTTAATTTTTATTGATTTTAAAAAAGAGTTAATTTCATCTTCTCTAA
>Ga0307996_1000367_pt1 | contig 12084 bp, 13 predicted proteins | sample Davwhametageno35_FD_203143 | JGI IMG/M metagenome (GOLD analysis project Ga0307996, IMG submission 203143) | Marine microbial communities from Davis Island wharf, Antarctic Ocean - #35 | ecosystem: Environmental > Aquatic > Marine > Unclassified | place: Antarctic Ocean: Davis Island wharf...
AACGACGCCAGCACGCCAGTCAATTAATTCACATCTTGTGTTCAATCTTGCGCTGGCCGTTGTAGCATTGCCGTTTGTCGGGAAACTGACATCTGTGTTGATCCGTCTCATGCCTGTTAAGACAATAGAAGAGGCTTCGCTGGTTGTCTCGGCACTCGATCAGATGGCCTTAGACAGGCCGCAACGTGGCTTGGATTGTGCTGCGCGTGAGTTACTGGTGATGGGGCAGAAAATTGAACATATGCTAATTTCAGTCGAACCGCTTTATGATACTTGGAATGCTGCCACCGCAAAAACGATCCGGGACCAAGACCGCACGATAAAAAAGATGCACCTAGATGTGAAACTTTATCTTGCGCGGCTAGGCCAGACTGGGCTGGACGAAGAACTTGGTAGCCGGTCGATGGAGCTCGCTTCGATTTCTTCAAGCTTGGATTCCGCGTCCGATGCGGTGGCACGGATCATGTTGGAACTGGCAAAACGGCTTGATGCGCAGAGCCTACAATTTTCCCCAAAAGGACGCGAAGAAATCAGTGATTTTTCAGACCGTGTTCAAAGCAATGTGCAATTGGCGCTGAATGTCATGATGAACCAAAATCCAGCCGAGGCCCGTGAGCTTGTCGCAGCCAAAGAAAAGGTTCGTAAGGTTGAACAAAAGTTACAGCGCAATCATATCGGCCGTCTACGTGAAGGCTTAGCCGAAAGCATCGAAACCAGCAACATCCACCAAGAAACCCTACGCGCCCTGAAACAGGTCAACACTGCGTTTTCGATGGTTGGTTATCCGATTTTGTTGAAGTCAGGTGATCTATTGAAAAGTAGGCTGGCATAAAGAGGGGGGCGGGCATCTTTTATATGTTAGAAGCTGAACTTGCCGGCACTGAGGGATCGGCAGAAAAGTTTGCCCTCGGAGACGCTTTTTCATTGATCAAAGTGCATAAATTTTGACCAATGGCCACTTTTGGAAAGCCGCATTGCAGCATCCATGTTCTTGATGAAAGTCCGCTAAGGGCCGTCCGTGACAACGCGATCTGGACGGATCCGCCATGATGCTGCAAAGCGGCGAACTCACCGTTTGAGCCAATTTCGACGGATGCTGCGCCTTGGGCAAATGTCCGCTTTAGCGGTCGTCGCTCACAGCTGTTCAGAATGGCTTTTGATCAATTCTTGTCGCAAACGAACTCCGTCTCCCAACTTGAAGCGAACAAGGTGCTGCTTAACGGTGCAGCCTCGGCTCTGTCACAAAAGTTTAATCAAACCTACACAAAAGTGAAACGATGGCTGGATACCCATGTCTCAACATAAGGGGGCTACAATGCTGCGATTTGATAAAGTCACAAAAACTTTTGGTATGAATACTGCCGTGGATGCGGCGAGCTTCATTGTCGATAAACCCATGATGATCGGTATAATTGGGCGTTCTGGCGCGGGTAAGTCGACGCTTCTTCGGATGTTAAACCGGCTGACGGATACAACTTCTGGCGAGATTTCGTTTGATGGTATGGATGTGACGGCTTTGCGGGGTGCGGCCAAGCGCAATTGGCAATCGCAATGCGCCATGATTTTTCAGCAATTCAACCTCGTGCCTCGTATGGACGTTGTATCAAATGTCCTGCACGGAATATTAAACAGGCGGTCAACGGTGTCGACCATGTTCAACTTATATCCTGACGAGGACATCCACCGCGCGATCGACATACTGGAGCGCCTCGGAATTGCAGAGCATGCCCCAAAGCGCGCCGAGGCTTTGTCGGGTGGCCAGCAACAGCGCGTCGCCATTGCACGGGCCTTGATGCAAGACCCGCGGATCATTCTGGCGGATGAGCCGATTGCCTCACTTGATCCGATGAACGCGCAGGTCGTCATGCAATCGCTGCGCGACATTCACGAACAAGACGGCCGGATGGTGATTGCCAACTTGCATACGCTTGACACCGCACGCCGCTATTGTGACCGCGTCATCGGCATGCGGGACGGCAAGATTGTCTTTGATGGCACGCCCGAGCAACTGACCACCGGTGCCGCAAGAGATATCTATGGTGCGGACTCGAGCTTTTCAGAAGCTACCACCTCAACCCAGATCGAGACATCCGCGTCGGCCGAGAAACTACTGGCCGATATCACCGCACAGTAGCCCTTAACGATTTCCCCCCCACCCCACTGCGGGGTGCATCAATCAAGAGAGACTTCAGATGAAAAAGACGATCACACTTGCCCTTTTGACGACGGCGTTGGCAAGCGCATCACTGGCCGACGGCCATGCGATCGACGAATTCCGCATCGGTATTCTGGGTGGTGAAAACGCCCAGGACCGAATGAACAGCAATGAATGCCTACGCAGCACAATCGAAGACGCCCTTGGCGTGCCGACACGGCTGTTTGCACCTGCGGACTACAACGGTGTCATACAAGGCCTTTTGGGTGGCACGATTGATTTGTCGTTAATGGGCCCGTCTTCTTATGCGGCGGTGTATATCGCCGATGAAACTGCCGTGTCGCCGATCCTTGTTAAGGTGAATGCCGATGGCAGCACCGGGTATTATTCTGTCGGTTTCGCCCGCATCGACAGCGGTGTCGCCTCGCTTGAAGACATGCAGGATAAGGTCTTTGGTTTTGGTGACCCCAATTCAACATCAGGCTACCTGATCCCCTCTGTCGAGATTCCTGACCTGATCAATGCGTCCATGGAAAGCGGCGATTATTTCGGTGAGGTCAAATTCACTGGTGGTCATGAGCAGACCATCGTGGCCGTCAACAACGGTGACGTGGATGGCGGCGTGACCTGGACCGATGGCCAAGGCAACTGGGAAGACGGTTATACCTTTGGCGCGCTGCGCAAGGCGGTGGATGCGGGTCTGGTTGATATGAACGACATGGTTGAAATCTGGCGCTCGAAACTGATCCCGGGCGAACCAGTCGTGCTGCGCAACGCCCTGCCTGATGATGTGCGCGCAACCGTAACCGACATCATCGACACCATGGGCGAAACTGACCCTGATTGTGCGGCAGCCCTTGCCGGTGGCGAGGTCAGCGGGTTCGATCCGATTACCCATGATGCCTATACTTCGATTGTTGCAGCCCGTTTGGCGAAATCTAATTAGATCAAACGATTTCATAACGTCTGCTGGCTCCGGAGCTTCCGGGGCCAGTTATTTATGTGGGGCACAGCATGGCAGATGAAACAGTAAGCGGCAGGATTGATGTCACGCTGAGTGACGCTTATCTTGCGCAAATCAAGACCAAGCGGTTGATGAATTTCATCATGCTCGTGATCTTTCTTGCCTTGCTAGTATCGGGTTTTTACACCGCAGATAGCCGCAACGCAGGCGGGTTTTGGGACGGGCTGCCCAACATTTTCGATTTTCCTGCCGCCATGTTCAGCGAAGCCATTGAACGTGCGCATTTGATGCCCGGATATCTGGTCAAATACTTTCCGTCCTTGATTGAAACCGTCAACATTGCCGCGGCAGCGACCCTCGTAGGCGCACTGCTGGGGCTGTTGATGTCCCTGCTTGTGACACGCGGCCTTGCACCCGTCCCGTGGCTTGTGAGCCCACTGCGACGTGTGCTTGATATTTTGCGTGCTATCCCCGAAATCGTCATCGCGCTGGTGCTGATCTTTATGCTGGGCGGCGGGCCTGTCCCTGCAATGATCGCCATCGCCCTACATTCCATAGGTGCCTTGGGTAAACTATTTTCCGAGGTCAATGAAAACGCATCCCTCAAGCCCGTTGAAGGGCTGTCCTCTGTCGGGGCCAATTGGACACAGCGCATGTGGCTAGGGGTCATCCCGCAGGTAGCGCCGAACTATTTGAGTTATGCGCTGCTGAGATTCGAGATCAACATCCGCGCTTCTGCCATTCTGGGCTTCGTTGGTGCGGGCGGTATTGGCTATGATCTGCGCAACACGATGAGCTGGGGTGTGGGGAAATACGACGAAGCCGCCGCGATTTTTATCCTGCTCTTTTTGACAATCGTCGTCGTGGATCAGCTCTCAAGTCTTTTGCGCAACCGCCTGACGCATGGCGCAGCAAACCCACAGGTGACCGCATGAACACCGCACTTTTGCAAACAGCGACCGTCGCACAATTTAGCCGCAGGAAACGCATCACCATTGCAGTGCCTTTGGTCATTCTGACTTATTTTGCTTATATCTTCGTATCCTTTGACGTCGCGGGCCTCAGCGAGCGGATCAACGTCAACAATGCCCGCACGCTTGTGTCTGACAGCTACAGCTACAAGACCCATGTCGCGCAAGACAACCGCGACGGGTCAATTGCGATTTCGGTCGAAGGCGAACGCAAAGGGGAATACCCCCAAGGCATCGCACCCGATTGGGTCAGCTTAGGCGACACCACGGTGGTTGATCTGGGCGAGGGTCATATCATCACATTTGGCGCGCAAGTCAGCTACGATATTCCGGGCTATGGATTGGTCACCGCACGCCCCGACGGCACAGGCGTCAATGCGGTTTTCCCGAGCGGTGATTTGCCCGATTTTATCAATGCATCCAAAAACCGGGTGATGATCGCGACGGATGCGGGGCGGTTCACCATCACCCGCGCGCGCGCCGAAGTGTTCAAATACAGCTTTGGGTGGGAGTTGTTCTTTTTCACCCTCGACAGTCCGTATTATGGCCTAGGTCCAACCCAGTTGGCGGGCAAGGCCTTCAGTGGAGAAGCGGGTGCCATCTGGCAAGAGTTCTGGACCAACAAAATGTGGCGGCACGGTGACGTGTTTTGGGCGCTGTTTGAGACGCTGCTGATGGCATTCTTGGGCACGTTTGGCGCGGCTATCGTTGCTTTGCCATTGGCCTTTTTAGCGGCACGAAATTTTACCCCGCTGGGTACTTTGCGCTTTGCAGCACGGCGCTTGTTCGACTTTCTGCGCGGTGTCGACGGGCTGATCTGGACCATCGTTCTCAGTCGCGCCTTTGGCCCCGGACCGCTGACAGGTGCGCTCGCCATCTTACTGACTGACACGGGCACCTTTGGAAAAATGTTCTCTGAAGCACTGGAAAACGTTGACGAAAAACAGATCGAAGGCGTTGCGTCCACGGGTGCGAAGCCAGCGCAACGCTATCGCTTTGGCGTGTTCCCCCAAGTGATGCCGGTCTTGCTGAGCCAAGTCCTGTACTATCTTGAATCAAATACTCGGTCTGCGACGATCATCGGAGCGATCACGGGTGGTGGGATCGGCCTGCTATTGACCCAAGCGATTGCGACCCAGAAGGACTGGGAAGAAGTGACCTATTACATCGTTTTGATCATCCTGCTGGTGATGGCGATGGATACGATGTCTGGCTGGCTGCGACGCAAGTTGATCAAAGGTGACGAGGGTGGCCACTGATGGCGCGACTAACCGCTGAAACACCCTTTCTTCATCCTGATTGCGACGTGAATGACGCAACCTTCGGCGCCTTCGTTGAAATCGGCCGCGGCACGAGGTTAGCCCATAGCCATTTCGATGACTACGCCTATTGCGACCGATCTTGTGACATTGCCAACGCCTCCGTGGGCAAATTTGCCAACATTGCCGCTTTCGTGCGGATCGGGGCCACAGACCATCCGATGGACAAGGCCAGCTTGCATCATTTTCACTATCGGTCAGGCGACTACTTTGACGATGCAGATCACGACGATGCTTGGTTCGCCCACAGACGCACGCGGCGTGCTGTCATTGGACACGACACATGGTTGGGGCACGGTGCGCAGATCAGACCAGAGGTAACGATAGGCCATGGAGCTGTCGTTGCAGGCGGCGCGATCGTGACCAAAGATATCCCACCCTATATGATTGTAGCAGGCATTCCTGCAGTGCCGCTCCGGTCCCGCTTCACCCCTCATATTGCAGAACGGCTCATGGCTTTGGCATGGTGGGACTGGCCTCATAGTGAGCTGCGGACTGCACTTGAGGATTTCCGCACTCTCAATGCAGAAGCATTTCTGGAGCGTTATGAGGGAACCGCTAAGGGTCAGAAAGCGTCAGCGTGACTTTATCTGCAGCAAACCAAGTACGCCCGACTTCAACGGGACAGCCATCGGGGTCTGCATTCACGCTGATTGTACGCAAAATTGGCGCATGTTCGGCGATCCGCAGATGAAGCGCTTGCGTGACAGTCGCGAGCTTAGCGTTCACCCGCGTCGAAGCCCGCGTGTAATCAGCCACACCAGATTGCGCCAAGGCTGTGGTGACGGAGGGATCATCGTGCAAATGCGCAAGCATGTCGGGAAACCGTTCGGCAGGGAAGACACTGCGAAACAAAGCAATGGGCGTGTTTTCCACCAACGACAGGCCTTCATAGACGTGAACGATCGCTCCGGCTTCAAGATGCAGCGCCTCGGCCTCAGATTCGTGCGCCGTGCGTGTTTCCAACAGCAGAACCTCCTTGGCGGGTGTGCGTCCCGCAGCAGTCAGATTTTGATGGAAGCGAACACGGCGACCTATAGGATAATCGGTTGGCTTCATGGCGACAAAAACGCCAGCCCCGCGCCGCGCATGCACAATACCTTCATCCGCCAAAGTCCCCATCGCTTGCCGGACCGTATGACGGTTGACGCCAAAGCGCGCTGCAAGAACGGCTTCTGTCGGGAGCTTGTGACCCTGTTGGTAAACACCCTCGGCAATGTCTTTGCTCAAAGACGTGGCTATGGCTTTCCAGATCGGCGTACGACGAGTCATGTCATGAAAAATTCACACTTTGGGGGATTGTCAGAATTTCGGTTATCAGTTAATATTTGTCTAGTTGTATAGTTAATTTCGAAAGCTGTCTAGATGAATATGATGAGCGACCCGAACGCTGACCGTAAAGGCAGGTTAAGCCTTTTAGCGAAGTCCCCCGCTGCAGATGTTGCGCGGTATTGGATGGCGCTAGATATGGTCCCGAACCATACCGTTCTGCGCAGTCCCGAGATTGGTGGTGTCATGGTGCGGGGGCGTGCAGGCGCTGTTGGTGCGGCCTTCAACCTGGGCGAGATGACAGTCACCCGTGCCTCGATCAAACTATCAGATGGGACGGTGGGCCACGGTTATGTGCAAGGCAGAAGCAAAGACCACGCGCTACAGGCGGCATTGATTGATGCGCTCATGCAGACAGAAGCTGCTGACAACGTTGTGGCAGGCGTCTTGGCTCCGTTGCGCGCGGCCATGACGACCCGCAAGAACGAACGCGCCGCCAAAGCGGCGGCAACGAAGGTTGATTTTTTCACCATTGCGAGAGGGGAAGACTGATGGAAGCCCATGTCCTCGAAGGCGGCTTTGCCGATCTGCCCGTTGATGCATCCCATGCCTTTCGCGCCGTGATGACTGCGATGGCACGAGCCGGCGATATCGCACAAGTGTCCGGCGCACTGCCTCCAGCCCCGATGACCGTGGCGGCGGGTGTTGTCGTTCTCACGCTGTGCGATCCAGAAACGCCGATCTATTTGGCACCCAGCCACGACACACAGCAAGTGCGCGACTGGATCACGTTTCACACAGGCGCGCCTTTTGCCCAAGCGCAGGGTGCGATGTTTGCGCTTGGCACGTGGCCTGACCTACCTATATCGGATTTCCAGATTGGCACGGCTGAGTACCCCGACAGGTCCGCCACGGTGATTGTTGAAAGCCCGATGCTGTCCAACGAAGGCGCGGTCCTGAACGGGCCCGGGATCAAGGATCATGCCACCCTGTCCTTGCCGGACACACAAGCCTTTCAAACCAATGCGGCACTCTTCCCGCTGGGGTTAGATTTCATTTTCACGTGCAACGACCGCGTGGCGGCGCTCCCGCGTACGACGAGGATTAGCTAATGTATGTAGCAGTCAAAGGCGGTGAGCGTGCAATCGATAATGCCCACGCTTGGTTGGCCGAGGAACGGCGCGGCGACATATCAGTTCCAGAACTGAGCATCGCACAAATCCGCGAACAGATGTCGCTGGCCGTCAACCGCGTCATGGCCGAAGGCTCGCTTTACGATCCTGACCTTGCCGCTTTGGCGATCAAGCAGGCGCGTGGCGATCTAATTGAGGCGATTTTTCTGATCCGCGCGTACCGCACGACTCTGCCGCGTTTTGGCGGGTCCGACCCAATCGAGACTGAAGACATGACCTGCGACAGGCGGGTGTCAGCGACTTTCAAGGATGCGCCCGGCGGGCAGGTTCTGGGGCCAACCTTTGATTACACCCATCGATTGATAGACTTCAAACTGGCCGCTGATGGAGAGGTGAGTACGGTTCCCGTCTCTGCGCCTCGGCAGTCTGCGACGCCGCATATTATGTCCTTTCTGGACCGTGAGGATTTGATCCAGCGTGAGCCTGCAGGTGACGATGCGCCCGACGATCTCACTCGCACTCCGTTGGAATTGCCCGCCAGCCGCGCATTGCGTTTGCAATCGCTGACGCGTGGTGATGAGGGGTTTATCCTTGGCATGGCCTATTCCACGCAGCGCGGCTATGCGCGCAACCACGCCTTTGTTGCTGAATTGCGGATTGGCGCGGTGGCAGTTGAAATGGACATTCCCGAGCTGGGTTTTGCGATTGAAATTGGCGAAATCACTGTCACAGAATGCGAGACTATTAACCAGTTTCAAGGCTCAAAAACGCAGCCGCCGCAATTTACGCGCGGCTACGGTTTGGTGTTCGGAATGACCGAACGCAAGGCGATTTCCATGGCCCTGGTGGACCGCGCCTTACGTTGGAAAGAGCTGGGCGAAGACAATCTTGGCGCACCTGCGCAAGACGAAGAATTCATTCTTTATCATAGCGATAACATTCAGGCGACAGGCTTCTTGGAGCATATCAAACTGCCTCATTACGTTGATTTCCAGTCAGAGCTGGAACTGATCAGAAAGCTGCGCCGAGAGGCGCAAGAAAACATTAGCCAGGAGGCGGCGGAATGAACGATTATAACTTTGCCTATCTCGACGAGCAAACCAAACGCATGATCCGCCGCGCGATCCTTAAAGGGCTCGCAATCCCCGGTTATCAGGTGCCCTTTGCCAGCCGCGAAATGCCAATGCCTTATGGTTGGGGCACAGGCGGCGTGCAGGTATCGGCAGCCGTGCTGACACCAGATGATACCTTCAAGGTGATCGATCAAGGGGCGGATGACACGACCAACGCGGTGTCGATCCGGCGGTTCTTCCAGAAGACCGCGGGGGTGGCTGTCACTGAGGCTACATCAGAGGCGAGTGTCATCCAGACGCGCCACCGCATCCCCGAAGAAGACCTGCGCGCCGACCAGATACTGGTTTATCAGGTGCCGATCCCCGAACCGCTTCGCTTTCTTGAACCATCGGAGGTCGAAACCCGCAAGATGCATGCACTTGAGGAATACGGTCTTATGCATGTGAAACTGTACGAAGACATCAGCCAGCACGGCGATATCGCCACCGCCTATGCCTATCCGGTCAAGGTCGAGGGGCGCTATGTGATGGACCCCTCCCCAATCCCGAAGTTCGACAACCCAAAGCTGGAAATGGCAGGCATTCAACTCTTTGGCGCGGGGCGCGAGCAGCGCATCTATGCGATCCCACCCTACACGCAGGTCGTCAGCCTTGATTTTGACGATTACCCCTTCCAGCCGACAAAGGCCGACCATGCCTGTGGTCTTTGTGGGGCCGAGGACAGTTATCTGGACGAATTGATCGTGGATGACGAAGGCGGACGCATGTTCATGTGCTCGGATACGGATTACTGCGCGACCCGCCGCAAACACGGCCACGTCGGCGCACAAGGCTTTCCATTCGCAGAGGATGCGGCATGACCCCGTTGTTGCAGGTTGATAGCATAGCCAAATCCTATGGGTCACGGATCGGCTGCACGGATGTGTCCTTTGATCTCTATCCTGGTGAGGTGATGGGGATCGTAGGTGAAAGCGGTTCGGGTAAATCCACGTTGCTGAATTGTCTAGCAGGGCATCTGACACCGGATCGTGGTGCTGTGCGCTTCGATACCCGTACTGATGGGCTGCGCGACACGATCACAATGTCTGAGCCGGAACGCCGGATGTTGGGCCGTACCGACTGGGCCTTTGTGCATCAACACGCCCGCGACGGATTGCGCATGAATGTCAGTGCAGGCGGCAACGTGGGCGAACGGCTGATGGCGGTAAATGCACGTCATTATGGCGAAATTCGTACCGAGGCCATCGACTGGCTGGGGCGGGTCGAGATTACGGAAGACCGGATTGACGACCGCCCTACGGCGTTTTCGGGTGGCATGCAGCAGCGGTTGCAAATCGCGCGCAATCTGGTGACGGGACCGCGTTTGGTTTTCATGGATGAACCCACGGGTGGGTTAGATGTTTCAGTGCAGGCGCGGCTGCTTGACCTGCTGCGCGGGCTTGTGCGCGAAATGAACCTGAGTGCGATCATCGTCACCCACGACCTCGCCGTTGTGCGCCTTTTGGCGGACCGGCTGATGGTGATGAAGGACGGCCATGTAATTGAAACGGGCCTAACGGATCAAGTGCTGGACGATCCACAGCATGCGTACACACAGCTTCTTGTCTCCTCTGTCTTGCAGGTATGAACTGATGATCTCTGTTGAAAGTGTCTCAAAGTCCTTTGTGCTGCACAATCAAGGTGCGGCTGAAATTCCTGTAATGCAGGGGGCGTCGCTCAAGGTTGGGACGGGTGAATGCGTGGCGTTGGTCGGCGCGTCTGGTGCGGGAAAGTCAACGCTAATGCGGATGATCTACGGCAATTATCTGACCGCCTCTGGCCGGATCATGATTGGCGACGTTGACGTCGCCACCGCCGCACCACGCGATATTATTCGTTTGCGCCGTGAGACGCTTGGCTACGTCAGCCAGTTCCTGCGCGTTGTGCCGCGTGTTTCGACGCTGGATGTGGTTGCAGAGCCATTGCTGGCGACTGGCACGAAAAGGGAAGCGGCGGTGCATCAGGCCGAAATACTGCTGACCCGCCTGAATATCCCTGAACGTCTTTGGCAACTTAGCCCCACCACCTTTTCAGGCGGCGAACAACAGCGAGTGAACATCGCGCGTGGTTTTGCCTTTCCCTATCCAGCGTTATTGCTGGATGAGCCAACGGCGAGCCTTGATCCGACCAACCGCGCTACAGTGCTATCCATGGTCGGTGAAGCCAAAGCGCGTGGCACTGCGATCATTGGGATTTTCCACGACCATGCTGCCCGTGACGAAATCTGCGACCGTCAATTTGATGTGACACGGTTCACGCCGGGTCTGGCCGCATGAGCGGGCGCTTTATTGCTGTGGTTGGCCCGTCAGGAGTGGGCAAAGACAGCGTGATAGAGGCTCTGGCAGCAAGCGATTCGCGTTTTACTCTGGCGCGCCGTGTCATCACGCGCCCCAGCGATGCGGGTGGAGAGGCGTTTGACGGTGTGACCGAGGCGGAATTCCATCACCGTGCGGATGCTGAAGACTTTGCCCTGCACTGGCCCGCGCATGGTCTGCACTACGGTATTCCCCGATCAGTGGATGAGGTATTGGCGCAAGGTAACGATGTTCTGGCAAACCTGTCGCGAGCGGTTTTGCTTGAGGCGCAAGCCCGTTTTGTGCGCTTTGAGGTGATCAACCTTACTGCGACACACGATGTTCTTGCCGCACGCCTTGCAAGCCGTGCTCGTGAAACGCCAGAGCAGATTTCAGCCCGTCTTGACCGCGCAGCGCCCGCCTTACCGGCTGGGATACGTATTCACAGCACCGACAACAGCCGCGCGTTGGAGCAGACGGTGCAAGATATACGCGTACTTCTTTATCCGGTCAGCGCGTAGCGTTGGATGTGATGAAACATACCCTTAACGTCTTGCCCCATCAGCGTGATCGCATCGATCATAAAGGGGTTGGAAACGATGTTTTCCAAATGTGGGTTGAACACTTTGACCAACCGCAGTGCCGCGACTTGCGGCAACGGACTGCTCAGCGTCAGGTGAAAGCGGAAGTCGTCAAAGATAAACGGATAGCCCCAATCGCGCATTTGCTGTTCTTGACGGCCAGTCAGCGACGCTTTGCGGCGGCGAGCCATGTCTTGGTCCGTCAGCGGTGCGCGGAACGTATCAAACGCCTTGACCGTCGCGGCGGCGCAATCCAGCAGTGCGGCGGGCTGGGTCTTCGGGCGCA
>Ga0307996_1000369_pt1 | contig 12080 bp, 10 predicted proteins | sample Davwhametageno35_FD_203143 | JGI IMG/M metagenome (GOLD analysis project Ga0307996, IMG submission 203143) | Marine microbial communities from Davis Island wharf, Antarctic Ocean - #35 | ecosystem: Environmental > Aquatic > Marine > Unclassified | place: Antarctic Ocean: Davis Island wharf...
GGTTTAATATCATTTTTAAATAAATTAAAAAGCCACCCTTGGGTAGCTTTTTTTTTCATTAAAAATCAGTAGAATAATTTTGGTAGGTGTAAGAATGTCGTAGTTTTGATAGTAAAACGACCGTTCACATAAAAAAATTGGCCTATATATTTTATTTTTAGGTTTTTTAAAAAAAAAAATATAATTTGCATTCGAATTAATATTAATCAAAAAAAGAATTATTATGAAAAAAGTATTATTATTTTTAGCTGTTGTTGCTTTAGGGTTTACATCATGTAGTAAGAAAACTGATTGTGAATGTACGCAAGATGGAGTGACATCAACAACATCATTAGATGAGGCTAACAACGGTTCTACTATTGAATTAGATCAAGATCAATTTGAAGCTCTTTGTGATTTAGTTCCTGATTGTAAAATGGTTTAATATCATTTTTAAATAAATTAAAAAGCTACCCTTGGGTAGCTTTTTTTTTCATTAAAAATCAGTAGAATAATTTTGGTAGGTGTAAGAATGTCGTAGTTTTGATAGTAAAACGACCGTTCACATAAAAAAATCGGCCTATATATTTTATTTTTAGGTTTTTTTTAAAAAAAAATATACTTTGTACTCGAATTAATATTAATCAAAAAAAGAATTGTTATGAAAAAAGTATAATTATTTGCAGCTGTTATCGCGTTTGGATTTACATCTTGTAGTAAAAAAGATGAATGTCAGTGAACTATATCAGGTGAAACAGAAACTATTACTGAAGAAGATTTGAAAGAAGATAACCCAACAAACTTATCTTTGGAAGAAGCTTGTGATTTACTTGACACTTTTGCTCAGTTTGGTGGTTCTTCATCTGATGGTTGTGAGCTTAAATAAAGTTAATCTTTTTTTAACAGGAATTAAAAAGCTATCTTTGGGTAGCTTTTTTTTATCTATAATGAGGCTTTATTTTGATTAACTTTTTTTAATAAGTTACACAATACTTCTATAAATACATATGTTTAATCAGATTTTAAGAATAATTATAGGATTAACCTTTATCCTTTCAGGACTGGCTAAGTTATACCCTATAGAACCGTTTGAAATTATTTTTGTTGATTTAGGAGTAACCAACTTCATGTTCGCTCCATTTGTAGCTCGGTTCGTTATTATCTTTGAAGTATTTTTAGGGTTATCAATTATTTTTAATGTTTGGGTAAAGAATATAATCTATTATTTAAGCCAAACATCTTTAGTAGTGTTTACTGTTTATTTAGTGTTTCTACTAATTACACAAGGTAATGATGTTGATTGTGGCTGTTTTGGGAGCCTGATAGCACTCAACCCTATTCAGTCTATTGTTAAAAACTTTCTTTTAATTATAGGTTTACTTTTTGTAAAAAGGAGGTATCACTCTAGTGGCTTATGGTGGCTATCAATTTTATTTATAATGATTGCTTCCATTGCTACCTTTTCTCTAAATAAAATAGGGATACATAATTTACAAGGAGTTGAAGTTAATGAAAAAGTTGATTTTTCTGACCTACCAGAATTATATAAAACGAATGAAAACATTGATTTTTCTAAAGGGAAAAAAATGGTGGCATTTTTTACTTGGACTTGTCCGCATTGTATTAATGCCTCAAGAAAGTTTCTTGCTTTAAATAAACAGGAAAAAATTAATAACATCTATTTTGTAATAGGATCTAAAAAAGAGGCAGGATTATTAAAGTTTATTGAGAAAACAAAATGTGACTTTCCAACCATTTGGATGAAAGGGGATTCCTTTTTTAAATACAGTGGGGGTAGATTGCCAGCTATTGTATACCTTGAGGATGGAGTGATTAAAAAGAAATGGTTTGGAGACTTGTTTGATGTAGATGAGATGAGGGAGTATTTGGATTAATGAATTGAATTCAGCAGTTGATAAATTTCTAAAGTAGAAAGTTATTGATTTTTTTTATTTTCTAACTTTTGTCTCCCAACTCCCAACTTCTGTCTTCTAACTTTTAACTTTCTGAAACAGGTCCCAAATTACAACCCCACAACTAACCGAAATATTTAAAGAGTGTTTCGTTCCATATTGTGGAATTTCAATTACAGCATCACTTAAATCAATAGCTGTTTGTTCAACGCCTTTTACTTCATTACCGAAAATAACAGCCAGTTTATCCGTTGCGTTTAATTTAAAATTATTGAGCATAGTACTATTCTCTGTTTGCTCAATAGAAGCGATTTTATAGTCGTTTTCTTTTAGTATTGCAATTGCTTCGTTAGTGGTTGCAAAATGCTTCCAAACAACTGTTTCTGTAGCACCTAAAGCTGTTTTCTGTATTTCTCTATGTGGAGGAGTTGCAGTTATTCCACATAAATATACAGCTTCAATTAAAAAAGCATCCGCTGTTCTAAAAACAGAGCCAATATTATTTAAACTCCTAATATTATCTAACACAATAATGATAGGTGTTTTGTGGGTTGATTTAAACGCATCAACTGTGATTCTGTTTAACTCTTCGTTTTTTAGTTTTCTGTGCATTTTTTTAATTGAACATTCAAAATTAATAATTTTAGCTATTATATTAACAACTTTGCGTTTTCTGTTTATAACTAAGTGCTTTGATTTTGGCTTGTTTTTGTACATTCAGCTATGTTTGTAAGGTATTTAGTAATCAGTGTTCAATAAGCTTAATCAATTACAACTTTGGCAAAATCAAAAGATACAGAAACACCATTAATGAAGCAGTACAAAGGTATTAAGGAGAAATATCCGGATGCTATGTTATTGTTTAGAGTCGGTGATTTTTACGAAACTTTTGGACAAGATGCAATTAAGGCGGCTAATATTTTAGGGATTACATTAACTGCCAGAAATAATGGCGGAGCTAAGCTAGAGTTAGCTGGGTTTCCTCATCACTCGATCAATACTTATTTACCTAAGTTGGTAAGGTCTGGTTTGCGGGTAGCCATTTGCGATCAGTTAGAAGCGCCAAGTAAAGAGAAGAAAATTGTAAAAAGAGGTGTAACCGAATTAGTTACTCCTGGAGTAACCTTAAGTGATCAAATATTAGATCATAAATCGAATAACTTTTTAGCAGCGGTACATTTTGATAAAAAGAAGTGTGGAGTTGCATTCCTAGATGTTTCAACAGGAGAGTTTTTAGTTGGAGAAGGAAGTCTCGAATACATAGATAAATTATTACACGGTTTTAAACCAACGGAAGTTTTGTTTCAGCGGAATAAACAGAAGCAATTTGTCGAAAATTTTGGTGATCAGTTCTACACGTTTTGTTTAGATGATTGGGCTTTTACAGAAGATTTTGGAAATGAAATACTTCAAAAACAATTTGATACAAGCAGTTTAAAAGGTTTTGGTGTTGAAGATTTAGGGAGTGCTATTTGCGCTGCGGGTGCTGCTTTACATTACTTATCGGATACGCAACATAACAAAACAAAACACATTACGGCTATTTCTCGAATAGAGGAAGATAAATATGTTTGGCTGGATAGATTTACCATTAGAAATTTAGAGTTGATTTATTCGCCTAATGAGAATGCAAAAACGTTAATCGATATTCTAGATCATACGATATCTCCAATGGGTTCACGTTTATTGAAAAGATGGGTGGCGTTACCTCTAAAAGATCTTCAACCGATTAATGATCGTTTAAATGCAGTCAATCAGTTTGTGAATAATGAAGAATTCTCAGCCAAAGTAGCATCAAATATTCATGAAATAGGAGATTTAGAACGATTAATTTCTAAGGTTGCAACGGCTCGAATTAACCCCAGAGAAGTTGTTCAACTTAAAAGAGCGCTTTCAGTTATAGAACCGATAAAAGACTTGTGTGCTTCATCAAAAAATGATTCTTTAAAGAAAATAGGAGAGCGTTTAAATCCTTGTGTCCTTATTAAAGAGAAGATTGAAACTGTTGTGGAGGATGAGCCACCTGTTGCCGTACAAAAAGGAAATGTTGTTAAGAATGGAGTATCTGAAGAGTTAGATGAATTACGCCTAATTTTAAATTCTGGTAAAGATGCTTTGGTTCAAATTCAAGAAAGAGAAATTGAAAATACAGGTATCTCCAGTTTAAAAATAGGATTCAATAATGTTTTTGGCTATTACATCGAAGTAAGAAATACACATAAAGATAAGGTTCCAGAAGCTTGGCATAGAAAACAAACATTGACTCAAGCTGAGCGATATATTACAGAAGAGTTAAAAGAGTACGAATCTAAGATATTAGGTGCTGATGAGAAAATTCTACAATTAGAAACTCAATTGTTTAATGACTTGGTGCTAGAATTAGCAGATTATATTGTGCCGATTCAGCTAAATGCAGCTTTAATTGCTCAGTTAGATTGTTTATTATCATTTGCTTCTTTGGCAAATAAGCATCATTATACACGTCCAGAAATTAACGATACCAAGATAATAGACATTAAGGACGGTCGCCATCCAGTTATTGAACAGCAATTACCAATTGGTGAAGAGTATGTATCAAACGATATTTACTTGGATGATAGCTCGCAGCAAATTATTATGATTACCGGTCCAAATATGAGTGGTAAATCGGCTTTATTGAGACAAACAGCTTTAATTACATTAATGGCTCAAATAGGATGTTTTGTTCCTGCAAAGAGTGCTAAAATAGGGTTGGTAGATAAGATATTTACCAGAGTTGGTGCTTCAGATAATATCTCACAAGGAGAATCTACTTTTATGGTAGAGATGAATGAAACAGCGAGTATCTTAAATAATCTTTCTGATAGAAGTTTAATATTATTAGATGAAATAGGTAGAGGGACAAGTACGTATGATGGTATTTCTATTGCTTGGAGTATTGCAGAATATTTACATGAGCAACCTAAGTTAAGAGCTAAAACATTGTTTGCTACGCATTATCATGAGCTAAATGATATGACAAATAGCTTTAAGCGTATTAAGAATTACAATGTGTCAGTAAAAGAAATTAAGAATAAGATTATCTTTTTAAGAAAGTTAGTAGCTGGAGGTAGTAACCATAGTTTTGGAATACACGTTGCTCGAATGGCTGGTATGCCTAATAAAATGATTAATAGAGCCAACGAGGTTTTGAAACAATTAGAGAATTCACATGTAGGGAACGCTAAACCGAAAAAAGTAAAAACAGCCCTTGATATAGATGATATGCAGTTGAGCTTTTTTCAATTGGATGATCCTGTTTTAGAACAAATAAAAAAAGAGCTCATTAATATTGATATCAATACATTAACGCCAGTTGAAGCATTGATGAAACTTAATGAGATTAAGAAAAGTGTAGGAGGGTAGCCAAAAATGTTTTGTTAGGCGAAGCCTAACAATTTGTCTTGCAAAAATACGGTTGACTTTGAGCGAAATTTTAAGCGACATCTACAGATAGATGCCGCTCTTTATATTCTTAATTTTTCAATAGTTTATAATGATAAAATCCTTTTCTGCTTCTAAGTTTAAGGAAATAAATACCTGTTGGTAATAATGCTTTATCTAAAGATACTTTAGCAGACTGAAAATTATTTTGATATATTAATAATTTTCTATTTATATCAGCTATTGTTAATTCTAAGATTTCACTTTAAACTTCAATATAGAAAACATCTTTAAATGGATTAGGATCTATTTTTATGGTAGAATTTAGCGTGTTATCCTTAACAGATAATGGGTAGCAATCTATTTGAGATCCTCTTGTTTCAGTAAGGGTTCTATTATCAATATACCAATTTTCCCAAGTACCACCATTACCAGTTTTCCAAACACTTAAATCAAATGTATTCGCTCCATTATTGGTTCCGTTAACTTTGTAAACTCTTATTGCTGAGCTACCTAAATTCCAATCAAGAGGGTTTGATGGACTATATTTTTCGGGTATGAAATCAGGAATTTCACAATTTGTTTGAAGGAAAAAAGCAGTTTCAGAATAATTTGGATAATCTCCATAAACTCTTGCCAAACCATTTTCGTCAATGCAAACAGAGGTATATTAATTACAAGCAATTCCTTTGGAAGTAACCCATAATCCGTTAATATTCTTGCTAAAAAACGATGTGTCGCTCTTTTCTATTTGGGTCATCATAATGATTGTCTGTAACAACATCTTGCATATAGTTAACTTGAAAAAAACTTGTCGAATCAATTGTAACCCGATAATCGTAAGGATTATTTAACGCTTTAGAAGAAGTTATAGTAACATTGTTAGCTGAAAAATAATACTTAACAAGTATAGCCATTCCCGCACTTGTTCCTCCAATAACAATGTTTCTATTCTGTATAGCATTATTAATTAAGCTGTTGATGGATGTATTCCGCCATTAGGATATATAATCCCATTGGTTACCCACCAGCAAACCATATTGCTTCCGCTTTCATTATTTTATCATGAATATAAGTTTCATTTGCGGCATTCGATTAAAGACAATAGTTTCAAACGAATTAACGCTTATTTCTAAACTCGAATACAAGTAATTATTATAGTCATTAGAATCACTCGCTCTGAAAACAAGTATGTCTCCACCATTTGCTCATTGAAGAAACCATTTCATAGCTTCATCGTGCTCACTTGCACCTCCCATCATACAAACGCCTCCTAGTCAATTACTTATTATATCTGTAGCGTTTCCATTAAAATAGGAAGTGTATATTTGTGATGATACTTTAACAAACATCAATAGCAACATAATGATTACGAGTTGTTTCATAAATTTATTTTTTAGATTTTAATAGATCATTACTATAATAATCAAAAATTAAAATAAGCTCTTCCATCCTTTCCTTTGAAAGGAAAACAGCTTTTTTGATTTTTTTTGTAAAACCCCATGAAAATGGTAAATTTTTTAGAACGAGTGACGGGTATTTTGTTTATTTTTTGCTTACGAGCATCATAGGATGAAATAAGTATTTTCTCTCTTTCCTTAGGCATATTCATTAAATACCAAAAATCAATAAAATTTAATAATTCTCCTTCATCAGAAGTAGCTTCTAACATGTAAAACGTTAAATCCATAACCTGCCATTTATTGGTAGTAGTATTATAGATTTCTGTCAGGGTATGAGAGCCGGAATGATAAATAACAGGGTAGGAATTGGCAGTATATTTATTCCCTAATCCTATTAATCTAGCTGGGATATCAAAACAAGAACAGACATAAGCAAATAATAACGAAATATTTCCGCACCAGACCTTATCTTGATTATTCATAACTCTTTGATATTGTTGTATAGGAGTTAAAGTATTCATGCTGTCAGAAGGGATTCCTCTCTTATCTTCTAAGGCATCAAGAATGGTTTTTGCAAGTAAATTTATCCTTTTTCTTTCTGAAGTAATATTCTTTAAGCAAGCTCCAAATTCTTTTTGAGCAGCTCTCTTTTCTTCTTTACTCGGAGTAAATTCTAAAAATTTATCACTAGTTATTCCCATAAAAGAAACATCTGTTTCATGAATATAAAAACTATTATTAGTTGAAGCTCTGCCATTTTTTTGATTAATAGTTTTAGAGTCATAGCTCGTGTTGATCGAATATTGATGAGATTTGTTATCTGTAGTAATAACTTCTATGATAAGTATTTTATAAATGTTTTCCGTTGAATTTTTATTGAATTTTAATGAAAAAAATTCTTTGTTAGAGGTTGAATGGCTAGTATCATTTACTTTGAATATATATTTTTTAAAATTGGGATATGTATTTTTAAAATAAAAATTAATTGTCACTGAGTCTTGATCTGATTCGGAAACGATACTTTCTATTTTAGAGTAAAATAACTTATTACTAGCTGGATAAACAACGTTATAGTTTTTACTGTATCGATGAGAGTAGATCGTTTGTGAGGTCGTATTTTCTTTTAATATGTAAGATTGTTTACTGGAGGAATCTTCCTCCTTGTTATTGGTTGTGCAACCAGAAGCAAATAAAAGAAAAAGTAATATAATCTTACTGTCTATAAAAAAAACAAGATTTCGGATTGATTTAATTATAAACATTCTTTTATATATTAATATATTCTACCATTTCTCCAGCTATCAACAGCTCTAAACCAGCTGCTTTTATACATAGATGAGCGGCTTAAGCTATAATCGTTAGCACTAACAGGGTTCTTTACTTGATGAAAAGTAAAGCTTATCGACATCATATTGTTTTCTTCACCGTAAATCCAATTTTCGTATTCGCTGGTTTTGTAAACTACGTTTGCCGAGCCGTAAATAATGTAAATTATTCCTCTATCTGTTTTCCAGCCTTCTAAATAAGATGTAAAATACTTGTTAGCATTTTCTACTCGGGTATAAAATTCTCTAATGAGTGTTCTGGCTCTTTCACTGCTTCCTGCTAAATTAAGCCAGTGGTTATCTATGGCTAGTTTTTTATCTTCACTATCGGTAAGTAGGGAATATTCTTTTTTCGTTGAGATGTAACGCATTGGTCCAATCATATTTTCTGGGTTCTTCACTTTCGGAAAATACTCTTGAAAATTAAAAAATGTTGGGCCCGTTTTTATGTCTTCAGAAGTTTGGAAGTGGTAGAGTCCTTTTTCTTTAACAATATACTCTAAGTGGTTGGTAGAGTCAAAGTCTAGTTGCGAAAGAAGTTGAGATTTAAAAACAATCGTTTCATCTGAACTAAATGGAGGTTTTGCAATGGGTAGATCAGTATTGTAGTGTTTTAGGGTAATAGATTTTGCTGGGTTATTTTCATTTTTTTTGATAATAACTTTTTCATTATTTTTAAAATTATTTTTAAAAACAACAGCTTTATTAGAGTCTAGCATCAAATAATTTTGATCGTTATAAATGTCAGATCGATTAACTGTTATTTTTTTTTTAATGTAATGATCGCGTGATAAATCATTTACCGTTATCACTAAATCATAAGTATTGTTAGGAAGTGTTTTAATAGGAATGATTCCATCCAAAAGTTTCTTTTTTTTATTTTTTCTAAAATCTGTAAAAGATATTGACGCACTATCAGTTAATGATTTTGTTGCTCTATTCATTAATTCATAATGAATTAAAATATTAGCACTAAAAGCAGTATCTCCTTGTTTTTTTGTATATAAAATATTAGCAGAATTCAATCTAAAATGCACCTCAGTAAGCGCATCATTTTTATGAAATACTTTGTAATCTGGATCAATTAAATTTAAACCTGGCATATAAATACGAGCCACATTTTTATTAGACCCACTATTTTTGGAGACAGAGCAACTGTATATAATTAAAGTAATAACTGATATGGTTAATAATTTAAACTTCAAGTTGTGGGTCGTTTTCAGGTAGTAGTTCATTAGGTAGTTGTTTTTTTGTTTTTGCACCTAATTTTTTAATTCTTATTGTTGCATCAATTAAATTACCATTACCAGTTCTTAATTTGATAAATGCTTTATCGTAAGCAATATTAGATTGGTCTAAAGATTTTTTTATTCTCCCCATATCTTCTATAAATCCAACAAACTTATCATGCAGAGCTCCAGCCTGTCTAGCAATTTCTATAGCATTTTTAGTTTGTTTTTCATTGTTCCAAACAGATTTAATCGTTTTTAAAGTAGCTAAAAGTGTTGATGGAGTTACAATAACTACTTTTTTATCCCATGCGTATTGGTAAAGATGATTGTCTGCTTGCATAGCTAAACCAAAAGAAGATTCAATAGGCATAAATAACAAAACAAAATCAGGAGAATCAATCCCTTTTCCGGTAGTATAATGCTTTTCGCTAAGCCCCTTAATGTGACTTTTTACAGAGGTAATATGATTTTTGAGTGACCTTTCTTGTGCTTCTTTATCTTCTGAATTGATATAGTTTTGGTAAGCAATCAAAGAAACTTTTGCATCAACAATAATGTGTTTGTTTTCGGGAAGCAGGATTATAACGTCTGGCTGAATTCTATTTCCTTCATCATTTGTTGTACTGTATTGTGTTTTGTATTCTTCACCATCTATTAATCCAGAACTTTCAAGTACCTTTTCTAAAATTAATTCACCCCAATTACCTTGAGCTTTATTATCGCCTTTTAATGCTTTTGTTAAATTATGAGCATCTTCACTCATTTGCGTATTTAATTTCTCTAACGATTTAATTTGTTCAATTAATGAAGTTCTATCTTTAAGCTCTTTTTCATAGGTTTCATCAACTTTTGCTTCAAATGTTTTAATGTTTTCTTTTAAAGGGTCTAATATTTCGCTTAATCGTTTTTGGTTGGCTTGGGCAAAATCGGTTGTATTTTGTTTTAATAATTTATTGGCAATGTTTTCAAACTCTAAAGTAAACTTCTTTTGCATTTGGTCTACTTCAGCTTTTTGATCTGTTAATTTGGTGGTAATGTTTTGATTTGATTCTTTTAGCTGAGCATTTTCGGTAAGTAATAAACTTTTTTGCTCGGATAGCTTATCTAAATTATCTTTTTGCTCTTTAAAAATATCTCTTGAGGTATTTATTTTACCAGTCAATTCCCCTTTTTCTAAAGAGAGCGCATTAATTACTTTGTTTAACACATCTTTTTCCAATGCTAAATCATTGATTCTATTGTTCAATAATTCAAGTTCAGAACTGTTTTTTTCAGGAGTAGAAGTATCCCCTTTTTTGATTAACCACCCTAGGGAAAAACCAATTCCAATTCCTATAATTAATAATACAATACCCATTAAATCCATACTCAAATTCTAAAGCAATAAAGTTAAGATAAATAAAGTGTCATTTTAAGCTTGGATGGGAATCTTTTGCTGAGTTTTTGTGCTGTATTTTGCTTGGGTTTCTATAAGATTCTGAATCAGCGTGAATATCCTAGTACCCTCCATGAATTTTAGGTCTTAAGTTAGCGGCATCAGGTTGATTAATTGCTAATTCAATTTTATCTAAAAAAACTTGCTTGTCTCTGCTGAGTATTCCTTTTAAAATTAGATTGTTAGAGGCGTGATCACTTCTAAATATTGTTTCGTTCAATTCTAATTTTTCCATAAACGTTCGCATTTCAGTAAACAACTCTGGTTGTGTTAATTCTATAAAATTTCCTTTGTAACGGCTTTTATAATGGTCTAATCCTTTGTGTGCTGTTAATACTAATGTAGATGCATATTTTGGTTGCGTTTCATTCAAAACTTTTGCAGAGTTAACAGCATGTTGACGCGTTAATTCTTGTCCTCCAACACCATTAATTATCATAACAGAGCTGCTCATACCAACAGATTTAGATTTGTTTAGCCCTTCAATGGTGGTTTCAAAAGTTTCTCCTTTTTGTATGCATTCAAGCACTTGGCTGTCGCCAGACTCTATGCCAACATAGATAAGTGTTAGACCAGCTTCGTATAATTCTTTTAACTCAGTATCTGTTTTTCGTGCTAAATTGCTGGGAGAGGCATAAGTGGAAATTCTGTTGAGTTTAGGAAAAGTTTCTTTTAATTTAGTTAGAATACGTAATAATCTAGTGGTAGAAAGAACTAAAGGATCTCCATCAGCTAAAAATATTCTTCTTATTTGGTCAGCATAAGGGATAAAAGAGTCAATATCTTTAAAGACATCTTTCTCTTTTCTGGCGGTAAATTGCTTAGAGGTGTACATTTCACAAAACGAACATTTGTTCCAGCTACATCCTAAAGTAATTTGTATAATTAAGGATCTCGCTTCGCTTGGTGGTCTAAATAATGGTTCATTATAGTGTATTGGAAAATGATTCATACGGTAAAAATACAGAAACCGTTTAACACATTTTAGTACAGTTTATTTCCTAATAATTATACTTTTGTAACGAAAATAATTTGCATGAGATATACCTTAATAATATTGTTTAGTTTGTTGCTTAAACTTTCTGTTGGACAGACTATTATCGAAAAAGAAATTCAATCTAAAAGAGTAGGTATTGCTCCTGTAATAGATGGTATTTTGGATGATGCTGTGTGGTTGAATGTTCCGATAGCTAAAGATTTTATCCAAGGAAATCCTTACCCAGGAAAAAAGGCTTCACAAAAAACGGAGGTTAAAGTTATTTACGATAATACAGCTATTTATATAGGTGCTAAGTTGTATGATGTTTCTAAAGATAGTATTATCAGACAATTAAGTCAGCGAGACAATGAAGATAACACAGATGTATTTGCTGTTTTTTTAGATACGTATG
>Ga0307996_1000371_pt1 | contig 12052 bp, 8 predicted proteins | sample Davwhametageno35_FD_203143 | JGI IMG/M metagenome (GOLD analysis project Ga0307996, IMG submission 203143) | Marine microbial communities from Davis Island wharf, Antarctic Ocean - #35 | ecosystem: Environmental > Aquatic > Marine > Unclassified | place: Antarctic Ocean: Davis Island wharf...
AATATGAACCAACAATTGGCGCATCACTCTGTAAATGGATGTAACATAAGAACAGGAGATTGTATGGGATCTGGAACAATATCTGGACCAAAAGAAAGTGAATTTGGTTCAATGCTTGAGCTTTCTTGGAAAGGATCAAAAACAGTTCCTATGAAAGATGGAACAGAAAGAAAATTCATAAACGATAACGATACCGTAATCATGAGAGGTTTCTCCGAAAAAGACGGAGTAAGAATCGGATTTGGAGAAGTGAAAGCTAAAGTGCTTCCGGCACTTTAAGATTTTTTGTTTCTAATTCACCCTTCGAGATATTTTGTTTCGAAAAAGGAACAAAACCCTCAGGGTTTAGATTTGAGAAATTATTAATTATCCATTATTAACTATTAATTATAAAAAAGATGTTTGGAGGAAACGGAATGATGAAAAAGTTGCAAGAGATGCAACAGAAAGTAGAAGAAACCAAAGTAAGACTGGATACAATTACTGTAGAAGGGACAGCTAGTAATGGAAAAGTTACTGTGATTATGACTGGGAATAGAAAAGTAAATTCTATTTCTATCAATGAAAAACTAGGAGGTTTTGACAGAGAAGAATTGGAAGATTTATTGATAATCGCAACTAATAATGCCTTGGAAAAAGCAGAAAGTGTCAATGAATTGGAAATGAAAGCAGCCTCAGCAGGAATGATTCCTGGGATGTAAACTGGTTATTTGGTTGCTGGTTTTACAGTATTTATTAATTTTCTTATTTTAATAGAAATGGATTACGATACTCATAATCCATTTCTATAGTGCTAAACTAAAAACTACAGAAAGGAGTCTGAATCTTTTATGTAAAAAATTTAAAAGTAATCGGCTTCGGTGTTAATAAAAGAATGAATGATATTGGAGATTAAGAACATACTTGTCAACTCAAGTTTCTCCTTCTCAGTTTAGGGAAGAAATTGGAAAATAACTACTATCTCCAATTAAAATTAAAATAATCACCTTGTCTTAACCCTTCTTTGGTATCATCTTTGACTATATAAAATTAATATCATATCTTAATAGATAACAATAATTGAAAATATGGAGAAAAAGAAAAATAATAAAAGGAGACAATTTTTAAAAAATACTTCTCTGGCAATACTAGGAGTTGGTGTGATTCCTAATTTACTAAAAGCAAATTCTCCTGAGGATGATTCTGCTCTAGCTTGTGATCCAACAACACTTGATTATTATGGAGAAGGTCCTTTTTATACTGCAAATCCACCTGTAATTTCTGCTGGCCAATTAGCGAGTTCAACTGAAGTAGGAACCAGAATAGTAATAAGTGGAAGGGTTAGAAATCTGGATTGCTCAAAAGTAATTCCTAATACTATTGTGGATGTTTGGCATGCGAATAATGCTGGGCAATATGACAATACAACCTATAATTTAAGAGGGAAAACCACTTCAAACAGTCAAGGGTTTTATATTTTTGAAACCGTTAAACCAGGTAAATATTTGAATGGAAGTCAATACCGTCCTTCTCATATCCATTTTAAGATTACACCTCCAGGGTTTAGTTTATTGACTACCCAATTATATTTTACAGGAGATACATCTATACCCGCAGATGCAGCCGCTTCAATCACCTCAGGAACTTATAATGCAACTCATAGAATAATTCCTTTAACATTAAATTCTACCACTGGAAATTTGGAAGGAACTTGGGATATTGTAATTAATGGGAACGGAGTAATTGTTGGGACAAATGACTTGCATATTGATAGAGGTATGATTTATAAAGTGTCTCCCAATCCATTTGTGAATAAGGTAACAATCCAATATGGAGTATTTAATAAAGCAAAAGTGAACGTATTGGTATATGATGTACAAGGAACGTTAGTTGCCAATTTGGAAGAGAAAACATTGGAAGCTGAAAAGTACGAAGCGGAATGGTCGCCAGCACCAGAATTACCAAATGGACATTATTTTATCGCATTAAAAATTAATGAAATACAAGTTCATTATCAAAAAGTAATTCTTCAGAGGTAGAATGTAAAGTTCAAATAATGGATTGAATTAATAGAATAGATTATAAAGGTGCTAACTTTGAATGGATTTATTTTCAGTGCAATGACAAAGAAAGAAATTAGGAAAGAATATTTAGCTAAAAGAAAAGAGTTAGAGTCTCAGTTTGTAAAAATTGAAAGTTTAAAAATATCTGATATTCTTACTCAGAATTTTAAATTGGACAACAAAACAATTCATTGCTTTTTACCTATTGCTAAGAATAACGAAGTAGACACTTGGCTTATCATTGATAGAATGATGGAAAAAGGCAAGGTAGCTATTCCAAAAATTGAGTCAGGAAAATCTATGACTCATTATTATTTTGATAAAGACACTCAGCTAGAATTAAATAGTTTTGGAATTCTTGAGCCTAAGAATGCAAAACCATGTCTCGTAAATGAAATAGAAGTAGTTCTTATTCCTTTGTTAGCTTTTGATGAAAAAGGAAATAGAGTAGGGTATGGAGGTGGATTTTACGATACATTCATTTCTGAATTACCGAAGAAAACACAATTGATTGGTTTATCTTTATTTGATCCTATGGATGAAATAAAAGATTTGAATACCTTTGATAAAAAAATGCAAGTTTGCATTACACCCAAAGAAATCTATTATTTTGACTAAAACAGCTATATCAGTTACAGAATTGCCAATCATGGAGACTTTTTATACCGTTCAGGGAGAGGGGTTTTACAGTGGGAGAGCAGCATTTTTTATTCGTATAGCAGGTTGTGATGTAGGTTGTGTATGGTGTGATGTGAAAGAAAGTTGGAATAGAAATGACCACAAAATTTTCTTAGTTTCGGATTTAATAACTCAAGTAAAAGAATCGAATACAGATTTTGTAGTAATTACAGGAGGAGAGCCAGCTATGTATGATTTAACTTTTTTGACACAAGAATTACATAAATTAGGAGTTGAGATTGCCATAGAAACTTCTGGAGCTTACGAATTAATTGGAGATTTTGATTGGGTATGTTTGTCACCAAAGAAATTCAAAAAACCATTAGATTCAGTCGTTTCAAAAGCACAAGAATTAAAAATTATCGTGTTCAACAAAAGTGATATAGAGTGGGCAGAATCCTATGCAAGTCAAGTTTCTGATGATTGCAATTTGTATTTACAAGCTGAATGGAGTAAAAAAGAAGCTAGCTACGAATTAATTCTAGATTACATAACCAAGAACACTCAATGGCGTATTTCTGTACAGACACACAAATATTTAGGGGTATTATAAAAAAAAGCCTCTTTTATCGAAATAAAAGAGGCTTTTGTGAATTAATTTTATTTTCTAAGAATTAGAAAGTAAAATTAATTCTAGTAAACACATACCTTCCTGTATATCCAAACTGTGAAGTTCTTCTAGAATATACAAATTGATTTCCAGAAGTAGAAGCGACTCTATTTTCATCTGGGTAAACATCTAATAAGTTATTAGATCCTACAGTAATTCTGAATTGATTAGAAAAGTCGTATCCTACTGATAAATCAGTAATTATTTTCCCACCATAGTAAGTCAAATCAGAGTTTCCATTTGCATCAACATCTGCATGAGAATCTGGATCTGTTACTTCACCAAAATATACGTTTCTCAACATGAAACTCCATTTATTGTGCTTTATAATGTTAGTCAAGTTAACTTTTACTCTTGGCATAGCTTGTTCCAAAAATAGTTTTTGTCTTTCTCCAAAGAAAGTAGTTGCTTGGTCTTTCAGTTGATCAGTAGTTTTTATATCTCCAACTTGCTCAGTTGATGAAAAAGTAGCTGAAAGATCATTTTTAAGTAATAAATCGTTTTTGAATAATTTATTGTGTGAGATTACAACATCAAGTCCTTTTGAACGAGTATCAATTGCATTTGCAAAAAATGCAGCTGTAGTTGCACCTGCTGCTGCAAAAATTGCTTGAAGCTCTGGGTCTGTACCTGCAGAAAAAGAACCAGTGTATACCACTCTGTCTTTTATGTCTATCTGGTATACATCTACTGTTAAGCTTAGGTTTGAATTAGGTATTTTCATTGTAATCCCTAAACTGTAATTGTTAGATGTTTCTTCTTTCAATTCTGGAATTCCTAATAAATCAGCAGCTCTACTGTTGTTTGCAAAAGTTCCTTTTTCTTGTACATTTCCGTTAGCATCAAAAATTGTACTACTCCTACTGAAGTATTTTTGATGAAGGGAAGGTGCTCTAAATCCAGTACTGTATGCACCTCTAATAGCAATATTTTTAGTAATCTTATACCTCGAAGCTATTTTTCCGTTCAATGTTTCTCCAAAATCAGAAAAACTTTCCAATCTCAATGCAGCATTCAGCACCCAGGATTTGGTTACATCTAATTCAGCATCTGCATAAGCAGCAATACTATTTCTGTTTTTGTTTACTTCATTATTGGCCGTAAATCCCCCAAAAACTTGTGAACCTCCTCCTAAATTTGCTCCAGTAAAGTTATTTTTAACTTTCAAAGAATCGTGTGTAGCTGAAGTTACAATTTCTCCGTTCACATCATAACTAGCCCAAGAAGCTTCTTCTCCTTGTGTTATTTGGAAATTTTCTACTCTGTATTCTGTTCCAAAAGCTAAATTTAACCCTTCTTTTACTCCTTTGTAGAATTTACTAAAATCTAAGTTAGTCGTATTTTGAGAAAATGCGTTAGAACCTGCATCAAATTCTCTTTGTGTTGCTACTCCCATAGTTCCGTTACTCGAATTGTACACTGTATATCCAAAACTGTTTCTTCCGTATGTGTTAGAGAAATCAACATTCCAACCTTTCATTTCTCCTTTTATTCCAAAAGCAAAAGATTGATCATTCACATCAGAACCAATTTCTGGTAAGAATCCATTAGGGAAAGCAACTGTGTTAGCTCTTCCATCACCTTGCGCAGGTCTTCTGTAAAACCCTGCAGCCAATCCTTGTCTGTAAGACATACCTCCAAAACCATATACTTCTGCTTTGTCATTAATAGGTAAAGACATATTAGCAAAGAATTTCCCTTCTCTCAATTGAGACTGCCCAACTCTAAATCTAAAATCTTTTCTTGTCAATCCTCTTGCAGCCAATTCATCTTCATCGGCATTTTCACCTAGTACGGTTCTAAAAGTTGTAACATCAGTAGAATTTGTAACATCCAATCCTGCAATAGTTGCTTTGTCTGCAGCAGATAAATAGCTTAAGCTTGCAGAAGCTGTTTGGTAATCTGCTAAAGTCATATCAGCAATATTCCCCCCTCCATCTGCAAAAACTCTTTCTGCCCCATGAAATCGATTAAAAATAGCTCCTGTGTAATCTTTTGCTCTCGAAGAAGGTTTTCTTACCCCAATGCTTCCAGTAAAGTTTACAAATCCACCTTTTTTACCAATGTCCATTCCGTAGTTTGCAGATAGATCAACTCTTTCTCCATCCATACCTCCTTCGTGGTCATTTCCATTTTTACTCACATTTGCTCCAGTATTAATAGCAAAATCAAGCTTATTCGTTCCTTCTTTAAGAACAATATTAATAACCCCGGCTATTGCATCCGATCCATATTGTGCGGCAGCTCCATCTCTCAGGACTTCTATTCTTGAGATTGCAGCAGTAGGGATAGAGTTCATATCAGTCCCTACACTTCCAGCACCCACAGTTCCATTTATATTAATAAGAGAAGAAGTATGTCTTCTTTTTCCATTAATAAGTACCAAAACTTGATCAGGACCTAAGTTTCTTAATGAGGCAGGATCAATATGATCTGTTCCATCAGCTACTGTTTGTGGTTGTGATGTAAATGAAGGCGCTACCATGTTCATTATATCATTTACCGAAGTTTGTGACCCTAAGGTAGATAAATCTTTCATATCCAATATGTCTACAGCAACTACACTCTCAGTAGATGTTCTGTTTGGGTTTCTTGTTCCAATTACCATAAACTCTTCTAAACTCATGTCTTTTGCTTCCAATTTTATGTCAATTGTAGTTCTCTTATTTACAGCAATTTTTTTTGTTTGATACCCTATGTAGCGCACAATTAAAGTATCATTTCCGGAGACTTTTATTTTATATTTTCCATCAAAATCTGTTGTTACTCCAGTATTTGTATTTCCTTTTACAAATACAGTTGATCCAAATATTGGTTCTCCATTCTTGTTATCCGTTACTTTTCCACTCACGGTTTGAGCATTTATTGCTCCAGCAATAAATATCGAGGTTGATAAAAGAGAAATTTTTCTCTTCATATTAAGTAGTTTTTTCTTCATTTTTTTTTGGTTTAGGTAATAGTTTTTTGTATTAATTATTCTATAATATAGCGATAATGTTTGGACTTGCGTTATTTCAAATTCTCTAAACGATTCATTTTTTGGCTAGATTGCTCTATACTAACAGAAAATAAATTTCATTGGGTATGTTGTTTCTCTTTTTATGATGTAATTATTCTTTCGGTTAAAACTCAATATTTCACACGATTAAAAAGAATTATTTTTTTTATTTAATTATCCTGTAATACAGGAGGGTGTAATTAATTTGAGCTTATTTTGTGTGGTCTAGATGCCTTTTCTTTCTTGTAACGACAATCATATTCGTATTTCTGTCAATCAACAAGTTAATCGGTTATTCTACTCAACTAAAATGTAAAATAAGCTTTACAAGTTTAAAGATTCAAATTAGGAATTTCCTATTAAACTGGAAATTTAAACAATTCTCCATGCTCAACTGAATAAAGCCAAATTCCTTAAATGGAATGTTCCAAAACAACAACAAATAAGGATTTTTATTTTTGGTAAGTCAAGAAAAATATAAGTCCTCCCGCAAAAGTAAACCCTAGAACTATTCAATTTTTGAACCAAATATGGGCAGAAGGTTTGTTTAATATAACATTGAAAAAGGCTTCGTTATCATAGAAATAGATATAATTTGGAGTAATATAGGCGATAAGAATGATTCTTAAACCAATCATAAAAAACAGTCTTCGGTATATTTTTGTTTTATCTCGTTGAATCGAATTTTTTCTTTTATAATTCTCGACTAAATTGTATAGATAAAAGAAAATAAATTCCTTTTAGTCACAAATTAGAAGAGTTAAGAAAAACAAGTTTTAAAAGAGTATCTCTAATGCCTTTATTTGGCTTTTCTGTTTGGAAAAAGACGTAATAATTGAGGACAATGCTCATCTCAACAAGTTAAAATGATAGAGTTTACTTATACAACTCTTCTCTTTGCTCTTTTATTTTGTCACTCTCAATGTATTCATCATAAGTCATCAATTTATCCAAATGACTTTTAGGTCCCAGTTCTACAATTCTAGTTGCAACCGATTGCACCACTTCATGATCATGTGAAGTAAATAAGATAGTTCCTTTAAAATCTTTCATTGAGTTGTTCAAAGCTTGAATCGATTCCAAATCTAGGTGATTGGTTGGTTCGTCCATTATCAATACGTTTCCAGAAAGTAACATCATTCTAGATAACATACACCTTACTTTTTCTCCTCCAGAAAGCACGTCACTTTTCTTGAATACTTCTTCACCCGTAAACAGCATTTTACCTAAAAACCCACGGATAAAGACTTCGTCTTTTTCTTCAGAATAATTTCTTAGCCAGTCTACCAAGTTGTCGTTTCCATTAAAATAACTTGCATTGTCGTTTGGTAAATAACTTGGAGTAATAGTTTGTCCCCATTTTATTTCTCCTTTGTCTGCTTGTACTTCATCAATCAATGTTTTGAATAGCGCAGAAATTGCATTGCTATTTTTACCTACGAAAGCAATTTTATCTCCTGGAGCCACATTAATATGAAAATCTTTGAATAATCCTTTTTTAGATAAATATTCTACTTCTAATACTTTGTCTCCTGCTTCTCTCACTTGGTCAAAGATTATGGCAGGATATCTTCTACTAGAAGGTTTTATTTCGTCTACATTTATTTTATCCAATAATTTTCTTCTACTCGTAGCTTGTTTCGATTTAGAAGCATTGGCACTAAACCTAGATATAAAATCTTGTAGTTCTTTCTTTTTTTCTGAAGCTTTTTTGTTTTGGTTGGCTCTTTGCCTGGTAGCTAATTGACTACTTTCATACCAAAAAGTATAGTTCCCAGAGAATAAATTTAATTTACTGTAGTCAATATCTGCAATATGCGTACAAACCGTATCTAAAAAGTGTCTATCGTGAGAAACTACAATTACCGTATTTTTAAATTCCAATAAGAAATCTTCTAACCAAGATACAGTCGCAATGTCCAAATCATTGGTAGGCTCATCCAAAATTAAGATATCTGGATTTCCAAAAAGTGCTTGAGCCAAAAGAACTCTCACTTTTTCACTCCCACTCAAATCTTTCATTACAGAATAATGTCTGTCTTCTGGAATATTTATACCACTTAGTAGAGATGCAGCTTCAGGTTCGGCATTCCATCCGTCCATCTCTGCAAATTCTCCTTCCAGTTCCGCAACTTCTAATCCATCCTTTTCACTAAAATCTGGTCTAGCATAAATTTCTTCTTTATCCTTCATGTTTTTCCACAATTTGGTGTGTCCCATAAGAACAGTATCCAAAATTGTAACCTCGTCATACTCGTGGTGACTTTGTTTCAGTACAGCCATTCTTTTTCCAGAATCAATAGAAACACGGCCACTAGTAGCTTGAATTTCGTCAGATAATATTTTAAGGAAAGTAGATTTACCCGCTCCATTTGCTCCAATAACTCCGTAGCAGTTACCTTGCGTAAATTTCACGTTTACTTCGTCAAATAAAACTCTTTTGCCGTATTGTAAGGATAAATTTTCTGTAGAAATCATAGAATTGTGTTGTATTAGAGTGCAAAGGTACGGTTTTATTGGAATTATAGAATTTTAGACGAAGAGAATTTTAGATTTTATAAGATAGATTAATCGATTCAAGAATAAAACATAATCTATCGGGTAAATCTCATAATCTTAAATAAAAATCTTACTTTTGAAAAAAAACAAGAATCATGGCTTTAAAATGTGGAATTGTTGGGTTACCCAATGTAGGAAAATCAACTTTATTTAACTGTTTGTCTAATGCGAAAGCACAATCGGCAAACTTTCCTTTTTGTACCATAGAACCAAACTTAGGAACTATTTCTGTTCCAGATAATAGATTGAACGAGCTAGAAAGATTGGTAAACCCCGAAAGAGTGTTGCCAACTACTATCGAAATCGTAGATATTGCAGGATTGGTAAAAGGAGCAAGTAAAGGAGAGGGATTGGGAAATAAATTCTTAGCAAATATTCGTGAAACAGATGCAATTATCCATGTTTTAAGATGTTTTGATGACGATAACATTATTCATGTAGATGGAAGTGTGGATCCAGTGAGAGATAAAGAAATCATTGATATTGAGTTGCAATTGAAAGATTTGGAAGCAGTAGAGGGTAAAATAAAATCGTTGGGTAAAGCTGCAGCTTCTGGAGATAAATTAGCTGTGAGACAACACGATATTTTGACTCAGCTGAAAGATAAATTAGAAGCAGGAAAATCGGGTAGAGAAGTAGAATTGGAGGCTGAAGAAGATGTGAAGTTCTTGAAAGATTTACATTTATTGACTACAAAACCAGTGATGTATTTGTGTAACGTAGATGAGGGTTCTGTTGCTGATGGAAATAAGTACGTAGAGCAAGTAAGAGAAGCTGTAAAAGCAGAAAATGCAGAAGTTTTATTTTTAGGTGCAGCAATTGAAGCTGATATCAATGAATTAGAATCTTTTGAAGACCGTCAAGAATTTCTTGGAGACATGGGATTGAAAGAGCCAGGAGTAAATAAATTGATTACAAGTGCCTATAAACTATTAAACTTGAGCACTTATTTTACTGCAGGAGTAAAAGAAGTAAGAGCCTGGACAATTACTAAAGGAATGACTGCACCTCAGGCTGCAGGAGTTATTCATACCGATTTCGAAAAAGGATTTATTAGAGCAGAAGTCATAAAATACAAAGATTTTATTGAGTTTGAATCTGAAGCGAAAGTAAAAGATGCTGGTAAACTTGGAGTAGAAGGGAAGGAATACATTGTAGAAGATGGAGATGTGATGCATTTCAGATTCAATGTTTAAATTTTCAGATAGTTCGATGAAGGTTACTTCAATTTATTATTCCCAAGTTTTGGGTTAATAACGAAGGGTTGTCGTTTTTTTTCTTACCTTATTTAAAACTTTTATTCAATGAGTAAATTCGACCATTTTTTTTATGATTATTTTATATCAATAGGATCTAGCTCCTCATTTTCTAAGTATATGAATGTGTTGATTTTGTTGCTGATTGTTGTTGGATTTATTTTGATAATTGATTACATTATTAAAATAATTATCAGAAAAATATCGACAAGGATTGCTAGTGGGACTAAAACCCAATTTGATGATATACTAATAACAAATAAGTTGCCAAGAAACATAGCTCATGTTCCTGCAATTGCTTTATTCCATTACTACGTTCCTCATATTTTTGTAGATTTTACCGATATCAAAGGAGTTGCCATAAAGATTGTAGAGGTTTTAGGTATTGTTCTTACTCTGTACATTGTGCGTAGTATTTTAAATTCGATAAAAGATTATTTAAAGTCGAAACCACAATTTAGAGATAAACCGATAGATAGTTACATTCAAGTATTTATGATATTTGCTTGGTTTACAGGGTTCATGTATTCGTTTACTATTCTTGCAGATATGGAGGTTTGGAAATTTTTATCCGCAATGGGGGCAGTTTCTGCTGTAATCATTTTAGTGTTTAAAGATACAATCTTGGGCTTTGTGGCAAGTATTCAAGTCTCTATCAATGACATGGTTCGAATAGGAGATTGGATTACATTCGAAAAATATGGAGCAGATGGAGATGTAGTAGAAATAAATTTGGCTACGGTAAAAGTGCAGAATTTCGACAATACAATTACAACCATACCTACTTATGCTTTAATCTCCGATAGTTTTAAAAACTGGAGAGGAATGATAGATTCGCCAGGAAGAAGAATAAAAAGAGCTATTTACATTCGTCAAGACACGGTGAAACATCTTACAAGTGATGATATTGAAAGGTTAAAAGGGATTGATTTTTTGGCCAGTTATTTAACTCAGAAACAAACTGAGCTAGAAGAATTTAATGGGAGAAATGTTGTAAATAAAGAAGTGATTCTGAACGGAAGAAACCTCACAAATATGGGGGTTTTTAGGAAGTATATAGAGTTGTATTTGGAACAACATACGGCAGTAAATAAAAACTTATTATTTATGGCTAGGCAACTACAGCCTACAAATAATGGAATTCCTTTAGAAATTTATGCTTTTAGTGGAGATAAGAATTGGGAAAATTACGAACACATTCAAGCTGATATATTTGATCATTTATTAGCTTCCATTCAGTATTTTGATTTGGAAGTGTTTGAATCTCCAAATAGTAAAAGTTTTAAGTGATGCAATTCATCTCTTAACGGATATGAAAAAATCCAGTTAATTTAGAATTATCTGATAGTCTAACATAAAAATTAAAATTACCCTTTGTCGAGGAGGATATTTAAAAAATAGTTTGTATTAGTAGCAATAGATTAATATTCTTTAGGTTTAAAGAATATGTCTAAGCAATTATTTATTTTTATCGCACTAGCTATTTTTTGTTTATCTCTTAAAACAGATAATATTCCTAAAAGTACGTTATCCAAAAAAGTGGCAAAAAAGCTCACTCCAATTCTAAAGAAAGAGTTTAAATCTAACGGTTTTAAATGGGGAGAAGAACTGTATTTTAGAGTATTTAAAAAAGAGAAAATATTTGAGGTTTGGATTAAAAAAGGAAATAAATTTTCATTATTCAAAACGTATGATGTTTGTTATTTTTCTGGTGGATTGGGGACTAAAACAAAACAAGGAGACGGGAAAAGCCCAGAAGGATTTTACTTTGTAAAACCAGCTCAATTAAATCCATATAGCAGTTATCATTTGGCTTTTAATATTGGTTACCCCAATTCATATGAAAGACAAAAAGGCTACACAGGTTCGGCATTAATGGTGCATGGAGAATGTCTTTCTATAGGCTGTT
>Ga0307996_1000376_pt1 | contig 11928 bp, 3 predicted proteins | sample Davwhametageno35_FD_203143 | JGI IMG/M metagenome (GOLD analysis project Ga0307996, IMG submission 203143) | Marine microbial communities from Davis Island wharf, Antarctic Ocean - #35 | ecosystem: Environmental > Aquatic > Marine > Unclassified | place: Antarctic Ocean: Davis Island wharf...
GTTGTTGTTGTTGGTGTTGTTGTTGTTGTTGTTGTTGTTGTTGTTGTTGTTGTTGTTGTTGTTGTTGTTGTTGTTGTTGTTGTTGTTGTTGTTGTTGTTGTTGTTGTTGTTGTTGTTGTTGTTGTTACAATCCTGACATCGGGAGATCGTGCAGATCATGTCAACTACTACAATAACTACTTAAAAAGATACTTTCTACGTCAATTCAATGTGGTCCTTAGTGGGAATTACCATGAGTTTTTGCGCGCTCCGTTTTATGCCCTCTTGGCGATGGAGGTTTCCGCTGCACCATGACGAACTTCCCCCAACTAAGGATTCTCGACTGTGGTTGGCCGGACCGCCTATTGATTATCAACTGAGGCACTGTCTCCTTCCCCCCCACAGATTATTTAGGGAATTTTCACGGCTTCATTCCACCGCTGCATTGCTGAGGACGGCCTCTTCGAGTGATTTAGGACGTAGCAGCACCTCCCTCCACCCGGACCGACAGCCCCATCGAATAGGACATGACAAGAAGACAGGAAATCTACCGCTTATTGGAATTGGAAGAAGAATATTATCAGTACGATATTTTCAACGCACACATCCGTCTAGAAGAGGCAAAAGACCTGCTCCGCGTGGGTATTTCTGGCGACCTCCTGGAAGAGTACGATCACATCCTAACCGAGTTGAACTTCCACATCTTCGATGTCACTGGACTAACCTACCCGAACGATCTGGCTATTGCAAGAGAGATCATTCGCGACCAGCACATCGTAAACGAATACAGAAACCACACAGACGGGGCATACTCTTCGGACGGATCTTAATGCCTACCAACTCATCACTGCATCACCTCCTTCCACCTCACGAATTATTGAATGACCGGCGAAGACACTCAGCGAATCCTCCCGACTCAATGGTCAGTCTAGCCCTAGGCACTCCCGACGCAGAGCGCAACGGCAAGGACGGCAATTCGCGCCGCCCGAAGTCGGCACGCAGTGCAAGAATTAAAGGGAAATTAAAGATGGTCAAAGACAAACAACCCACCCGACCAGTTCGAGCGAAACCACCCGAACCAAAACCACCCGAGACCAAACAAACAATGACGGACTCCCCCTCCCCTACTGACAAACCAATACTCCGCAGCGACGCTTGTGACACAACCGCCGCAAACCTCAAGACAGTCCTATTAAACACACAACCCGATCAGAGAAAATCAACTACGGATCCCCCCATAATGCCAAGCCGGCAATCCGTGGTGACACAGTCGCCTGGGACCCTGCCTTGGCCACGGAAGGAACAACCGACGTTGCGATCGCATTTTTCTGCCTCAACGAGCACATCTCCCCCCCGCTCGGATAAACGCCCTAATCAGACGATTGCAACAACGCCATCCCCGACCCGCCGTGGTAAACGAGGCGGAAAAGGGAGACGAGGGCGGGGTAATCAGAGTCAAATCCAATCCCCTAAAGATGATGACTCACGCACCACTCTAGGATCCGGGGTGACAAAAGGGGTTGAGGCCGACCGCGAGGGAGCACTCCGCTCCAAGAAGAAAAAAGACGCGGACCCGCCTGACAAAGCAGTAGGCGTATCGGCAGGGTCAGATCTCTCCCTCGCTGGCATATCAATAAATACAGTCCGCCCGCATAGCAGCCATACTAGTGCCGGGAAGGGAACATTTGAACAGCCTGACTCGGACGAACTGTCCTTTGGGAACACGTCTGATGCGTCCCTTCCTGATGGCGCCCCTTTCCCAAACACACAAGTTGCGGATAATTCCCTCAACGCGCCATCGGATGAGACTAATGAAACGGTAGTTGGTGACAAGATTCCCCCAAAGGAGGCGGCAGCAGAGGAAGTCACTCATACTCCGCCTCCACGCTCCCGCCGTACAACTACTTTCTCTCCCGCAGTGGCAGAGACTCCTCGTCAGCCTACCAGTCGCTCTACCCATGATCTCTCTCCCACAGGTACCTTCTCCGTCCTAGATGATATTGGAGGGATATCTAACTATGGGAATATCCACATTACATCCCAGAGTCTCAAATGGCTTGCAGACCCGAAGGGATGTCTAGACGATAATACCCTTCGGGTGCTTGGATACCGCTCACAGCGTCGTTTGTCCAAAATAGCCAAACGATTCCAACCCCCAACTGCTATTGGAGTCTGGAGCCCGGCCGTGCTAGAAGGATTTCTGAAGTACGAGGAGGGACGTGTATCTGCCTCAAAGGATGTAGGAAGGGAACTTGGCCTCCTCGAGGGATACACCCAAGCAGCATCTCGCAAAGCGGCGTTTGGCATTCGGATCATAGCCTTCCTTAACGATCGCTTCGATGCGGATCAAGATGCTGAGATGACCGACTACGGCGAGGCAATCACCGAAGGCAAGCATTGGAGTCTAGTCCTTTATGACGTGACTACCACTGAGAAATCCAGTCGAATGTCTGATTCGTGTCATCACCTTGACTCCCTCAAGACTTCGTCTCACGGTGAAATCGCGTTAAAATACTGCCATGCAATGCGAGGTGTAATGGAAACATTGTACCCTCAATTGAGCTGGAGCGGAGGGGCAACGGTGGGTCAAGTTAAGTCGGTTACAGTCCCTACCCAAACAGATGGAACAAGCTGTGGCATCTTTGCTGGCGCCTTTGCCTATGCCACTGCTGGATGCCGTATACTCTCCAGCGCGAAGACACTATCCAAAGCGTGTAGTCATGTAACACAGCAGAGCATACACTCTACACGCCGCACGATTCTTGAGATGGTTATACGCTCTATTACAGGAGCTACCATGCCATCGAAAGAGTCCTTAGACGCCGAGTTTCCACTGCCCCGTGACTCATCTCCCCCTCCTCCCCCACCACTGGCACGTCAATCTCCGGTGATAAATGCAGGAAGAGTAGATTTTCAAAGTACTCCTCCCACACCCTCTACACACACCGGCGTAACTCCTCCTCTGGCGACACCATCAATCCGCCCAGGACGATACTCAGCTGCTTTGACACAACACAATCCGGATGCCACTAAAACTCCGGACTCAATGAACATCGATAGCGACAGTAGGTCAACCCTTTCTGGGTCAAATAAGGACGACACCAACGACGTTGACGAAAACGAAGAAGACGCCGACGGCGGCGATAAGGGATTGGATGATCGCGCCCCCAAGCCAAGGAAGAGGCGTCAGAATATCGGCTCAACACCATCACAGGATGACTATGCTCATCAACGCACCTCAAGACCCGAATCTGCATCAGCTATTATTGGCGAAAAGACGTTTGTCACCTTGTTTATTGAAGCAATCCCTGGAGTGCTTCAGTCTGTGAGGAACTATTTGGGAACACGTGCACTTCTCCGTGCGGTGCATACTGTTGACCCTACCGCACTTTTCCATCCCTTATACGAAGATTCTGTTGATCCAACCTTGTCGGTCCCTGATGATGTTCCAGAAGATGCAATCCTGCTCGGCAATTACTCCTGCCCGTCCAATCCCAACTCACTCTTAGAACAGAAAGGCACATTTGAGGGATCCGATAAGCCTCGGAAGAACTATTCCATATATACAACAATGTTGCTTTCGTCGAGAATGGATCCAGAATACATTGGCAACCGAATCAACGTTGGACTTGACCAAAAGGACGTCCAGTGCCGCTTTAATGTAAAGAGCATCCAGAACCTTGAGGTGGCAAAGCGCTTTGGCCTAATCAATGTTCATCCTCATACATGCCCCGCAGGCCTTGTTTCTGTGATGCTTCGTCTGCTCACTCAAGAAGAGAAACGGGTGGCCCGGAACTGGAACGCCGATGACCCAAGAAAAGGGATATACCCGGTCGATATTGATGAGGACCCGATCGATCTCCACTGCACTATGAATGCCTTTCGCGACCTTTCTCTCGCGAATACATCCAGCCACGTCAATCTCAAGCGCAACCTGGCATGGACAAAGCGTGGCCCGCAATTTGAAATGAGCAACGACCACTGGAAACGTGCCAAACCTCTCACTAAGAGGTTAACAGAACAGGGAGCCTTTTCGCGGTATTTCGGACGATGCGCTGCCTATATCCCCCTCGGCATTGATGCACCTAGGGATGAACTTATGAAACAATCATATCAGGAGGACATTCGCGCACACATCGGCAATTCGGTGTTTCATCTTTTGCATGTGCTGACTGGCCTCGAACATCCGAATAAGAAGTTCAAAGTAGAGTACACTGATGGAAGACCCCCCCCCAGGCGCAACTACACTATTGCTAAAGTCCTCATGGAAATCCCGGTGCCAGACACATCCGATGGCCTCACCAAAGATTGGGCATTCGAGGCTGTTATCCCAATCTGTCGCGGCGAAAACAAAGGCAGCAGTCATCTGACTGTCTTTGACGATCGCAAGGGTGCACCCATAAAGAAGGGACACCGTCGCGAAACCGAAGGACCGGTTACATCACTAGTCACAAAACTCACTGGACCTCTAGCAGCCCCGTGGATACACTGCTATATGCTGCATGAGCTAAAATTCTCGAAAGGAACATGTCTCAGTGCAATGCGATCCTTTGACTCCTCGGTCCGCAACGATATTGACGAACTTACTTGGAATCCTGACACCTGGACGTTGGACTTCAATCATTACTCACCTCCAACGTCCGGACATCGTCAGTTTAACAGCAGGATGGGGAACAGAGATATCGACGTCAGCATAATCGACTTTGACCAACTCATTGATGACAAGGCGAAGGTTGACAAGGACATCAGTGAGGAGGAGGTAAAGGCTCGCGAGCGCATCATTACTGACGAGCGGCTCTATCCGAATCCATCTGATCGTCGCGTGGGCGCTAGCGGAGCGTCTGTTCGCACGGGCGCAGACGACGATGCAATATCCAAACAGCCCTCGGCCAATGCTTCTGAAGCGTCCGAGAACTGGCGCGCCACCCGTCAAAATGATAAGTTGAAGATCATAAGTGAACAGGAGAAGAATGAAGCACTTGCACAGGCCTTGCGGGCGGCAGGCATCAACCCTGATGAAGTCTATGCTGGTGCCAAAGACACAGTTGAATCAGATATTGAGGCATCGTCTACGGAAACGAGTGAACCTTCCAAGCATGCCGCGAGAGACATGGAACCACACAACAAGAATGACGAGGCAAGTGAAATGTCGTCTGGGGAGCTTGGAGACAATGTCGAACAAACGGACGAGGACAGAATCTTGGGGGTACACGACGACGCCATTATGTTGGTATGCCCTGCTGCCAGGAGAGATGAATTTGAAGAATGGATCCTTAGGCAAGACCCTGAGGCAGGTGTCGGGCAAGGGTACATGAAGGCTGTTGAGATCCGTAAGGACTTTGACGCTGAATCATATAGCTCCCAAACAGCTGATGATGGAGGTAAAAAATATCATATCAATGACGATGCAATGATGGGAGAAACCGAGCGCTCCCCCCGCCGTGGACGGCTGCCCCCTTCCGGGGCGGCCGCCCAGGGCACCAACAGTGATAAATGAGCCGCTTCGGTGGCTCCCTCTCTGCCGAAAGTGCAGGCAGAGAGCGTAATGGGGAAGACACTCAAGGGGAGAATATACGTAACAACAATAACAGACGATCAGGTTTTACATCAACTGTTGCTTCCGGAAATGGTCATGGTGGAAACGTAGTCCCACCAGATAATCGTAGCAGACTAGCGCGCCGTCAGGCACGTTGTGCCCAGAACAGGCAGCGCAGTTCTATCGACGCCCTTCGCAAACGAGTTCAACGATTTAGCAACGCTTCAAAGGCTACCCTCGCAAAAGCAAAACCAACTAACGCAGATCTAAGAAACTTCATCGAACAGGAATTTGAACCAGTCACCCGATCGTCACTCCAACGTAAATTCAGAGAACGTGCGAATGCAATCTCCGCCGCGGAGATGAAACAAATAGAGATCATGAAGTCAATTGACAAAGAAAATGCTACGAAGGGACACGGTTGGGTGCCCATGGATAAACCAGATGGTACTACGCGATTAATATTCGAAAATTGGAACAGTATTAAATACTGGAGCGAACGCAAAACTAAGGTGGATATAAACGTAATAGAAGCGACTCGAAAACGATATAATGCAGACATCCTTGCTGGAGTTGAACACCAAACAAACTTCTCAAAAGCAGATGAAGACGCTCAGTTTCACGATATCTTTGGATTTGGTGAAGACAGGAAGAGCGTTGAGGCACACAATTGTCATAATGGCGATCATCGCTCTGCATACGGAGGGACGGCGATTATGGTCTTTGGCCGACTCTCTCATTACGCCACGAATCAACACGATCGGGATCCAACGGGACTCGGACGATGGTGCTCTAAACTCATAAAAAGTGGATCGAAATCAGTACGTATTGTAACAGCATACCGTCCAAATAAAGGTAGATGGAGCGGACGCCGCCAAGGAGCCGGGAGTGTATGGAGACAACATCGACGTTACTTCCGCAGCATAAACCGGCATGACAACCCACGTGATCTATTCGACCAGGAACTGTGTGCTGCTCTTAAAGCATGGCGACGGGATGGCGAGGATATTATTCTGGCGGGAGACTTCAATGATAACATCTACACAAGTTCCCTTGCACGGTCTCTCGGCCATCGTGATATTGGCCTTGTTGACCAATATCATCGTCTCTTTGACGAGCCAGCTCCATTCAGCCATAATACTGGTTCTGTACCCATCATGGGAGTGTACGCGACGGCGGGAATCGAGGTAACGGCCGCATATCTTTCACAACATCACGCAAAGGGAATAGTTGGTGATCACCGTCTCCATGTCTTCGATTTTTCCACGAAGAGTATTACTGGCCTCGACTCACCTACGGATACCAGGGCAGAGGGACGCAACCTTCAGTGCTCCCACCACTACGCGAGAACGAATTATATCAGGGTCCTGATGCAGCTTACGCAACGTCACAAAATGTTTAGCAAGGCGTTATTCCTTCGCAGACAGCGCATGACCATGACGGCAGCCGAATTCCAATTGGTCTGCAATAAGTACGACAATGAGTTCACCGAGCTGATGCTCGCTGCAGAAAAACAATGTCGTAAGAAGAAGAATGACTTCCTCTCGTGGTCTCCTATCGTAGGTGCATGCGTCCGCCATCTCCATCTCTACCGCTGGATTCTTCGACTCAAGCACGGCAGTAACACAAACACTGCGAATTTGATACGAGCGTGCGAATCGCAAGGTCTCCCCAATCCCATACAGATGACTCTTGCAGAAGCTGAGCTTGCAGAACTAGCGTGTCTTCACAGATTGGAAAAGTTGCGGGACGAAGCACCACAATTACGGCTGGAACATCTTCAGTCATGCATTGACAAGGCTAGAGAGGTCCACGATGAGGAGAAAGCCAACTCACTAGTACACCTGATGAGGCGCGAACGTGATCGAAGGCAAAATCGCCGAATGTACTGTGCATTCGGCAAAAAGAAAGGCAAACCTCCGTCCCAGATAGCCGTTCGATGTCCGACTGGCCCTGACCCCATATTTTCCGGACAAAACCGAGTTGAGGAAGTTGCCGCTGAACACTTAACAGATCGATACCGGTCGGCACATTCATCTCCATTTGCTTCAGGACGCCTTCTTGATGACATTGGTCACTTTGGCCAGGGCCCTGAAGTGAATGCGATCCTGGAGGGTACTTTTGACTTCCCATCGGAGTATAGCCCAGAGGCAAAGCAGATCTGCGTCGAGGCCGCAAAGATATTCTCCGCGACGAGCGAATCCATGATCTCCACCTACATTACCCGCGATGATTTCCAATCCTGGTGGCTGCACGCCCGCGAAGCAACACAGTCGTCAAAGTCGGGTGCACATTTTGGTCACTACAAGGCCGCAGCTGAAAACGACTATCTCTCAGCACTTCATGTTGCGAAGCTAAACCTCGCGCTCGAAACTGGGGTTCCATATGAGCGATGGGGTCATGGACTCACGGTCCTCCTCGAAAAGGAATTTGGCAGTATTTATATCGACAAACTCCGCGCCATCTGCCTTTTCGAAGCAGATTTCAACTGGCTACAGAAGATAATCTTCGCCAAACGCATGATATCGAACGCTCGAGAGAAGCACGTGATTCCTGCGGAACAGTGTGCAACTCCTGGAGTTGATCAAAATCAAGGTAGCATGCTTAAGATATATCACTGCGATACACATCGAACGCTGCACATCCCGTACTCGGTAGTTAGTGCAGATCTTGCCAACTGCTACGACGCTGTTAACCACGCAGTGGCGGCCCTTGCTCTCCTCAGTTTCGGCGTACCCCATATGGCAGTTAAACTTGTCCTTACATGCCTCCAATCTATGTACTTTTGGTTGCGAACGGCATTTGGGATCTCTGGCACACCATTTCATGGAACACTCATAGACCCATTCTTTGGTATCTCACAAGGCGGAGGGGTGGCACCTCCCACGTTTCAGGCAGTCTCAGCGCTGATGATAAATTCTTACAAATCTTTCGGCCACGGAGTTACATTTGTGTCCCCTGTTACAGGCCTGATATTTTTCTTCGCCGCCATCCTATATGTTGACGATACAGATCTCCTTCTGTGCGCCGACTCCCCGACAATGTCAGAGAGAGCATTCTTTGAAAAGATACAGCGCTCTGTCACGGCGTGGGCTAAGATAGTTCTTGCTACAGGCGGCAGTCTCAAAGCCTCTAAATGCCATGCTTCCGTGGCCAGTTTCAAATTTGTACAAGGGAAAGCCAGGATGAAAAAGAAGTCCGCCCTACCCAGCATTCCAATCACCATCGCAGCGACAGACGGAACACAGAAGACTATTGAGCTTATAGAACCGACAGCATCCAAGAAAACACTGGGAGTTCTCACGAACCTCGCTAATGTGAGCAAGAGCCAGCTGAAGTACATACGAGACCTGGGTCTGGGATGGGCGACACAGTTGAGCACAAACAAGTATATTTCTCCAGCAGATGGATGGAAGAGCCTATTTACTCAGCTTAAGCCGAAGGTTGCATGGGGTGCTGTCTGTCTCACCGCGACACCCCTGCATGTCGATCGGGTTCAGTCAGCGATTTATCATCGCTCGCTAAGCCGACTGCGTGTACATCGAAGTATACGACGCGAATTACGCACGATGCCAGAGATGTTCCAGGGACTGGGCATGTTTGATCTTAATGTGGAACGGTTAGGGAAGAAAGTCTACTTCCTCCGACGGCACTGGAACACTCCTACGGCAATGGGCCATATGTTGAAAGTGGCATTCGAGACTTTTCAGATTGATGTTGGGCTGGACGGTAACATTTTCACCCGCAACTTCGACCATCTCTCACCCCTTGCTGCCAACAGCTGGTTCTTTGACCTTTGGCGCTTGTGTTCACACTTTCAAGTATCGCTTGTCATCCACGAGGAAAATGATATCCCCCTCGTACGAAAACGTGACAAGGGGCTCATGGACTGTTTTATTGAATTGGGTGTCTTCTCGATGGACCAATTGTGTATCCTTTCTCGATTTCGAAAGTTCTTTGCAGTACACTCAATTGCTGAATTGTTATGCTGTGATGGCGCCACCGTCCGACAAGACGTACTAAGGTACCGTCAAGGACGCAGTAAACGGGTCTTTCCTTTCGAGAAGCCACTATGCCGTGACTTAGAGCTCTGGATTAGCGCGCTCAAACTGGTGACGTCGCCGTCTCTCATCCTTGATCGTCCGCTAGGTGAGTATATAATCATGCCTCCACGGCATGACGGGTGGTTTACGACAGCTGATCGACGAGAGGTATACTGCGTGATTGACAATAACACGCACGACATTTACACGTGCGACATGGAAGAGGTACGCGGACGTCGCCCGGCCTATGTGTGGGACAGAAATGAGGAGGGAAACCCAGGCGTGGCACCACTTCTCGCTAGTGTTGAGGTACTCGACGAAAGGTTTATCACCTTACTCTCGACTGCTCCCGTCCCGCACCAGTCCGATGGAACCCAATCGTTTCTTGAAACTCTACATTCATGGCCAAATCAATCGCTGTGGAGGTATTTCAAATGTGACGAAGACGGCGAATGGATTGGACGAGCCATTTCCAATAATACATTGTCCTTTGTACATGATGGGTCATATATGAGACAAATAGCGCCCAAACTATGCTCGGCGGCATTCGTCCTCTCATGCTCACGCACGGGGTTACAGGCATCAGGCACACTGGTTGAACGATGTGACTCAGCGGATAACTATCGTGCGGAAGCACTGGGAGCAATGGCAGGCCTGCTAGTTATTAAAGCCGCCACTACCAAACGTCGAAGATATCTCTCTGTGCTTAAGGCACACTGTGATAACATGGGCATAGTGAAGCATGGCAACGCAGCGACGACTACGTGTCCAGAGAAACAGGTCCAAGCAGATGTCATAATGCTCATCAAAAAGCTCATTCGCGGGTTACCGTGCAACCTTGAGTATGAACATGTGTTCGGCCACCAGGATGAAATATTACGCTGGGACCAACTTTCGATACAAGAAAAACTCAACGTCTTGTGTGACTCACTCGCGAAGAGAGCTTTGATGGCAGGAATCGTAAATAGAGATTTTATCACCAGTACGTTTCCATTTGAAGACGTTCGCCTGGACTGTTCCACCAAAAAGGTGGTCGGCTCGCCAACGAAGGCCATATATCAGTGGTGGGGGTACAAAACCGCCCGCGCGTTCTTCCACAGTAAGAAGATTGTCAATAAAACACACTTCGATCTCATCTATTGGGAAGGCATGGGGAGGGCGATGAACACCTTTCCAATTATGTTCCGCCGATGGATCACCAAACACGTCTGTGGGTTCTGCGGATGCAATGAACACTTATCTAAGTACACTCCTGGGTTAGACAACGTATGCTTGGCTTGTAACTGTACACATGAAACTACAGCTCACATAACGGTCTGCGGAGATCCCGAACGAGTGCGCCTATACAAATCATCTGTTGACGTCATTGCCACATGGATGCAGACAAACAAGACTGCTCCACTTCTCGCCAGGCTTATTGAAGACTACCTACGAGCTCGTGGAACAAAAACGATGGAACAAGTTTCTCCAATGGGAATCAGTGTTGATTATCAACTCTTTGCCAAATATCACGACGTGCTTGGCTGGCAAAACTTCATTGAAGGGAGAATTCTCACCTATATGGTTCAAATTCAGCGAGACCATCTTGCCAACATAGATACCTTTCGCACTGCAGAATCATGGGCAAGGGACCTTATTGAACAACTTCTTCGCCTCACACATCGCCAATGGCTCCTTCGTAATGCCCTTCTACACTTTCGCTTACCCGACGGCCGCACCTATGCTGAACGTGAGCGCCTAGTTGAAAGGATTATGGAACTCATGTGGACGGATCCAGATGATCTTCTTCCAGAGGATCGTACATTAATGACGGAAGATTTTAAAAAACTTGCTAAGGCAGATGCAACTGACCAAGCTTACTGGATTGCTGAAACTGAGGTAGCTATTAAGGCTGCACAGTTCATACATAACCGCGAACACACACGAAACTTCAGCCATCGTGCACAGAGTTCAACTACGATCTCACAAGACCATCATGATGAAATAGATCCAGAAATTGATACCGAAGGAAGCATGCGATACAGACGAAGACGACGACGATAGTTATATGATAATACTTCGGCCATCGAGCTGAAATGTGCCGGTAAATCGGAATAGATGCTTGTTATTAACGAGCATAAGATATGGAATTCAGGAAACTAACTGACATTCTCTCGCTGACGCGGGTGCGGTGACGAAAGTGCCTAAGAAACACTACTAGTGGTCTAGATGTATATTCCTAGATATTTAATAAGATAAGAACAATGTTGTTGTTGTTGTTGTTGTTGTTGTTGTTGTTGTTGTTGTTGTTGTTGTTGTTGTTGTTGTTGTTGTTGTTGTTGTTGTTGTTGTTGTTGTTGTTGTTGTTGTTGTTGTTGTTGTTGTTGTTGT
>Ga0307996_1000378_pt1 | contig 11926 bp, 10 predicted proteins | sample Davwhametageno35_FD_203143 | JGI IMG/M metagenome (GOLD analysis project Ga0307996, IMG submission 203143) | Marine microbial communities from Davis Island wharf, Antarctic Ocean - #35 | ecosystem: Environmental > Aquatic > Marine > Unclassified | place: Antarctic Ocean: Davis Island wharf...
CACCAATGATTCTAAACTTTATTTTAGTGATGGCGTACACCCTTCAGAATTAACATACAAAGTTTGGGGAAAAGAAACTGGGATTTTTATAAAGTCAAAAATTAGAAAATAGATATAAATAAAAAATCTCAAGTGAAAACTTGAGATTTTATATATAAAATAGTTCCTATTTTATTGATCTATAGAACCCAAAACACGTTTCATAAAAGTATTTAACGCTTCTTTCTTTGGCATTCCCTCTTTTACCATTTTATCTACTTCAAGAGCACCGTACATGTTAGAAATTAACTCTCCAATAACATCTAATTCCTCATCCTTTAAAGACGGAACCTCTGTTAAGGCCTCGAGAGTTTCAATAGTTTCTAATAAGTAATCTTGATCGTTTTCTTCGATAAATTTCGTAAGATGTTTAATTACAGGTAACTTCATATTAAATTACTTCGTTTACTAATTCCTTCAACACTTCAAATTTATTTGTTTGTGTCTGATTCTTGATACTCCCTCCTTCAAAAGTTGCAAAAGTTGGTAAATTACTTACATCTGCTAACTTTCTGCTTTCTGGAAATTTCTCTGCATCTACAATTACAAAAGCTATACTTTCATTCTCTGAAGCTAACTTTTTAAATTTAGGTTTCATAATTCTGCAGTTACCACACCATGTGGCAGAATATTGTACAACTACTTTACTGTTTTCATTTACAATTGCTTGCAAATTGTCTTCCGTTAATTCTTGTACCATAATTATTATGAATTTTAAGTTATGAAATCCGAATATTATACTCGTAATTCATAAATCTTAATTAATTTTTAGTTTGAAGCTAAATATGCTGCTGTTCCTTTTGCATTCGGAGCCATTGCTTCTTTACCTTCTTCCCAATTTGCAGGACAAACTTCTCCGTTTTTTTGAACATGAGCATATGCATCGATTAAACGTAAAAATTCATTTACATTTCTACCTACTGGCATATGGTTAATTCCTTCATGAAAAACAGTTCCTTCTTCATCAATTAAATAAGTTGCTCTATATGTTACGTTATCTCCTTCTACTTGAATTGTCTGAGAATCTTCATCGAAAGTTTCGTTAGTAATATCTAAAATACCTAAGATAGATGATAAATTTCTATTTGTATCTGCTAATATTGGGTATGTAACCCCTTCAATTCCTCCATTGTCTTTAGAGGTACTTAACCATGCAAAATGCACTTCTGGTGTATCACAAGATGCACCAATTACTATTGTATTTCTTTTTTCAAACTCAGCCAAGGCTGCTTGAAAAGCATGTAATTCTGTGGGACAAACAAATGTAAAGTCTTTTGGATACCAAAATAACAAAACTTTTTTCTTACTATTTACTGCTTCTTCTAATACATTTAGTTTAAATGTATCTCCCATTTCATTCATTGCATCTACACTTAAATTTGGGAACTTCTTACCTACTGCTGTTGACATTCTATATAAATTTTATAATTAATATTGTTAATTTTCTCCTACAAAGATAAATATGAAACTAAAAAAAAAGTGATAAAGTTAATGGTAACTTTTTATATTACTATAAGGTATGTTTATAGTTTTTAACTATTGAGATAGATTTACACTATTTAGAATAAAAAACACAAAACCAAAGAATTAAAAACATAAACAATAAATAAAAGGAGAACTAACAATTGTTAATTCTCCTTTTATTTATTAGAATATCATGAATTATTTAATAGCAAATAGCTTAATATCATTTGCAGAAACTTCTTTTTCTCCAAGAATTATCAAACGCTCTACTACGTTTCTTAACTCACGAATATTCCCTGTCCAGTCATACTCCTGCAACATCTTAATTGCAGCAGAAGAAAATGATTTTTCTGGCATTCCTTGTTCCTTCGCTATTTTATGAGCGAAAAAACTAATTAATAAAGGAATATCTTCTCTCCTATCATTTAATGCAGGCACTTTAATTAAAATTACAGCTAACCTGTGATACAAATCTTCTCTAAACCTACCTTCAGCAATCTCCTCTTTTAGATTTTTATTTGTGGCAGCAACAATCCTAACATTTACCTTTATATCTTTATCTGAACCAACTCTAGAAATTTTACTTTCTTGCAAAGCACGCAATACTTTTGCTTGCGCAGACAAACTCATATCTCCAATTTCATCTAAGAAAATAGTACCTCCATTTGCAGCTTCAAACTTACCTGCCCTGTCTTTATTTGCTCCTGTAAAAGAACCTTTTACATGACCAAATAGTTCACTTTCTATTAGTTCTGAAGGAATTGCTGCACAATTTACTTCGATCATTGGCGCTTTTACTCTATCTGATTTTTCATGCAACCAATGAGCTACTAATTCTTTTCCTGTTCCGTTTGGGCCGGTAATTAAAACTCTTGCGTCTGTAGCAGCTACTTTTTCTATAATATCTTTAATATGAGAAATAGCAACACTTTCACCAATCATCTGGTAACTTTTACTTACTTTATTTTTTAAACGTTTATTTTCTACAACCAGTACTTTTTTATCTAATGCATTTCTTACAGTATTTAAAAGTCTGTTTAAATCTGGTGGTTTAGATATGTAGTCAAATGCACCTAAGCGCATCGTATTTACTGCTGTATCTAAATCTCCGTGACCGGAAATCATAACGATTGGTACTTCTGGTTTAATTTTCTTCGCTTTTTCTAGCACCTCAACACCATCCATTTTTGGCATTTTAATATCGCATAAAACCAAATCATAATCATTATTCATAATCATTTCAATTCCTAACAATCCGTCTTCTGCCTCCTCTACATTGTAAGTTTCATTTTCTTCTGAAATAATTTTTGACAAAACCCTTCTAATGGAAGCTTCATCTTCAATAATTAATATCTTACTCATGCATTTTTTATTTTAAAATTTTGCTAAAAATAATACTCAATCTAAATCTACGACTCTTTTATTTATAACTTATTCTGAAAAACATGAACGTCTCTCTGAGGAAAAGGAATTGTAATATTATTCTCTCTAAATTTTTTATCTATTTCAAAGCGCAAATCGCTTTGTACAAATCTAGTTTCAAAGCTATCATTTAGCGTGAAAATAAGTTGAAAATTCAAAGAACTATCAGCAAAATCACTAAACAATACCTTAGGAACTGGCGATATTAAAACCTTTTTATGATTTTTAGCCGACTCTAATAATAGTTGTTTTACAAGCACAACATCGCTACCATAGGCCACACCAATATTCACAGATTCTCTAGTTTCTGATCCGTTCTCTGTCCAATTAAACAAAATATTAGTTAAATACAAGTGATTCGGAATCACTAAAACCTTATTATCAATAGTTACAGCTCTTGTAGTTCTTAGCCTTATATCTAAAACCCTACCAACTTTACCTTCTAATTCAATAATATCGCCGACATGCACAGACTGGTCTACTAGAATAAAAATACCCGATATTATGTCTTGAAATAAGGTCTGTAAAGCTAAACCAACACCAATTAAAAGTACCGCTGATGCAGCGAAAAGTGCTGTTACATTTACTCCTGAAGCATCCATAGCAATTAAAAAAATAGCTATAAATATTACCCATCTTATATAGCTAAAAACACTTACGAATTTAACTTTATCATTTTCCGGTATTTTTCTCGTGATAAATCTTCTTACTAGTTTTAGCACAAAAGCCGTTATAATAATGGCAATTGCCACAGACAATAGTCCTTTAAAAGAAATACTTATTTCTTCACTAAACGTAAAAGTATAATCTAAAATTGAATTAGCCTCCTCAAAAATAGTATCTGCTACTTGTTCTAACTTGTCTTGCATCTAGCCTTTATATTTTAACCATTTATATAAATCTTTATATGTTGGTTTCTTTCCATACATCAAAATACCAACTCTGTAAATTTTTGCAGCCAACCAAACCATAAAAACAAAAGTAACCAATAATAACGTCATAGAAATTAATAGCTCTGTCCAAGAGACACCAAAAGGAACACGCATTAACATTACAATAGGGCTTGTAAACGGAATGTGTGAAAATAAGACTGCTACAGAACCATGCGGATCATTAATAACAGTTGCAAAACCAACATAAACACCCAAAATTAAAGGCATCATAATGGGCAACATAAATTGTTGTGTATCTGTTTCATTATCTACGGCTGCGCCAACAGCTGCAAACAGCGAACTATATAACATAAAGCCACCTAAAAAGTAAAAAATAAATAACACAAACATTTTTAGAAGTGGTAATTTTAAAATTTCTTGAATAATAAGCTGCCCTTTATCGCCAGCTGTAGCTTGTTTTACAGCATCCATTTGCTCTGCAGGTATTCTTGCCGATTGCATTTCTACCATGTCTACTCCAAAAATATAAGAAGCTACAGTAGAAATTATAAAAATTATAATCCCCCATATTAAAAACTGTAATAAAGCTGCAGAAGCGTTTCCTAAGATTTTACCCAACATTAGTTGAAAAGGTTTTACTGAAGAAACAATAATTTCTATAATTCTACTTGTTTTTTCTTCGATAACACTTCGCATAACAGAAGATCCATAGATAATTACAAACATCATTAAGAGGTAGCCTGAAATTGCACCAACACCAATTTTTAATCCATTTATTAATTTTGAGGATTCTTCACCAGAAAAATTCAACATTTTAATATCTGTATTTATTTTAGAAGCTTCTATCTTTTCTAAATCAATACCAAAACTATTTAGTTTTTCATTTCTAATTTTCTGTTCAATTTTATTTTCTAAAGAGCTTATAATAGACATTCCTGGAGAATCCTTTGAATAAAACTCTATCGATTTTGCTAAAAGTTCTAAGCTGTCTTGTTTCGGAATTAGAAGTGCCCCGTAATAATTACCATCTTCAACTTTTTTCTTAGTTGCCTCTATTCCAAAAGCAGAATAATCTATGTACTTAATAGACTTTGTGTCTCTAAAATCTTCTTTAGAAAACATGCCAGAATTGTCTACATAAACAATTTCCTTAATTTTTTCATCATTTTTCTGTGTTAGAAAATAGATCAAAAAACCCATACCTACCAGAATTATTGGGCTTAAAAAAGTCATCATTATAAACGATTTATTTCGAACCTTTGCAATAAACTCTCTGCGAATAATTAATTTTAACTTATTCATAATTAACTGTTTTTATTTATTGCTTGAATAAAAATATCGTTTGCATTTGGTATCAATTCTACAAAATGCTGCACTTCTCCTCTACTTGTTAGAAATGATAGTAAATCGTTAGAAGTATCCGTAGCATTTAACTTTACATTTAAAGCCAGGCCTTCATTTAATAATTTAAAATCTGCAGGAAACACTTTAAACTTCTCTTTTAATTCATTTTCTACTGCCGTTATATTCGCTGTTTTTAAACCAACCTGAAAAGTATGGGTTCTAAATTCACGTTTAATATCAGACAACTTTCCATCTAAAATTTTATTAGATTTATCAATCAAAGCAATTTCATCACACATTTCTTCAACAGATTCCATTCTATGGGTAGAAAAAATAATAGTTGCACCTTCATCTCGTAACTGTAAAATTTCATTTGCAATTAATTGTGCATTTATAGGATCGAAACCAGAAAAAGGCTCATCAAAAATTAATAACTTTGGTTTGTGCATTACCGTTACAATAAACTGCACTTTTTGCGCCATTCCTTTAGAAAGTTCTTCTATTTTTTTATTCCACCATGCAGAAATATCAAATTTATCAAACCAATATTTTAAACGTTTTTTTGCCTCTGATTTACTCAATCCTTTTAACTGCGCCAAATACAAAGCTTGCTCACCCACTTTCATAGATTTATACAAACCACGTTCTTCTGGTAAATACCCAATTTGTGCCGTATGATGCGGAGCCAAAGCTTCACCATCTAACATAATAGAACCACTGTCTGGTAATGTTATCTGATTAACAATTCTAATTAATGATGTTTTTCCAGCACCATTAGGACCTAACAAACCATAAACACTCCCTTTTGGTATGTGTATGGAGACGTCATTTAATGCCGTAAAATCGCCATATCTCTTTACAACATTATTAATTTCTAATAAATTCTTCATAAATAAAAATTATTTTTTTTTGAATAGAAAGTTACACAAAACTACATATTTTCTATGCATTAGTAGTGAAATAGATAAAAACGTTACAGTAAAAATTGTGTTAAAATTTACTATGCGTGCATAACTTTTCTGTAATTTACTATGCATGCATAATAAATTAGTATATATTTGGGGTAATGAATAAGAATAAATCAATAGACCATCAGTTAAGAGCAACTTGGCAAGCTGTTGCAAAAATGTATAATGAGCAAGCATTGAAGCACGATAGTACAATGGCTACAGCCTTTGTTTTATTGAATATTGATAAACAAAAAGGAACGCCATCTACAGCGCTAGGACCTTTAATGGGAATGGAACCAACAAGTCTTTCTAGAATTTTAAAAAACATGGAAGATAGAGGTGCTATTTCTAGAGAGAAAAATCCGGATGATGGCAGAAGCGTGCTTATAAAGTTAACAGAGTATGGCAAGGAAATGCGCAAAGCATCTAAAGGTCATGTAATTCAGTTTAATGAAACCGTTATTAATAATATTACAAAAGAAGACTTAGATGGCTTTTTTAAAGTAACTTCAATAATAAATAAATTAATTGCAGACAAAGAAATTTATAAAGAAACAAGCAAAAAAGCAGTTTAAAAATCAACCAAATGACTAGAAGAATTAAAAAAATAGCAATTATCGGTTCCGGAATTATGGGAAGTGGTATTGCTTGTCATTTTGCTAATATTGGTGTAGAAGTTCTTTTATTGGATATTGTTCCCAGAGAATTAACCGCTAAAGAAAAAGCAAAAGGACTTACGTTAGAAGACAAAGTTGTTCGCAATCGTTTAGTAAATGAGGCATTAACAACTTCTTTAAAATCTAAGCCTTCACCTATTTATCATCAGAAATTTGCAAACAGAATTACCACAGGTAATTTAGAAGATGACATTGCAAAGGTTGCTGATGTAGATTGGATTATGGAGGTTGTTGTTGAAAGACTGGATATTAAAAAGATCGTTTTTGAAAAATTAGAAAAATATAGAACCCCAGGAACTATTATTTCTTCTAATACTTCTGGAATTCCTATTCAATTTATGAACGAAGGAAGAAGTGAAGATTTTAAAAAGCATTTTGCCGTAACACACTTTTTTAATCCGCCAAGATATTTAAAACTTTTTGAAGTTGTTCCTGGTCCAGATTGCGTTCAAGAAGTTACCGACTTTTTAATGATGTATGGTGAAAAATTCTTAGGAAAAACTTCTGTTTTAGCAAAAGATACTCCTGCGTTCATAGGAAATAGAATTGGAATTTTCGGAATTCAGTCTTTATTTCATCAAGTAAAAGAATTAGGTTTAACGGTTGAAGAAGTAGATAAATTAACCGGACCTGTTATTGGTAGACCAAAATCTGCTACTTTTAGAACGGTAGATGTTGTTGGTTTAGATACTTTAGTGCATGTTGCCAACGGTATTTATGAAAACTGTCCTAATGATGAAGCCCATGAATTGTTCAAACTCCCTGGTTTCATCAATACCATGATGGATAACAAATGGTTAGGAAGCAAGACAGGGCAAGGTTTTTATAAAAAATCTGTCGATGCAAATGGGAAAAAAGAAATTCTAACCTTAGATTTAGACACTTTAGAGTATCGCCCCTCTAAGAAAGCAAAATTCGCAACTTTAGAATTAACAAAATCAATAGACAAACCAATTGATAGGTTTAAGGTATTAGTTGGGGGAAAAGATAAAGCCGGTGAATTCTACAGAAAGAACTTTGCAGCAATGTTTGCTTATGTTCAAAATAGAATTCCTGAAATTTCTGACGAGCTATTCAAAATAGATGATGCTATGAAAGCAGGTTTTGGATGGGAAAATGGACCTTTCGAAATTTGGGATGCAGTTGGTATCGAAAAAGGAATTGAATTAATGAAGGTTGAAGGAAATGAACCTGCAACCTGGATTACAGATATGTTAGCTTCTGGTGCCACTTCTTTTTACTCAGTCAAAGAAGGCGCAACTTATTTTTATGACATTCCTTCGAAATCTGCAACTAAAAAACCAGGGCAAGAATCATTTATTATTTTAGATAATATTAGAAAATCTAGTGCCGTATTTAAAAATTCTGGTGTTGTAATTGAAGATATTGGAGACGGTATTTTAAATTTAGAATTCCAGTCAAAAATGAACACTATTGGTGGAGATGTTTTAGCAGGTGTTAACAAAGCAATTGATTTAGCAGAAAAAGACTTTCAAGGTTTGGTTGTTGGTAATCAAGCTCCAAACTTTTCTGTTGGCGCAAATATTGGTATGATTTTCATGATGGCTGTAGAGCAAGAATATGAAGAATTAAATTATGCTATTAAATATTTCCAAGATACGATGATGCGCATGCGCTATTCATCAATCCCAACTATTTCTGCTCCACACGGAATGGCTTTAGGTGGTGGTTGTGAAATTTCTCTACACGCAGATAAAGTGGTTGCAGCAGCAGAAACCTATATGGGATTAGTCGAATTTGGAGTTGGTGTAATTCCTGGTGGTGGTGGTTCTAAAGAAATGGCTTTAAGAGCATCAGATTCTTTTAGTAAAGGAGATGTAGAGCTAAATATTTTGCAAGAAAACTTCCTAACCATAGGTATGGCAAAAGTCTCTACTTCAGCTTATGAAGCATTTGATTTAGGTTTACTTCAAAAGGGGAAAGATGTTATTGTTGTAAATAAAGAGAGACAAATTGCAACTGCAAAGTCACATGCTAAATTAATGGCAGAGAGCGGTTACACGCAACCTGTTACAAGAAATGATGTAAAAGTACTAGGGAAACAAGCATTGGGAATGTTTTTAGTAGGAACAGATTCCATGAAAGATTCTAAATACATTAGTGCACACGATATGAAAATCGCTAATAAACTAGCGTATGTAATGGCCGGTGGAGATTTATCTGAACCTACAATGGTTTCAGAACAATACTTGTTAGACTTAGAAAGAGAAGCATTTTTATCGCTGTGTACAGAACGTAAAACATTAGAGCGAATTCAAAACATGTTAAAAACTGGAAAACCTTTAAGAAACTAGAAATTATGAGCAAACAAGCATATATAGTAAAAGCATATAGAACTGCAGTTGCAAAAGCTCCAAAAGGTGTTTTTCGATTTAAACGTGCAGACGAATTAGGTGCAGAAACCATTCAGCACATGATGAAAGAATTACCAAATCTAGACGTAAAACGCATAGATGACGTAATTGTAGGGAACGCAATGCCAGAGGGCTCGCAAGGATTAAACATGGCACGTTTTATCTCTTTAATAGGATTAAATTCTGTAGATGTTCCTGGAGTTACTGTAAATAGATTCTGTTCTTCAGGAATAGAAACGATTGCAATGGCAGCAGCAAAAATTCAAGCAGGAATGGCGAGTTGTATTATTGCAGGTGGAGCAGAAAGCATGAGCTCTGTGCCAATGACAGGTTTTAAACCGGAATTGAATTACAACACCATAAAAGACGGTCACGCAGATTATTATTGGGGAATGGGAAATACTGCAGAAGCGGTAGCAAATCAATTTAATATATCTAGAAAAGACCAAGATGAGTTTGCTTTTAATTCTCATATGAAAGCATTAAAAGCACAATCAGAGAACCGCTTTCAAGATCAAATAGTTCCAATTGAAGTTGAAGAAACGTATTTAGGCGCTGACGGGAAAAAAGCAATAAGAAAATATACAGTTAACAAAGATGAAGGACCTAGAGCAGGAACTTCTATCGCTGCTTTGAATAAATTACGTGCAGTTTTTGCGGCTGGTGGAAGTGTTACTGCTGGTAACTCATCTCAAATGAGTGATGGAGCAGCTTTTGTAATGGTGATGAGTGAAGAAATGGTAAAAGAGTTAAATATTGAACCCATTGCACGCGTTGTAAATTATGCTGCAGCTGGTGTTGAGCCAAGGATTATGGGTATTGGACCTGTTGCTGCAATTCCAAAAGTATTAAAGCAAGCTGGTTTGCAACAAAACGATATCGAATTGATCGAATTAAATGAAGCTTTTGCATCACAATCATTAGCAGTAATGCGCGAGTTAAACTTAAATCAGGATATTATAAATGTAAATGGGGGCGCCATTGCACTAGGACACCCTTTAGGTTGCACAGGAGCAAAACTATCGGTACAATTATTTGATGAAATGCGTAAACGTAATATGAAAAATAAATACGGAATGGTAACTATGTGTGTTGGAACAGGTCAGGGTGCAGCGGGTGTATTTGAGTTTCTATCATAATTTAAAAATAAGTTTCAATTAAGGTTTTGAAATCTTAATTATTAAAATATAAAAATATTAGAAGATAAAATAGAAGAATTCCAAAGAGTAACATTGGAGTTTTAAAATAGCAAAAATGTTTATGCTCTATTTATCTCCTCTAAAATCTTAAAACAAAATAAAAATGTCAGAATTATTAAGAGGTGGTCAATTTCTTGTTAAAGAAACAAATTGCGAAGATGTATTTACTCCGGAAGACTTTACTGAGGAGCAACAAATGATGAAAGAAGCTGTGATGGAATTTAATGATCGTGAAATCATTCCTCATAAAGCTCGTTTCGAAGCTAAAGATTATGCTTTAACTGAAGAGGTAATGCGGAAAGCTGGAGAATTAGGTTTCCTAGGTGTTGCAGTGCCAGAGGAGTTTGGTGGCTTAGGAATGGGGTTTGTATCTACAATGCTAACCTGTGATTACATCTCTTCAGGAACAGGTTCTTTTAGTACCGCTTTTGGCGCGCATACAGGAATTGGAACAATGCCAATTACCTTATACGGAACACAAGAACAAAAAGAAAAATATGTTCCTAAATTAGCTACTGGAGAGTGGTTTGGTGCCTATTGTTTAACAGAACCTGGAGCTGGTTCTGATGCAAATTCTGGAAAAACAACTGCAGAAATCTCTGAAGACGGAAAATCTTACAAGATTAACGGACAAAAAATGTGGATTTCTAACGCAGGTTTTTGTAGTTTAATGATTGTTTTCGCTAGAATAGAGAATGATAAAAATATTACTGGTTTTATTGTTGAATATGACAAAGACAGCCCAAATGGAATTACCATGGGTGAAGAGGAGCACAAATTAGGTATTAGAGCGTCTTCAACTAGACAAGTGTTTTTTAACGATACAATTGTATCTACAGAGAACATGTTAGCAGGTCGTGGTGAAGGTTTTAAAATTGCAATGAATGCCTTAAACGTTGGTCGTATTAAGTTAGCTGCCGCCTGTTTAGATTCTCAAAGAAGAGTAATTACATATGCAGTGAAATATGCTACAGAACGTAGACAATTTAAAACACCAATTGCAGATTTTGGAGCTATCAAAGAAAAGTTAGCAGAAATGACTACCGACGCTTATGTTGGTGAATCTGCTTCTTACAGAGCAGCAAAAGATATTGAAGATAGAATTGCGCTAAGAGTTGCTGCTGGTAATACGCACCAAGAAGCAGAACTAAAAGGGGTAGAAGAATATGCCATAGAATGTTCTATTTTAAAAGTTGCCGTATCTGAAGATGTGCAAAGTTGTGCAGATGAGGGAATTCAAATTTTTGGTGGAATGGGATTCTCTGAAGAAACTCCAATGGAGTCTGCTTGGAGAGATGCAAGAATTGCACGTATCTATGAAGGTACTAATGAAATTAACAGAATGCTTGCTGTTGGTATGTTGGTAAAAAAGGCAATGAAAGGTCATATAGATTTATTAGGCCCTGCAACGAAAGTTGCTGATGACTTGATGGGAATTCCTTCTTTTGAGACTCCAGATTACGCTGAATTATTTTCTGAAGAAAAGGATATGATTGCAAAAATGAAGAAAACCTTTTTAATGGTTGCTGGTTCAGCAATTCAGAAATTTGGTCCAGATTTAGA
>Ga0307996_1000383_pt1 | contig 11802 bp, 10 predicted proteins | sample Davwhametageno35_FD_203143 | JGI IMG/M metagenome (GOLD analysis project Ga0307996, IMG submission 203143) | Marine microbial communities from Davis Island wharf, Antarctic Ocean - #35 | ecosystem: Environmental > Aquatic > Marine > Unclassified | place: Antarctic Ocean: Davis Island wharf...
TTTTAGCGAACCTTATCACTGCAATTTTATCTTTATTTCTAATAATTATGAAATTAAAGCATAAATAAGCATGGAGGGGATAAAAACATCAAAAGTCATTACTGCGCAATTTCTAGGTTGGAATGACTTTTTATTTTATTATCTTTAACCTATATAATACTATAATGTCTTTAGGAATACTTTTTGAAGCAAAATAAAAAACACTAAAATTTGATTCGTTTAACCAGTATCTCCTTAAGAATTCGTATTTTTTTATCCATGATTTTATTGGTGTTGTTGGCATCTATTTTGATTTTGGTAGTAACAGTATACCAATATGATGAGCAGACAAAAGAGTATAATATTCAGCGTTTTGAGCGTAAAGAAGTTATCGCAAAAAAAACGATTGAATTAGAACTTACAAATAAAACCACACACGCCGTAAATACAGATAATTTAGCGAAGATTTTTCAGGATAGAATTTATGAGATATCCTCAATAAACAAACTGAATATTACAATTTATAGCTTAAAAGGGAACTTACTAAAAACTTCATTTGGCAATGCATTTGAAAAAATAGATACTACGCCTTTAACAGATTATATAGTGTCTGAATTGGCACAAAACTCAAATCATAGAATTCTAAAAAATAAAGAAATTGATGGTACAAGTTATCAAACGTCATATTCTTATATAAACGGGCCAAAATTCAAGCGAATAGGTATTTTAGAATTGCAATTTACGCAAGATAATTCTGAAATAGAAGCAGAGCTTAAGGAGTTTATTTACAGATTAAGTTTGGTGTATTTACTTATGTTTCTGTTAGCAATTTCTTTTGCTTATTTTTTGTCTAGTTATATTACACACTCTATAAAAACTATTTCAGATAAAATGCAGCATACGCGTTTGAACGAAAGAAATGAGAAAATCATATTAAATAAAGCAAGCTCAGAAATTGAGATCTTAGTAGATGCTTACAATAATATGATAGATCAGCTAGAAGAAAGTGCAGCAAGGTTAGCTAAAAGCGAAAGAGAACAGGCTTGGAGAGAAATGGCCAAACAAGTTGCACATGAGATTAAAAATCCGCTAACACCAATGCGTTTGTCTGTGCAAAGTTTTGAGCGAAAATTCAATCCAGAGGATGAAAACATTAAAGAAAAACTAAAAGAATACAGTCAGACTTTAATCCAACAAATAGATGTCATGAGTTCAATAGCCTCCGCTTTTTCAGATTTTGCAAAAATGCCAACTCAGAAAAAAGAAAAAATTGAAATCATAAGTATTGTAAAATTAGCTTTAGACATTTTCAATGAAAAATCTGTAAAATACCAAACAAAAGAAAAGGAATTATATGCTTTTTTAGATAAAACACAGCTGATTAGAGTTGTAACTAATTTGGTTAAAAATGCAATTCAGGCAACAGAAAGTGAAGAAAACCCTTTAATAAATGTTGAAGTAATATCTAAAGGGTCTAAAGTAAAAATAGTAGTTTCAGATAATGGAAAAGGAATTTCTGAAGAGGTAAAAGATTTAATATTTGAACCTAAATTCACTACAAAAACAAGTGGAATGGGCTTAGGACTGCCAATGATAAAAAATATTATCGAAGCGTATGATGGCACTATTTCATTTAAGACAAATAAAGGTTTTGGAACGGTTTTTACTGTAATTTTACCTAAAAAATAAAATAAACTTAAAGTAGAATTCATAGTTTTAATAAGTATTTTAAATAGATAACAAAATGATTTTCGAAAATATTTTAGTTCAAAAGGCAGCTGCTTTAGCGCAAATAACAATCAATAGACCAAAAAAATTAAATGCTTTAAATAAGGCAACTATAGACGAATTACACAAAGCTTTTGATGCGCTAGAAAGCGATTTAAATATAAAAGCAATTATACTTACAGGTAGCGGAGAAAAAGCATTTGTTGCGGGAGCAGATATATCTGAATTTGCTCATTTTACGAGTGAAGAGGGTGCTACTTTAGCTAGAGAAGGACAAGAAACACTATTTAATTTTATTGAAAATTTAGCGACACCTGTAATTGCTGCAATTAACGGTTTTGCATTAGGTGGTGGTTTAGAACTAGCAATGGCCTGTCATTTTAGAATTGCATCAGAAAATGCAAAAATGGGCTTACCAGAAGTTTCACTTGGAGTAATTCCGGGCTACGGTGGTACTCAGCGTTTACCGCAGTTGGTGGGCAAAGGAAAAGCAATGGAAATGATTATGACTGCCGGAATGATTTCTGCAGACGATGCTCAAAACTGTGGATTGGTTAATCATGTAACACCGCAAGAAGAATTAATTCTATTAGCAGAAAAAATTGCAAGTAAAATATTAAGAAATTCACCTGTAGCAATTAGTGCTGCAATTTTAGCAGTAAATGCTAATTTTGAGGACGGTGTAAACGGCTTCGATACGGAAATTACTGCTTTTGGAGACTGCTTTGGAACGGAAGACTTTAGAGAGGGGACTACTGCTTTTCTTGAAAAAAGAAAACCTAACTTCTCTGGGAATTAAAATAAAAAAAAAGCGAGTCAATTAAGACTCGCTTCATCATTAAGCTTTAGCAGCAGTTTCATGAACAGCTAACTAAATTATTTATATTTTAAAACGTTTACTATATTTTTTTTCATTAGCACTTATGGCTACTGTATAATTACCTTTTTTATTTTTCAACAGTCTAAAGACTCTATTTAAAATTTTACCATCTCTAGTATTTTCAGTATAAATAACGTCACCTTTATAGTATAGCGTTATTTTTACAGGCTGGTTTTCTAAAGATATTTTAGAAATAAGCAGTAAATTATCTTCGATTCTTATGACTGGCTTAAAAATTGTTTTATTTTCTTCAGGTAAAAAAGTAACTAGTCTATTTTTTACTAAAAATGGCTTTATAATTGTTTCAAAATTCTTCTCTAATTCTATTTTGTATTTACCGTTTTCTAAACCTGTTAAATCAAATGTTCTAGCATAATTTCCAGCCATTTCAAGAACATCGCTATACATTATTATACTGTTTGCATTTTTTATAGATAAAACCTGTCCTTTTTTTACTGCTATAAATTCAACTTTAACTTTTTTCCCATCAATAGGAGTAGAAATATTATTTTCTGTTGCGTAGTTTGCTAAGGATACTAGTATTGTAAACGTTACTAAGTATTTTTTAATTATTGTTTTCATTTTTTTTATTTACGTATTATGAACACTACAAAATTAGGGCAGATTTAGGTCCTATAAAACAGCTAAATTGACGATTATGTATTCTAAATTATCACTATATCCAAATTTAAATGATCGTTAAGTTAATATAGATCACAATTAAGTTAATTTTATATATCATATTACTTTTTAGTATTGTAATTTTGTATCAAAAGAGTAACCATTGAAGACGAAACCTACATTAGAAAAAATCACACCAAGTTTTGGTAGTTCTTTATTAGTAAAAAAGCATGTTCAGTTTTTAAAAACTAATAAAGCTTTTTGGCATTTTCATCCAGAAATAGAAATTGTATATGTAAATAAAGGAAAAGGAAAAAGACACATTGGAAACCATATAAGTTATTTTAACAATAGCCAATTGGTGTTAATTGGTTCTAATTTGCCACATTTGGGTTTCATGGACCGTTTAACAACCAATGGTTCTGAAACATTAATACAGTTTAAACCAGAATTTTTAGGAGTAGATTTTTTTAAAATCCCAGAGATGGTTGCTATCGCACAGCTTTTTAAGCGTGCAAAGAAAGGAATTCGATTTAATCTTGAAATAAAAAAGAGAATTGGAGCTAAAATTGAAGAGTTAGTAGATTTAGATGGCCCTAATAGAATTATTTCTTTTTTAGATATTTTAAGAGAATTAGCCCAGACAGATGATTATACGATTTTAAATGCAGATGGTTTTGCTTTTGAAACGCAGCCCCAAGACAGTAGTAAAATAGATATCATATTTAAACATATAAATGAGAATTTTAACCAGCATATAAGTTTAAACGAAATTGCCGGATTGGTTAGTATGACGGTACCTGCTTTTTGTCGGTTTTTTAAAAAAACAACTTCAAAGACATTTACGAAATTAGTAAATGAGTACAGGGTTGTGCATGCTACAAAACTGCTATCCGAAAGTAATATAAGTATTACAGATATTTGTTTTGAGTGTGGTTTTAATAATTTTTCTCATTTTAATAAATTATTTAAAGAGTTTACTGGCAAATCTGCATCAAAATATAGAAGTCAAATGTTAAAACTGATACAATAAAACCCTATTAAAATGAAAACTAGCAAAGATAAAATTGAAGAAACACTAAGCTATTATACTTTTAAAAGTTTTGATACTTTAAACTTTATAAACTCCAATTCTAATTTAACAGTAGAAGAAATTATAGAAAAGGCGGAGGAACTCTCAGTTTTAGAGTATAAAATTACAGCTTTAGAGGCAGCAAAGGAAAATTAAACTACTTTAAATCATCCCATTCGTTATAAAAGTGCTGCAGATATGTTTCCATAAAAGCGTGTCTTTGTGTGGCTATTTTCTTTCCAGAAGCGGTTTTTAAAAACACTCTTACACAACTTCCATGAAGCTGTTTTGTGAAACGCGCTATAGTTGCTGAACTTTTATATTTTATTTCGTGACAGACCCCTTAGCATGGGTAAACATTTTAAAAGGTAGGGTAACAGCCGTTATGGAAACCAGAGACTGCTTTGTTCTCTGTCCTTGGATTAACGCGTTCGATTATTTGTAAGTGCGTACTATTGCTATTACGAGGTAAGATGAACGAAGCAATCGAAATACACACCTAAAATAACAACGGCATAGATTTCTACCAAAGAACAAATCTAGAGGGTGTTATTGAAAAGAATAACGGAATTAAATTTAAACTAAGGTCTATCGAAAAAAAATTAGCAGATTTAAGAGCAGATTTAAATGCCGTTAATAATGCAGACTTAATTTTAAAAGCAAAAGAACTTGGGGTTATAGATTAGGGTGTTGTGCGGTAAAATGCAATATTAATTACAGATTTCTGTACTATTTTCTCCATTTTCTATTTTAATTTTGCATACTTTTTTACATTATTAACTATTTAAAAAAAAATATGAAGAAAATTATTTGTTTGATATTTTGCATGTTACTAACCAATGTTGCTTGGTCTCAAGCGCTGCATGTAGGTTCTGGAGCAGTAATAAGAACGGCACCAGGAGGCGTGCTATTTGTAGGAGAAAATGTTTCTGTCGATGCGGCAGCAAGTTTAACCACTACCTCAGATGCTGTGGCAAGTGGCTCTTTTATTGTGAGTGGAACCACAACAGGAAACATTACGTATAAGCGGTATATAGCTGACATTAATTGGCATTTGGTTTCTGTACCTGTTACAAGTCAAAGCATTCCTGCTTTTGTAGGGGAAAATGGAACTGTAGTAGCTTATAATAGTGCTAAAAACAATCACGCAGTGTCATATTACAAAAACACAAATGCTGATGGTAGTCGTTGGACGTATCATAATACGGTAAACACGGCTCCAGAAAATCAAGAAACATTAACAAATTTTAATGCTGGCCAAGGCTATAGTATGAAGAAAACCGTTGCTGGCGATTATACTTTTACCGGTGCAATGGCAAATGCAGATGTTATTGTTACAATACCAACGATAACGAATACCGGTTCCCATTTGTGGAGTGCTATTGGAAATCCGTTTCCTTCTTTTTTACCTGTAAATAATGCTGCAGATGCAGCAAATATATTAGTAGACAACGTAGCTAAATTAGATGCTAGTTTTGCTTTTTTATATGTTTGGAATGGAACTTCTTATGCCCCTATAGGCCTTGCAGATGCTGCTTTACAATTAGCACCAGGGCAAGCTTTTATGGTGAGAGCAAAGACTACTAGCGAAACATTTGTCTTCAACAAAGTCTTACAAAACCACAACAGTGGTACAGCAACGTTTTATAGACCAAGCACAGCAACGCCTACTATTTCTGTACATCTTACAAATAGTACTTTAAATAAAGTAACTAATATAGAATTTTTAGATGACTCGACTACTGGTTTAGACGTTGGGTATGACGCAGGTGCCTACCAAGACGGTACGCCTTCTTTTTCTATAAACACCCATTTGGTATCCGATAGCCAAGGTGTCGATTTTACTAGACAATCTTTACCAATAAGTAGCTTAGATAGCGATGTAGCCATTCCATTATCAATTTATGCAGGCATTGATGAAGAAGTAACCTTTAGTGCAGACGCAAACAATCTACCAGATGGTTTTTCTGTGTATTTAGAAGATAGTTTAAACAACACCTTTACAAACCTAACAAATGCACCTTTAGATATAAAGATTATTGCGGCATTAAGTGGTATTGGGCGTTTTTACTTACATACCACTAGCGGAGTTTTAAGTACAGAAACCAATCTTGTGGGTGCTCTTATAAATTTATATAAGACTTCTAATGATACTGTTAAAATTACAGGTTTAACCTCAGGGAGTACTGCAAATTTTAGCCTGTTTACCATTTTAGGTAAAGAAGTATTGGCAACTAAATTTATAGCTCAAAATGTACAAGAAATTTCACTACCAGCAAGTTTGTCTACAGGCGTTTACATATTAGGTATTGTTTCAGACTTGGGTACATTTCATAAAAAGATCATCATAGAATAAAGACCTTTTTAAAATAAATAGTATACATGAAAAACAACAAGAAACAAGAAGACGAAATCTCTAGAAAAGAAGCAATCTCTAAAATAGGAAATTACGGCAAATACGCTGCATTAACAGCTTTAGGTACGTACCTAATTTTAAACCCACAAAAAGCGCAAGCTCAGAGTCCTGCAGATAATCCCGGTGATGGATTTTAAAAATAAAAACAACAATAAAAAAAATTAAATTATGAAAAAAGTATTATTATGTGCTGCATTTATAGCGGCAAGTTTTACAAGTATTGCCCAAATTGGTGTTGGTACCACTTCGCCAAAAGCTTCAGCAGCATTAGATATAGAAAGCACCACCAAAGGGTTATTATTACCGCGTCTTACCGCGGCGCAAAGAGATGCTATTGTTTCTCCCGTTGCAGGTTTGGCTGTTTATTGTATAGATTGTGCTAGTGGAGAACTAAGTTTCTTTAACGGTTCTAATTGGAGTGGCGTGTCAGAAACGCCACAATCCACTGTAGCATCTGATGCAAATGGAGGTACCTTTACGTTTTTGAATCACAACTTAGGGGCAGATACTTCATTAGACCCGCACACCCCGGTTAAAGGCCTTAATGGTGATTATTACCAATGGGGGAAAAATGCACCTGGCGCTACCGTAGATGGTTTGATAGGTAACTGGGGAGACCAAGGAGGTACTACAGCTAATGGAAACTGGTCAAGTTCCAAAGGTTCTCAAGACCCTTGCCCTGCAGGTTATAGAGTGCCTAGCTCAGCGGAATGGACACTTGTAAATGATCACAATACTGTTAGTAGAACAGGAACTTGGGCTGATAATGCTACTAATTTTGGTACTGCTTTACATTACGGCTCAATTGCGAGCCCAAAATTACTGACCTTACCTGCTGCTGGCTACCGCGGCGACACCGATGGTGCGCTCAGTAGCCGTAGCTACGTCGGCCACTACTGGACTAGTACAGAGAAGGATAACAGCAAAGCTTACTACTTACATTTCGGTAGTAATTACGTGAACATGCCCGATAACCAAGATCGTGTATTCGGCTTTTCCGTCCGTTGTATCGCAGAATAAAAATTCTATTAATTTTATGTATTTGTCTATTAGTCAAGTAGTATAAAAATGTGGTGGCGTAGCCTCCGCATTTTTTTTAAAAGCCATATAAATGAGTATTATATAAAAATTAGCTAAAGAAGATGGTACCCATATTTATTGCTGTAAGCAAGGTGCTTTTTGGGGGTGTTATGAGTAAAGTGCTTATATAGTAAGCCTAAGTAAAGCTTATAAATCTAGCAAAAAATGGATTAAAAATATAGCATAAGAAGAGGTAACTATTGGTTTTCCTAATACTGCATTACATTAGTGGGTACATTAGCAAAGCGTTAAAACGATTATAAGTACAGAGGTCTTAAATGTATTTGAATGGGGTAAAACTTTTGTGGCTGAAGAGTACGTACCTAATTTTAAACCCACAAAAAGCGCAAGTTTAGAGTCCTGCAGATAATCCAGGTGTTGGATTTTAAAAATAAAAACAACTATAATAAAAATTAAATTATGAAAAAAGTATTATTATGTGCTGCATTTATAGCGGCAAGTTTTACAAGTATTGCCCAAGTTGGTTTTGGTACCACTTCGCCAAAAGCATCAGCAGAATTAGACATAGAAAGCACCACCAAAGGGTTATTATTACCGCGTCTTACCGCTGAGCAAAGAGATGCTATTGTTTCTCCTGTTGCAGGTTTGATTGTTTATTGTATAGATTGTGCTAGTGGAGAAATAAGTTTCTTTAACGGTTCTATTTGGGGTGGCTTGTCAGAAATGCCAGTATCTTCGGGTACTCAAGTAGCATCTGATGCAAATGGAGGTACCTTTACGTTTTTGAATCACAACTTAGGGGCAGATACTTCATTAGACCCGCACACTCCGGTTAAAGGCCTTTATGGAGATTATTACCAATGGGGAAGAAATGCACCTAGCGCTACCGTAGATGGTTTGATAGGTAATTGGGGAGCCCAAGGAGGTTCTGGAGTTGATGGAAGCTGGTTACCTACCGAAAAAGGTCCTCAAGACCCTTGCCCCGCAGGTTATAGAGTACCTAGCTTAGCGGAATGGATACTTGTAAATGATCACAATACTGTTAGTAGAACAGGAACTTGGGCTAATAATGCTACTAATTTTGGTACTGCTTTACATTTCGGCTCAAATGCGAGCCCAAAATTACTGACCTTACCTGCTGCTGGCAACCGCAATTCCGCCAATGGCGAACTCAGAGTCCGTGGCAGGTATGGCTACTACTCGAGTAGTACAGTAGAGAGTACCTACTATGCTTACCGCTTTCGCTTCGGTAGTAGTGCCGTAACGTTCAATTCCAACTTTCGTGGAAGCGGCTTTTCCGTCCGTTGTATCGCAGAATAAAAATTCTATTAATTTTATGTATTTGTCTATTAGTCAAGTAGTATAAAAATGTGGTGGCGTAGCCCCGCATTTTTTTTAAAAGCCATATAAAATGAGTATTATATAAAAACTGGCTAAAGAAGATGGTACCCATATTTATTGCTATAAGTAAGGTGGTTTTTGGGGTGTTATGAGTAAAGTGCTTATATAGTAAGCCTAAGTAAAGCTTATAAATCTAGCAAAAAATGGATTAAAAATATAGCATAAGAAGAGGTAACTATTGGTTTTCCTAATACTGCATTACATTAGTGGGTACATTAGCAAAGCGTTAAAACGATTATAAGTACAGAGGTCTTAAATGTATATGAATGGAATAAAACTTTTGTGGCTAAAGAGTGCATAAAGTGGAAAAATGCCATTGTGCTAAAAGAAAATAAAACAGCACATCATATTGTTTCTGTAACTAATTCATACTTTTGTTTATTAAGGCATTATAATACCTATAACCTTAGGCACAAATTGCTATTTTCTAAGCGCCCTAGCTTTTTATATAAAAAGGGGTACTTTAATTTGAACATCAAAAAAATAATGGTGTATAACAACGTTAAACAGCAACACAATAAATATTTATTAAGATGATAAAAAAAATACTAGGACCCCTTACTTTGTTTATTGCCATAAATAGCTTTTCTCAATCCGTTTCTATAGATTTTCCTGCCTTTGCAGGTAAAACCTACGATTTTATCATTTTTCAGGGGAGCAAGCAAGAAACGGTACAACAAGATACCATACCCGCTAGCGGTAAATTTACTTTAACCATTCCAGCAAAATATGCGCCTTATACAGGGATGAGCCGCTGGTTAATTACAGGCACTGCTCAAGGTGGTGGTTTAGACATGGCAATACCTGGGTACAATTTTTCGGTAACCTGCTTAAGCGATGCCCCAGATACTAACAATATTGTCTATACTGGTTTTGATGCTGTAAAAGAACTAAACAGCCTAAATACCCAACAACAGCAAATCATAGAAAAATTTGCAGTTGTAAGTAAGGCTTCTGTTTTATATGCAAAAAATAAAAAGCTTTATAAAATTTTTAATAAAGAAAAAATAAAACAAAAAGAAGCGTTCGAAAACTTTAACAAACACTTAAAGAGCAACCCCAGTTTTAATGGCCGCTTTTTACCCATAGTAAATCTTACAAAAGGCATACCGCCCCATTTAACAGCTAATGAAGACGAAAAAGCAGCTATTTACAACCAATTTATAACCAAAGACCTAAATTTTAATGATTTATATGTATCTGGGCACTGGACCGCTATTATACGAGATTGGGTTGGGTTTCAAAGCAATTCTGTAAAAGATATCTCCCAATTTGTAAAAGATTTTAAATTGATAAGTGATCGAATAATCAACCCAACGCAGTACACGGATTTTGTGGGGAAACTTACCTATTACTTAACCACGTATGGTAAAGATAATTATGTAGACGCCATTGCAAATGCTGTGGTGGGTTCAGGTAAAGTAAATACGTATATGGGCAGTATGAAAGTGTATATAAAGGCTACAATGGGTAAGCAAGCTCCAGATATCGTTATTAAAGAAAATGTAGGGTCAGAAAAAGAAGTGAATCTTGTAAATACACTTTTAAAAACAGACGCTTTAGCATCTAAATATAGTTTGCTATTGTTTTATCAATCTGGTTGTGGGCCTTGCAAACAAACCATAGCGGCATTAAAGGAGCATTATTCTAATCTTGTAGGCAAAGGCATAAAAATAGTTGCTCTTTCTGCAGATACAGACCCGCAGGTATTTAAAGACACCGCAGCAGCATTTCCATGGAAGGATTCTTATTGTAATTTAGAAGGTTTTAAGGGTGTTAATTTTAAGAATTATGCAGTAACTGGCACACCTACTATGTTTGTCTTAGATAGTAAAGGCACCCTGCTTAAAAAAATAGCGACTATAAAACAGTTATTAACTTGGAGTGAAAAGTTATAAAACCGATAAAAATTTAGACTTAAAAAGTACTTGATTTTAGTATGCCTTTTAAAAAGGGCTTTTTACAACCCAACAATTTTAATCTAAAAATAACCACAATTAGGATACTTTTTTTGATACATAAAGGCAATGCAACCCACAATAGGTGTTCAATTTTTAATACCTATGACGGGTTCTTTTTTGCATAATTATTTGGATAGCAAATTTTTACTTAAGATATATTGTTATGTAAAACTACTTTAAACCATCCCATTCGTTATAAAACTGCTGCAGATATGTTTCCATAAAAGCGTGTCTTTGTGTGGCTATTTTCTTTCCAGAAGCGGTGTTCATTTTATCTTTTAAGAGCAACAGTTTTTCATAAAAATGATTAATTGTTGGGGCTGTAGATTTTTTATAGGCTTCTTTTGTCATTTCTAAGTCTGGAATAATTTCGGGATTGTATAAAGCTCTATTTTTAAATCCACCATAATTAAAACAGCGTGCAATGCCAATAGCACCAATTGCATCTAAACGGTCTGCATCTTGTACAACCTTTAATTCTATAGAAGTAAATTTTTTAGATTCTTTATCAAAAGAATTTTTAAAAGAAATGTGTTTTATAATATTTACCACATGATTTATAATTTGCTCATGCACCTCTTGTTCTTTTAAAAACTTAGTTGCTACTTTTGGTCCAACAGTTTCATCTCCATTGTAAAATTTAGGATCTGCAATATCATGCAAAAGGGCTGCTAAAGAAACTACAAAGACATCTACTTTTTCA
>Ga0307996_1000387_pt1 | contig 11744 bp, 4 predicted proteins | sample Davwhametageno35_FD_203143 | JGI IMG/M metagenome (GOLD analysis project Ga0307996, IMG submission 203143) | Marine microbial communities from Davis Island wharf, Antarctic Ocean - #35 | ecosystem: Environmental > Aquatic > Marine > Unclassified | place: Antarctic Ocean: Davis Island wharf...
ACTTTAAGGTTTACAAAATAGATACCTCCTGATAAGTTAGTACCGTTAAAAGTAATTTTTTGTGTTCCAGCAGTCATAGTTTTTGCATTTTCAGCGTAAACTAAACTTCCAACATTGTTGTATACTTCCATACTAACTTTAGCTGATTCAGCTAAGTTGAAAGAAATAGTAGAAACTTCGTTTGTTGGGTTTGGAAATGCTTGAAGATTGAAATCTGCCGTGTTTATGTTTTCAACAGAAACAGGACCATTAATGCTTGCTTTTGCAGCATTTAAGATTTCTCCAGTATTTGCATCAACAATCATAACTACTGCATGAGCATCTTCTTTTACGAAAGCAGCGTTAGCAGCTCCTGGCATTGTAGTAACGTTAACGTCAGTAAATGCATGGGTGTATGTTCCTGTAGCTACGTTAGTAGCAGGCAAACTTCCAACATCACCTAAAATATTATTACTTGATAAAGATCTAGCAACGTGATCGTATCCACCAAAATCAGAAGATGAAGCAGGATCTGATCCAGTACTAAAGTCATATGCTCCATTAACTCCAGTAGGGAAAGCCATTGGTCCTGAACCACCACCACTATAATAGTTAGATTGTGTCCAGCCAGCAGCAGAGCTTACCATATCATCTTGAATAATTACACAAGATAATCTAAAGTCTCCTGTAATGTTTCCAAAGAATTCAGCAGTAGTAGATACACTAACCATACTTGTAGCAGCATCATAATTTGCAGTAATACTGTTAACAGTACAAGGAACTACAGCAGTTTTTCTTGTGTTGTGCATTGCTAAAAAGCTAGAAGCACTAGGGTCACCATCTGCAACTCTATCAATTCCGCCACCTGGGTAACCACCTGGTACATAAGTACCAATAGCTCCATCATAAGAAGAAACTGACATAGGATCATTATTGTGAATAGCAATACCAATAAAATCAGATTCTGACTCCATGTTAGCTAAACCAACAGCTCCTCTAGGGCACCATCCACACCAAGATCCAGTTTTTTCTTCACCAACCACTGTTTTAGCAGGGATAGAAGTTAAAGCAGCAGTATTACTAGTTAAGGCATCATTTGTAGGGTCTCCGTCACCAGTTAATGAAACACTTACGTTTAATGCATAAGAAGTTCCTGCAACAGCTGCTAAAGGAGTTGCATGCGTAAAGCTGTAAGTTGCACCAGAAGCAATACTTAAACCAGTTAAAGCATCAGTTTGAGGTCCAGAACCATCATTCCAAACAACATCCATAGCTGTAATTGTGTTTGCTCCATTGTTCGTAATTACACCACTAATGTTTACATTTCCTGCAGTAACATATGATGCAATATTTAATGAAGTCATTACTGCATCATTATTAAGTGGAGTTTTAACAACAATATCATCAAGGTTCATCCTGAACCAATCAACAGAATTATGATGTCTAAAAGCTACATAAACCGTTTGTCCTGCAAAAGTAGATAAGTTTACAGTACGAGGCATATAGCCAGCAGAAGTAGTAAGAGTTTCGTTAAACACAGAACCTGCAGCGATAAGTGCTGCTGTAGTGTTGGTCGTAGCAACATATACATCATAATTTTCAGCTACCCATGATTGATCTTGAGCGCGAACCATCCATTCTAAATTAATAACACCAGAAGCTCCAGTTAAATCAATAGCACTTGAAATTAACCAGTTGTCTGGAGTTAATGGAACAGAGGCCCAAGAGGCTGAAGTCATAACATTTCCTTGAGCTGGAAAATTTCCAGCATCGTCAAAAATACCCCATTCATTTCCGTCTCCATCATCATCTACTGAGGTGAATTGACCAATCCCTCCAGAAAAGTCTTCAGAGAAATAGGTTTGTGCATTAATAGAGGCCATCATTATAGCCATCCCAAATGCAGAAAGTATTAGTTTTTTCATAATTAAAAATATTTAGTTTTAGTTTAAAATTCTTACTACAAAAATAGTATTAATAGTTGTTAGTATGGCTCTTGGTTTTTAATCATATTGGAATCCTATAATTCGTTATTTTCTTTTTTTATAGAGGAATGCATATATTAAGATGTTATTTTGATTAAATTTGGGATATAACAACCTTAAAAATAATTTACTATGATAAAAAAAGTACTCTTTATGGCCTCTATTCTGTTAGTAGGAATAGCTTCAGCACAAACATTTCAATTGAATGATCATAATGATGTGAATATTACAAATACAACGCATTATGAATATGGAACTCCAGCAACTTTAACTTTTGTAAAATTTCATGTTGAAAACTTAACAGCAGTAGCAGAACGTTTTGCTGTTCGTGCATCTAAAGAATATGTGCCATACAGCAATAGCGGTTTAGCTGTTTGTTTTGGGCCGGCATGTTATTCTGCCTCAGCAGTGATTTCTGGAGTGCAAATAATTAATAGTGGGTCTGGAGATGATATAGCTGCAAGTGCAATTTATACAAACTTAAAAATTTCTCCAGTTGCTTGGCCTTGGGTAAATACTATTGCTGATTCTGCAATTTGGAATGTTGTTATATATAATGAGACAAGTGCTACTGATTCAGTTGCTGCAAGAATCATATACAAATTTAGATTGATTGGTGATACAAATGGAGATGGAGTTATAGGTGTAGGTGAAATTGCTGGAGATATTAATGGAAATGGAACTATTGATGTTGGTGAAGTTGCTGGAGATGTGACTGGTGATGGAGTTATTGGTGATGGAGAATTTTCGGGTGATAATAATGGAGATGGAGTTATTGATAGTGGAGATTGGTTGACTGGTGTTAATGATATTGATGGAAATGAAATAGAGTTAAGTGCTTACCCAAATCCAGCTTCTGATAACCTAACGGTTAAATATAATGTTAAAGGAAGTTCTGCTAATGTTGTGCTTAATGTGTATGATGTTTTAGGGCAAGAAATTATTTCAAAGAATTTAAATGGAAATAAAGGGTCAATTAAATTGAATCTTGAAGCTGTTAATTCTGGCATTTATTTTTATGCTATTAAAGTTTTAGGAAATACGGTAAGAACAGAAAGATTTATTGTTAGATAATATCTTTGGAGTAAATTATTAGCGAGTATTGGGGTCCCAATACTCGCTTTTTTTTGTAGAAATGTTAGGTTTTATAAGGATGCTTAAATTGATTTTATAGGAGAGTACACGCATCAATTCAATTTGAAATACTAAAGTACAGGAATTTTTTTATGGAGCACTAATCAGTTCTTTAAATTTTAGACGGGGGAATTTATGCCTTAATTAGAATTTTTTTGAAGATGGTTTCCGCCTCTCTTAAAAATAAATTGTACACAAGCTTCATTTTATTTCTCAATATGATAGAGCATGTATCGTTTATCTTTTGGGTCTTTTTCTCGTGTTATTAATACTTTACCCTCTATTTGCTTGTATTCAGTATTTAAATCTTGAATTATTCTTGAGCGTTTTACTCTTCGAGAATCAGGATTAGGATTATCATTAACTCCTATCATCATATCAAGTTCATTACTATTTATTGTTTGTCCTGAAGCTTCTGTTATTCTTGAAATAAGAATTAAAGAACTTTCTAGAAATAATTGAGCGTTATTTTTGGAAGGCTTTAATTTCCAAAACAATCCAATTGCAGATGTAATTAAGAAAATGACCCCTATCAGAATCCATAAGAACAAATTATGATTTTGGCTTTCATCTTTTACCTCATTCAGCTCACTAAAACTGATTGTTCCAGCAAAAAATGCATTAGCTGGCACCTCATCCTTTATAAGTATAGTCTCTCCATTATGTATATGTATTAAGGTTGTAGAAGAACAACTATTGTAATAAAAATGAGGGTTATTAATGTTTTTATTAATAAAAAATTAAGGTTTTTTTATCTAATATCAGATGATGCTTTTTCGAGATTGAATGAGCAGTATTTTCCATATCAAACACTCATTATTGTTTCGAAAAGTTTTTAAGGAATTTTCTGTGCTGATTCTATTACTAAAAAAAATAATATTTTTTGCAGGTATAAAAAAGATAAATAGGAGTGTAAACATATTCATTCTTAAATGGTTATACTTTACTGTTCTTTGTTTTTTAAATAGCTGTTTTCGATAAAAAACCCAAAATTTTATTGCTAATTTTACGGGTTTCAGTAGAAAATATTAAGTATGGCAAAATCAAGGAAAGACATAGAGGCGTTAGAGTATCATTTTCAGGGGAATAAGCCAGGTAAAATTGAAGTTGTGCCAACAAAGCCATATAGCACACAAAGAGATTTATCATTGGCTTACTCTCCAGGTGTTGCAGTTCCATGTATGGAAATTGCAGCTAACAAGCAAGATGTATATAAATATACCGCTAAAGGAAATTTAGTTGCTGTTATATCAAACGGAACAGCTGTTCTTGGTTTAGGTGATATTGGGCCAGAGGCATCTAAACCAGTAATGGAAGGAAAAGGTTTGTTGTTTAAAATTTTTGCAGATATTGATGTTTTTGATATAGAGGTTGATGCAACTGATATTGATTTGTTTGTGAATACTGTAAAAGCAATTGCACCTACTTTTGGTGGAATAAATTTAGAAGATATTAAAGCCCCAGAATGCTTTGAGATTGAGGAAAGATTAAAAAAAGAGCTGAATATACCTGTAATGCATGATGATCAGCATGGTACAGCAATTATTTCGTCAGCAGGTATGCTTAATGCAATTGAGTTGGCAGAAAAAAAAATAGGAGATGTTAAGCTTGTTGTAAGTGGCGCTGGAGCTTCTGCAATGTCTTGTTCTAAACTTTATGTTTCTCTTGGAATGAAAAAAGAGAACATTGTGATGTTGGATAGCAAGGGAGTTATAAGAAAAGATAGAAAAGAATTATCAAAATCTAAAGCAGTTTTTGCTACGGCAAGAAAAATTGATACGCTTGAAGAAGCAATGATAGGTGCTGATATGTTTCTAGGCTTATCAAAAGGAGGGATATTAAATAAAGCGTTGGTTCAAACAATGGCAGCAAACCCTATTGTTTTTGCTTTAGCAAACCCTGATCCAGAAATTTCTTACAAGGACGCCATCGCATCAAGAGAAGATATAATTATTGCAACAGGTAGATCTGACCATCCGAACCAAGTTAATAATGTGTTAGGATTTCCTTTTATTTTTAGAGGAGCTTTAGATGTAAGAGCGACTTGTATTAATGAAGAAATGAAATTAGCAGCAGTTAAGGCTATAGCTGATTTGGCAAAGGAGGCAGTTCCGGAAGTAGTAAACGAAGCATATGATGAGAAGAACTTTATGTTTGGTAAAGACTTTATCATTCCGAAGCCTTTAGATCCTAGATTAATAACAACGGTTGCTCCAGCGGTTGCTAAAGCGGCAATGGATTCGGGAGTGGCTCAAATTGTCATTAAAGACTGGGAGGCTTATCGAGAAGAATTATCGAAAAGACTTGGTTTAGATAATAAATTAATAAAGAACATTACTCAAAAAGCAAAACGAAACCCGAAAAGAGTTGTGTTTGCTGAAGCAGATAATTATAAAACGTTAAAAGCAGCTCAAATTGTTTCGGAAGAAGGAATTGCAAAACCTATCCTTTTAGGAAAAGTTAAAAAAATACAAGAACTGGCTGAGGAGTACAGTTTGGAGTTAGGTGATATTCCAATTATTGACCCAAGAAGTTCGAGTGAAAATGATAGGAAACAAAAGTTTGCTGAATTATTATTTGAAAAAAGAAAGCGAAGAGGGATTACTTTATTAGAGGCTAGAGATATGATGAGAAGTAGAAATTACTTTGGCTCTGCAATGATTGAGTTTGGTGAGGCAGATGCTTTAATTTCAGGATTAACTCGAAATTATGCCAGTACAATTCGTCCAGCATTAAAAGTGATAGGGACAGATGATGATGTGACAAAGATTGCAGGGATGTACATCTTATTTACAAAAAATGGACCTTTCTTTTTTGCAGATACAACGGTAAATGAAAATCCTACAGCACAAGATATTGTTGATATAACGGCATTGGTTGCAAAAATTGTAAATAGATTTAAAATCACTCCAAAAGTTGCATTGTTATCATATTCGAATTTTGGATCATCTGAAGGAGAAGATCCTATAAAAATGAGAGAAGCAACAAGAATGTTGCATGAGCAACATCCAGAGATTATTGTTGATGGTGAGATTCAAGCAAACTTTGCGCTAAATAAAGAATTGAGAACCGAAATTTTTCCATTCTCAGATTTAGCAAAAAGAGATACAAATACATTAATATTTCCAAACCTATCTTCGGGTAACATAGCATATAAGTTGATGCAAGAAATGGGAGGAAATGAGGCTATTGGTCCAATATTATTAGGAATGAAAAAGCCAGTTCATATTTTACAATTAGGAAGTTCGGTTGGAGAGATTGTAAACATGGTAGCCATTGCAGTGGCTGACGCACAAACAAGAAAATAATTATGATCGCACAAATCAAAGGGAAATTAATAGATAAAACACCAACTTATGTTATTATAGATTGTGGTGGTATTGGTTATGAAGTTAAAATTTCGTTAAATACTTTTTCTCAAATTGGAGAAGGAGAAACATGTTTACTATATACTCATTTTGTTGTAAGAGAAGATGCTCAACTGTTGTATGGATTTAAAGAAACGAGCGAAAGAGAATTGTTTAGATTGTTAATATCGGTTTCTGGAGTAGGTTCTTCTACTGCAATGATGATATTATCATCGTTATCTCCATCAGAAACAAAGCAAGCAATTTTAAATAATGATGTAAATATGCTTAAAAGTGTAAAGGGAATTGGAGCAAAATCTGCTGAAAGAATAATAATTGATTTAAGAGATAAAATAGGAAAAGTAGATAGTGGAGCAACAATTTCTTTACAATCAAACAATACTGTTAAAGATGAAGCGTTAAGTGCATTAGTTATGTTAGGCTTTGGTAAAAATCCTGCGGAGAAAGCACTGGATAAAATTGTAAAGACAGGAGATGACTTTACAGTTGAAGAACTTATTAAAAGAGCATTGAAAAGTCTTTAAGTAAGCAATTAATTGAAATTAAATAATTCTATATATAATAAAACACTTTTAGTCATTGGGTTTGCAGCTATAATTATAGTGGCAAATTTAATCCTTAACCCCACTAAGTCAAAAGCTTCAGAGTATAGTGGTGTGTTAAATTTTCAAGAAGAAGCATTACCGGTAGATTCACCAGAAATAGATTTACGCTATCCGATGAAGGATGGTCTTGGAGGTCCGGGAAGTCAAAATTCAAGTGGACTGTTCTTGAAAAATCCAAGTAATATTGAATCAAAGTTTGAATATGATCCTGAAACAGGAACATATAGTTATTCAGAAAAAATTGGGGATAGGCATTTCAAATATCCAACATATTTAGAATTTGATGAATATTTAGAGTATGATTCAAAAAAATCCTTACAAGATTACTGGAAACAAAAATCTGCAGCAGATGACATTAATCAAACAAAAGGGTTTAGACCAAAGCTGACAATAAAAAGTGAAGCATTTGATCGAATTTTTGGTGGGGATCAGATTGATATTCGACCACAAGGGTCGGCTGAACTTTCTTTTGGAATTAACAGGTCTACTAGAGACAACCCAGCTTTACCAGCAAGCCAAAGAAGTACAACAACTTTTGATTTTAATCAGAAAATTCAATTAAACCTAGTTGGAAATATTGGAGAAAAACTAAAAATTACGACAAGTTTTAATACAGAGGCAACGTTTGATTTTGAAAATCAAATGAAAATTGAATATACTGGATACGATGATGAGATAATTCAGAAAATTGAAGCCGGAAATGTTTCTCTTCCTCTAAAAGGTCAATTAATAACAGGTAGCCAGACTTTGTTTGGTATTAAAACTGAATTAAGATTTGGTAGATTGACTGTAACAAGTGTGTTGTCTCAAGAAAAAGGAGAGAAAAAAGAAATTAATGTTGAAGGGGGAGCTCAAATAAAAAAGTTTGAGAAAGAAGGTTCAAATTATGAAGAAAACAAACATTATTTTTTATCACATTATTTTAGAGATAACTATGAAAACTCATTAGCAACTCCACCCATAATTAATTCAAGAGCTATTATTACTAAAGTTGAGGTTTGGGTATCTAATTCAAACAATTCTACAACCAATTTAAAAAACATAATTGGGTTTATGGATTTGGGTGAAGGCGATCAAGCTAATATTTTTAATAACGCTGAGGTTACGGATAATAACCCTGCTCCAAATGCAGATTTTTCAGATAATGCAGCAAATAACTTATACTTTAACATTGCTGATACTACTGGAGCTTCATCATATAGTACCAATCAAATTAGAGGCTTTGTTGATGCTAGTCAAGAGTTGGCAGATCAAGGATTTATTAATGGAACAGATTTTGAAAAATATGAAGGAGCAAGATTATTGAATCCAAATCGATTTATTTTAAATGCAGAACTAGGTTATATTTCTTTAAATTCTAAATTAAATTCAGACGATATCTTGGCAGTTGCTTTCCAGTATAGGTTGAATGGACAGGTTTATCAAGTTGGTGAGTTTTCTACAGATGGAGTTTCTGGAACGAATGGATTATTTGTGAAATTATTAAAAGGGACGAGTATTAATACAACTGTTCCGACTTGGGATTTAATGATGAAAAACGTTTATGCTTTAGGAGCGTTTAATATTTCTCCAGAGAATTTTTTCTTTGATATATTTTATAATAATCCAGCAACAGGGGTTAAAATTCCATTTATTCCTGAAGGTGCGATTAATGGAAAGCCTTTGGTACAGGTAATGAATTTAGACCGATTAAACTCTAGTAATCAAGCTAGTCCTGATGGAGTTTTTGACTACATTAATGGGATTACTATTAACTCTAATAGTGGTAGAGTTTATTTTCCTGTATTAGAACCATTTGGATCTCATTTGAGAAGTCAATTTTCAAATCTACAAACGGCTAATAAATATGCTTTCGATTCTCTTTACGTTACACCACAAACTTTAGCAGAACAGGATGTCTCTAAAAATAGGTTTAGTATAATGGGGCAGTATTCGTCTTCTTCAAGTTCTGATATCGCTTTAAATGCAATGAATATTCCTGCAGGATCTGTTTCTGTTACAGCAGGCGGTGCAGCATTAACTGAAAATGTAGATTATACGGTAGATTATAATTTAGGTAGAGTGAAAATAATTAATGACGGAATTTTACAATCGGGTACACCAATTAAAATCTCTTTAGAAAGTCAATCATTATTTAATATTCAAACAAAAACTCTAATGGGTACTCGTTTAGATTATAAATTTAATGAAAATTTTAATTTAGGAGCTACAGCATTAAAGCTCTCTGAACGGCCTTTAACCAATAAAATTAACATTGGTAATGAACCAATAAATAATACTATTGTTGGATTTGATTTAACATACTCGCATGAAATTCCCTTCTTAACTAGATTAGTTGATAAACTACCCATTTATAGTACAAAAGAAAAATCTACTATAACTATTGAAGGTGAATTTGCGAAGTTAATACCAGGGAATCCAGGTGCTATTGGTAAAGATGGGACAGCTTATTTAGATGATTTTGAAGGAAGTCAATCAACTATTGATGTTAGAACAATCTCTCAATGGAAATTAGCAAGTACACCGCAAGGGCAACCAACACTATTTCCGGAAGGAATATTCCCTTTAGATACAAGCTTAGAATATGGGTTTAATAGAGCAAGATTGGCGTGGTATAATATTGATCCATTGTTTTGGAGAAACGATTCTAGAACGCCAAGTCATATAGAAAATAATCCTGCGTCTCAATCAAACCATTATTCTAGAGAAGTATTACAGACAGAGGTGTTTCCGTTTAAATCTGTAGCAAATGGGACGACACAAAATATTTCAACGTTAGATTTAGCCTTTTATCCATCAGAAAGGGGACAATATAATTTTGATGATGGTTCGGGGGTAGGTTCAGGAACAACGAATAATGGTAAAACATTAAATAATCCCTCTTCTCGTTGGGGAGGTATTATGCGGCAAATTGAAACGACAGATTTTGAAACCTCAAATGTTGAGTTTCTTATGTTTTGGATGATGGATCCTTTTGATGCTGTTGATGGAGATGCGAACCATTCTGGAGGTAAATTATATTTTAATTTAGGTGATATTTCTGAGGATATTTTGAAAGATGACAGGAAATCGGTGGAAAATGCAATGCCCTTGGCTGCTATCAATTATACTTCTGGTTTAAATGCTAATTTAGTTGATACTACCGTTTGGGGAAGAGTTCCTAACATTTCCGCATTAGTTACTGCTTTTGATAATACACCAAGCACGCGTCCTTTTCAAGATATTGGATTAGATGGGTTAAACGATGCAGATGAAGGCTTCTTCTTCCCAGGTTATTCTAATTATCAGGATGTAAATGGAAATCTCGATCCTTCAGGAGATAACCACCACCATTATAGAGGTGATGATTATGATGGTCAGGCGTTGAGTATTTTAGATCGATATAAATTTCATAATGGAGTAGATGGAAATTCCAATACATCGGAACAAGATCCGAACCCTAACTATTCTTCAGCAGCGACTACAAGGCCAGATGTCGAAGATATCAACAGAAATAATAACTTAGATTTTAGAGAAAATTATTATCAATATTCAATTGATTTAAATCCATCAACTGTAAATCCATCTAATGTAGGAAATAACTACATTAATAATGTGTTAGAAACAACGGTAAGAACACTTGATGGATCAAGCAAGCAAGTGAATTGGTATCAGTTTAAAATTCCTATTAGAGAACCAGAAAGTGTAATTGGAAACATTCAAGATTTTAAATCAATTCGATTTATGAGAATGTTTATGAAAGGATTTAACAAAGAGGTTATATTACGTTTTGCAAAAATAGATTTAGTAAGAGGTGAATGGAGAAGGTTCTCAGGAAATCTATTAGATCCAGGTGAATTTTTAGGGAATGATGATGATGCCACTACATTTGATGTTTCTGCTGTAAATGTAGAAGAAAATAGCTCTAAAACACCAGTTAATTACATAATACCCCCAGGAATTGATAGAGAAATAAATCCAAATCCATCAACAGGAGGGCAAGCTCAACAGTTAAACGAACAATCATTAGCCTTAAATGTTTGCAACTTGGCTGATGGTGATGCTCGAGCAGCATACAAAATAATGGATATTGATTTAAGAAGATACAAGAGAATAAAAATGTTTCTACATGCAGAAGAAAAAGATCCGACAGTTCCTTTAGCGGATAACGATCTTTCCGTTTTTATTAGAATAGGGTCTGATTTTACAGATAATTATTATGAGTATGAAGTGCCATTAACGGTTACAGAGCCAGGATCATATAACACAAACAACAACTCAAATGTTAATGATAGAAATTTAGTTTGGCCAGAGGCGAATAATATTGACTTACAGTTTTCTAAATTAACAGAATTAAAAGTGCTTCGAAACAGTTTGTTGTCAGTCGGAAATAATGGTGTCCAATTAATAAAGGCTTACGAACAGAACGATGGAAAAAATACACTTCGAATTAAAGGGAATCCAAATTTTGCAAATGTAAGAGTCTTTATGATAGGTGTTAGAAATTCTAAGCAAACGCCATTTAAGTTAGATGACGATGGATTAGATAAATGTGCTGAAGTATGGGTGAATGAGTTAAGAATGTCAGAATTTGACAATGAAGGAGGTTGGGCTTCGGTTGCTCGTATTACAACTCAAATTGCTGATTTAGGAAACATAACAGTAGCGGGTGATTATAGCACACCAGGGTTTGG
>Ga0307996_1000388_pt1:5000-11731 | contig 11731 bp, 12 predicted proteins | sample Davwhametageno35_FD_203143 | JGI IMG/M metagenome (GOLD analysis project Ga0307996, IMG submission 203143) | Marine microbial communities from Davis Island wharf, Antarctic Ocean - #35 | ecosystem: Environmental > Aquatic > Marine > Unclassified | place: Antarctic Ocean: Davis Island...
CGACGACAAAAACTGGTTTTGTTTTTTCTGATAACCAACTTATAAATGTTGCTAATACACGATTACTAGTACCACTATCACTTGTACTACTATTATTACTAAAAGCTTTATCAATTTCATCAATCCATAAGATACAAGGTGAAATTGTTTCTGCCACCTCAATCATTTGTCGAAGGCGCGATTCAGATTCACCAACAATTCCACCAAAAAGCTTTCCAACATCTAACTTTAATAAAGGTAATTGCCATTCATTCGCAATAGCTTTAGCAGTTAAAGATTTTCCAGTACCTTGAATTCCAACAAGTAATAAACCTCGTGGAGTTGGTAATCCATAATTGGAAGCTTGAATACCAAAGGAAGTTTCTCGTTTTTTTAACCAGTTTTTTAAGGTATCAACTCCACCAATTTTAGAAATTGTTTCATCTACTGACCAATACTCTAAAATTTCTGTTTGACTAATGATTTGCTTTTTTTCATTTAATAATAGTTTTATACTATTTTCATCAATTGTTTTATAAGTAGCAATAATTTTCGATAAAACACGTCTAATACGTTCAAGAGATAAACCTTGGCATGCTCGTGTTAAACTTTCTAAAATTTGTTGGTCAATCTCAATATTTAATGATTCAATTAGTCGTTTCAATTCGTAATTAATTTCACTTTCTACAGGTAATTGAAATTGTAAGATTGTGATTAAATCATATAATTCTTTTGGGATATTTAGTTCTGACCCAATAATAATGATTGTTTTTGGTTGAAGTTTGAGAATTCGGCTTATATTTTTTAATTTTCTTGAAATTGAAACATCTGTCAAAAATCTATTAAAATCTTTCAATAAAAATAAGGCTGGGGTTTGGGCGGTTAATCGTTCTACAAGTTCCAGTGCTTGTACTGGATTTCGCTTTGCAAATCCTTCATTATTTGGGTTATTTGTATATCCATCAATAAAATCCCAACTATAAATACTTCTATTTAAACTTGTTTTAATATATTTGCGAATAATGTACTCTACTCTATCCTCTTCAATAGTATTAATATAAATTATTGGATAACGAGCTTTTAATAAAAGTGTTAATTCATCAGTAAATTTCATAAAATCATTCTATCAAAGTTCTATTTAATAAAGTACTATTATATTAATTTTACATAAAAAATTATTTATTATTAGAGTAAACAAAACTGACTCACTCTAATAATATATTTAATTAACGTGGGATTGCTAATTGCTTTCGACCTTTTCTTCTTCGATTTCTTATTATTTTTCTTCCTTGAGCTGTTGCCATACGAGCACGAAAGCCTGATACTTTTAAAACAGACGACCGAGTTTTATTTGATAGAGTACGTTTTGTCATAAATATATATATTTTTTTTTAATAAAAACGAATGTAACCTTTATAGGATAAAGGAATGTAAAAAATCACGGATTAATAAATGTCTTATAGTTATATTTCGATTTTGGAATAAATTATAAGCTTCTTCTTTAAATTCAAACAATGGATTTCGTTGTCCATAACTTCTCCACCCTACTGCATCACGTAATAAAGCGATTTTTTGTAGATGTTCTTTCCAAGCAATGTCTGTATAATAAAGAATAATTGTACGTTCAAAAGATCTAATTAATCCAATTTGACATATTTCAAATTCTAGAACCTTCGACTCATACGATAACCAAAATTCTTGAAATAAATAAGTTTTTAATTCAAATGGATCTAGATTACTTAAATCATCATTTAAACTTACTAACCTTGTTTTAAATAATTCTTCAATTATTAAGCTATTTTTTGTGAACTTTGGATCTTTCAATAAATTTATAATATCTTTAATAACTTGTTCACCGTAAGCTAAAATTGTTTGTCGAAGAGATTCACTTTCTAAAAGTTTTCTTCGTTCATAATAAACAATATTACGCTGTTTAGTTAATATATCATCATAATCAAATAAGTATTTTCGCCCATCATAATCCTTTTCTTCTACCCGTTTCTGGGCAGCATCTAAACTTTTAGTTAATAGACTTGATTCTAATGGTAGATCATCTAAAAGTTGATCTTGCATGAAGTTTTGAAGTTTGGAGCTTCCAAAATTGCGGAATAAAGAATCTTCCAAACTTAAGAAAAATCTAGAAGTTCCTGGGTCACCTTGACGTCCACATCTACCTCGTAACTGATTGTCTATTCGACGAGAATTGTTTCGTTCAGTCCCAATAATGTACAACCCACCTAAATTTTTAACAATTTTATTATTAATACTTTGATTTTTTTTCTCAAATTTTATTAATTCATTTAATAAAAATTTAATGGAGCATTGATAGGGGATTTTCGGAATTCGGATTTGATCAATTTCATTTAAAAATTTTAAAATTCCAGTTGACGATAAACTTAAAAATTTAGAATCATTAATGAGTGAGCTTAGAACACTTAAAAAATTTTGTGAAGTAAGATTAATATCTTTTGCTAACGGAAAAATACTATTTACTTTGGTTGATTTACTCTGGTTTTTATAAGAAACTAAGATATTATAAAGCTGTTTTCGAACTTTAAATGTAATATTTCCACCTAAAATAATATCTGTTCCACGACCCGCCATATTTGTAGCGATTGTAATGCTTCCGATTTCTCCAGCTTGGGCAACAATTTCAGATTCTCGTTTTACATTTTCGGGTTTTGCATTTAATAATCTATATGAGAGTTGATATTCTTTTAATAAATCACCTAGCATTTCCGAATTTTCTACAGTTGTTGTCCCAATTAAAATGGGTTGTTTTGTTTCTGCAATAGATTTACATTCTCTTGCAATAGCAGTCCATTTTGTTAGACTATCCTTATAAACAAAATCAGGTAAATCTTTACGAAGATTTGGACGAGCTGTCGGTATTTCTTCTACTGGTAAATTATAAATTTTTTCAAATTCTACCTCAGATGTTTTAGCGGTACCAGTCATACCTGATAACTTAGGGTACAGTAAGAAAAAATTTTGATAAGTTATTGACGCGGCTGTTTCTGTGTTTTGTCTAATCGGAACACCTTCTTTTGCTTCAACAGCTTGATGTAAACCTTCATTCCATCTTCTATCTGGCATAATCCGACCGGTAAATTCGTCAACAATTACAATTTGATTGTTTTGAACAATATAATGTACATTTTGGAAGAATAAGGCTGTTGCTTTAATCGCACTTAAAATATAAGGAATCCAAGGATCATTTGGATTATATAAATCTTCAACTTGTAATATTTTTTCAATTTGAGCTGTTCCTTGCTCAGTTAAAATAATATTACGATTTTTTTCATCTACTTTGAAATGAACATTCACCTCTAAATATTCAGCAACTTCAGCTGCAACGATATATTTATCAATACACGTTTCTACTGCTTGGGAAATTATTAATGGGACTTGTGCTTCATCAATAAAAATTGAGTCAACTTCATCGACGATACAATAATTAAAAGGTGGTAGAACAACTTGATTTAAATTTGAGGCCATATTATCACGAAGATAATCAAAAGCTAATTCATTATTCGTTACGTAAGTAATGTCAGCTTTATAATTTTGTTGCCGTTCTAAGAAGGCCATATCTTCTTGAATTAAACCTGTGTCTAAACCTAAAAATCGATAAATTTGTCCCATTGAAATTTGGTCACGGCTTGCTAAATAATCATTTACCGTAACAATATGAACACCTTTATTTGTTAAAGCATTTAAATAAGCTGGTAAAGTTGCAACTAATGTTTTTCCTTCACCAGTTCGCATTTCACCAATTTTCCCACTATTTAAAACTAGACCCCCAATTAATTGAACATCAAAATGACGTAAACCTAAAGTTCGTAAACTTGCTTCTCGTGTTATTGCAAAAGATTCAGCAATTAATGAATTTAAATTCTGTTCTTGTTGGTATTGTTTTTTTAATTGAAATGTTTTGTTTCTTAGTTCTGTATCAGTTAATGTTTTTAAATTATTTTCTAGAGCATTAATTTGGTTAATTAATACTTGATATTGATTCGTGACTGAATCTTTAATAAATGGATTTTTTAGCATTTTGAAGAATTTATAAAGTTCTACTAACTAATAATATTTACTCGCTTATGTTGAGCATCTTTATAATCAAATTTTACAGTTCCATCAACTAATGCGAATAAAGTGAAATCTTTCCCAGATCCAACATTAGAACCAGGTTTAAATTTCATTCCTCTTTGACGAATTAAAATATTACCAGCTTTTACTTTTTCACCGCCAAATCTTTTAACACCTAAACGTTTGGCATTTGAATCTCGGCCGTTTTTTGTACTACCTGCACCTTTTTTATGTGCCATTTCTCTACTCCTTAAGTATTAGTTAATATTTATTTCTTCAATAAGAACTCGAGTTAAATCTTGACGATGACCTTGTTTTTTCCGTGTTTTTTTCTTAGGTCGCATTTTATAAACAATAGTCTTACGGCCACGTAAATGTTCTAAAATTTTCCCTTTAACTTTAACACTTTCTAAATATGGTTTACCGATTAAAAGTTCGCCATCATTATTAACAAGTAAAACTCTGTTTAATGTAATTTCTTTTCCAAGTTCTGTTGGAATACGATTTAAGTCGTAATATTTTCCTGTTTCAATCCAAAATTGTCTTCCACTAATTTCTACAATTGCGTATTTCATAATTTAGAAGATTTTCTCTTTTTATAAGCTAATATTACAAAAGAAATTTTACTTAAGTCAACTTAAATTAGAACTAGATAAGTTTACGAATTTTTAAGTAACCATAATTCATTATAAAAAAAGTCAAAAGCTTTGGACCTGTGCGAATCTGTATTTGTAATAATTGATAACGTTCGAGTTATTTTAATATTTTCAATTGTTATAATTTCAACCGTCTTTAATTCAATTTCCTTTTCTATTGCGGATGATGATACAAAAGCAGCTCCTAAGCCAAGACTTACTGCGGTCTTTATAGCTTCAATAGAATTTAGTTCCATAATGACATTAAATTGTTTAGTTTTAATATTATTCTGATTTAAAATATTATCAATAAATTTATGTATTGTAGAATTTGAGTTTAATGTTATAAAATTTAAATGGTAAAGATCTTCTCGACTAATTTTCTTTTTTTTCTTTCTTGCAAATGGGTGGGATTTAGGAATTATTAGAATTAATTCGTCTTCAACAAAATCTTCGATCTCTAAATTTTTTTTTAAACCAGTAGGTATATCCCCTCCGACAATAGCGATATCGATAATTCGATCAGCTACCTTTTTTGCAATAATTCGAGTTGAATCAATATCAATATTTAAATTAATTTGTGGATAACTTTGAGCAAATAATGTTAAAACACGGGGCATTAGATATGCTCCTATAGTTTGACTTGCGCCAACCTTTAAATTTCCTCGTTCTCCGTCTTTTAAATCGTTTAAAGCCCGACAACTTTCTTCACATAAAGCAAGTATCCTCTCAGAATATTGAAGAAATACATTACCTGCTTCAGTTAAAGATATTTTATTCCCAGTTCGATTTAATAATAAAATCCCTAAGCGATTTTCTAAAGTTTTAATTTGTTTACTTAAAGAAGGTTGTGAAACAAACAGAATTTCAGCGGCTTGAGTAAAACTTTTTTCGGAAGCAATAGCTTTAAAAATACGTAATTGTTGTAAAGTAAATGGAAGAACCATATAACAAATATTTAAGAAGTTAATTAAAGAATTTTAAAAATGCGGATGGAGAGACTCGAACTCTCAAAACAAAAGTTACTAGGACCTAAATCTAGCGCGTCTACCAATTTCGCCACATCCGCTAATATTATTTTATTACTATTTATATAGAGATATTTAAAATAATAAATTAAGTTTGAATTGAAATCCCAAAATTAAAATGTAAATATTATTAACTCTATTTAAATTTAAAACTTTCTTAATATATGTTTAAATGTATACTAAGAAAATTTCAAAATTATTCATCAACATAAAGACGATATACAAAACTTGTAGTTTTACCGCGTAATATTGATTTTGCTAATGATAAAGATTTTTCTGCAGACTTTGCTGCTTTTCTTTTCCAATTCGCTTTACGACTATTCTTTTTTGCTTTTGATGTCCGTTTTTTAGGTACAGCCATGACTTTTTTTTATCTTTATTTAAGATTGATTTTTAACTTAATTTAATTGTACAAAATAGAATTTAATTTGTCTATATTTGTATAGGTTACATTTTAAAAATCTATCAGAAATTAAATATAGTTTAAATTATTTTAAAATGGCTTTTAACTAATTAAATTAAAAAAATTTGTAACTCTTTTAAAATAACAATTACAAGACTATTTTTAAGTTTCCTAGCCTTGTAATTATTTTTTAACGTGATAAACGTTGAATTTGTTGAATTGCTAAACGACCAATATTAAATAAAGCCCATGATGCTGCTACTAAAACAGGCGCAGCAATTACTAGTAAACGAGTATCCATAACTGATAATCCTCTAGAAATGTTAAAAATTTAAATACAGAAAATAATGTTAATCACTAGTATTATACTTAATATTATATATAAAACTTAAAATATTTTTTAACAATAATTTTTTTACATTGAACAAAAATACTAAGTAACTTAACTGTTGAAGAATTATCTTAATAACAACATTTTTTTAAAACTTTGGCATTGAACTATCTTCCCAGGAGGTCCCCCCCCAAGTATTGTCGTCGATTTATAACGTTTCACAACTGAGTTCGAGATGGATCAGCGTGGTTCCGCTCAGTACACTAAAA
>Ga0307996_1000391_pt1 | contig 11670 bp, 3 predicted proteins | sample Davwhametageno35_FD_203143 | JGI IMG/M metagenome (GOLD analysis project Ga0307996, IMG submission 203143) | Marine microbial communities from Davis Island wharf, Antarctic Ocean - #35 | ecosystem: Environmental > Aquatic > Marine > Unclassified | place: Antarctic Ocean: Davis Island wharf...
GGAACAATCACAGAAATTTATGGTTTTTTCAGGTTGTTTTTCTCTCGAGTAAGCGAAGGTTATTCTTACGAAACGGGGGAGAAAATGGTGAAATATACCACAGAGCAAATTATTAATAAAATACTGAAAGATAACAATGGAAAGAAAGTGATGTTGCTTTCTTCGGTAGTAAGAGGTAGAAAAGGACATTACAAAGAATTATTTGTCAAGATAAAAAGACAAGGATTTATTCGTGCAAAAGTAGATGGAAAAGTCATTGAATTGATTGATGAAGTAAAGCTGGATCGATATAAAACACACGACATTGATATTGTAGTAGATCGATTGGAAGTAAATTCAGATAATGAAAACAGACTAAAACAATCATTAGAAGTAGCTTTTAAATTTGGTAAAGGAACTCTTTCGGTTCAGAATTTTGATACAGGAGAAGTAAATTTTTTTAGTAAATCATTGATGTGTCCAACCACAGGAATTGCCTACGAAGAGCCAGAACCAAATTTCTTTTCGTTTAATTCTCCTTATGGAGCCTGCCAAACTTGTAGAGGATTGGGAACAGTTCTCGAAATTGACATAAAAAAAATAATTCCAGACGATACATTATCGGTAAAAAAAGGAGCTTTTTCTCCTTTGGGAAAATACAGTCAAAATTGGATTTTTAGACAAGTAGAAGCTTTGTTAGAAATGGAAGGTTATACAGTGAATACTCCCTTAAAAGAGGTTTCAGAAGAAGCTGTAAATGAAATATTATACGGAACGAACAAGCAATTTAAACTAAAGAATCAATCTGGAATTGTAGAGAATTCTTCAGGGTTTGAAGGAATAATTAATTTCATATCGAGGTACAAAGAAGATACTTCTAGCTCTATGCAAAACTGGGCGAAATCATTTATGGATAGAGTAAATTGCAGTTCTTGCAAAGGAACACGATTAAAAAAAGAAGCACTTTATTTTAAAATAAATGACAAGAATATCTTTGAATTGGCCGACATGGACATTTCTGATTTAGTGATTTGGTTAGAAGGAATTGAGAAAAAATTAACTAAAAACCAATTGAAAATTGGAACGGAAATAATCAAAGAAATTAGAACAAGATTAAGTTTCTTGATAGAAGTAGGGTTGGGCTATTTGACGATCAATAGAAGTTCTGCTACCTTATCAGGAGGTGAAGCACAAAGAATACGATTGGCGACTCAAATTGGTACAGAATTGACTGGTGTTCTTTATATTTTGGATGAGCCGAGTATTGGACTTCACCAAAGAGATAACGACAGATTGATTCAATCACTTAAAAAATTAAGGGATGTTGGGAACTCTGTAATTGTGGTAGAGCATGATAAAGATATTATGTTGGAATGCGATTACTTAATTGATATTGGGCCCGGAGCTGGAGTAAAAGGAGGAGAGATATTGATAGCTACAGAACCAAGTAATTTGGATAGTGTTTCTTCGAGTACGGTAGATTATTTGAAAGAAACCAAAAATATAGAAATACCTGAGGTAAGAAGAGCGAACAAAGAAAAATTCTTAACACTTGAAAAAGCTTCTGGAAATAACTTGAAAGACGTAACGATAAAGATTCCATTGCAAAATATGGTGTGTGTTACAGGAGTTTCGGGAAGTGGAAAGTCTAGCTTGATAAACCAAACGCTTTATCCAATTCTGAATAAATACATTTATAACGGAGTTAAAAAACCTTTGCCATACAAAAAGATAGTTGGGCTAGAAAACATTGATAAAGTGATTGAGGTTGACCAGTCTCCAATTGGAAGAACACCAAGATCTAATCCTGCTACTTACACACAAGTTTTTGGCGAAATAAGAAGTTTGTTTGCTGAAATGAACGAAGCAAAAGTTAGAGGATATAAAGCAGGTAGATTTTCATTTAATGTAAAGGGAGGAAGGTGTGAAGAATGTAGAGGAGGAGGTGTAAAAACTATTGAAATGAACTTCTTGCCAGATGTTCATGTTCAGTGTGATGTATGCAATGGAAAACGTTACAACCGTGAAACTTTAGAGGTGAAATACAGAGGGAAATCTATTAATGATGTGTTGTCAATGTCTATTGAAGAAGGAGTGAAGTTCTTTGACAAGATTCCTAAAATACATAGAAAACTAGAAACGTTACTTTCTGTAGGATTAGGGTATTTAACGCTTGGTCAGCCTTCTACCACTTTGAGTGGAGGAGAGGCGCAAAGAGTAAAATTATCTACCGAGTTATCTAAAAAAGACACAGGAAATACTTTTTATATTCTAGATGAACCAACAACTGGGCTTCATTTTGAAGACATACAATTATTACTAAATGTATTGAACAGGTTAGTAGATAATGGAAATACGGTATTGGTAATTGAGCACAATATGGATATTATAAAATCTTCGGATTACATTATTGATATTGGCCCAGAAGGTGGAAGTAAAGGAGGTGAATTACTATTTGAAGGTACACCAGAAGACTTAGTGAAATGTGAACGAAGTCATACGGGAACGTATTTGAAAAAGGAGTTGAAAATAAAGTAAATAAAAAAAAGGCGATTCGCAAGAATCGCCTTTTTTATGAGTTTTTGTTTTAAAAATTACAACCCATTTTCTTTTTTAATGAATTGAATAAACGGGGTGCTTCCTTGAGATAAGGAATTTATAATTATAGGTTCGCTTTTTTCAAATATCAATTCAAACATTGGGATGAAATACTTCTTCGTCTTATTTATTTTTATGACTTGATTTATTGAGTAGGTTTCATTATTCTTGATTACTACTTCCTTGTTGTATTTTAGTTTTGCGATTCTGTATAAATGGATAATCATTACACCAGAAATTCCAGCCCCCAAAGCCATAAATATAGCAAACCCATTAAACCAATGATTTTTTGGAATGTATAAGATAACACAAACAATACAGGTTATAGAGATAATTAGAAGAATAAAAGCAAACGTTATATCCCAAATGGAGTTTTTAACTTGTGTAAATCCAAATTCGTCTGTAATAATTTTATCTTTATTAGTAAGTGTTTTTTTACCATAAATGATGATTAATACATTAACAATTATTCCGATAATAAAATATTTCAATTCCATATTATTATAATTTTATTAATCAAACCATCCCCACAAAAAGTACAGAAGAAACTAAAGCGAGAACTCCAATAAGTAAGGATTTATTTATCTTTCAAATTTAGTTTCAATCCCAATTCATCCAATTGAGCACTATCAATATTCGCTGGAGCATCAATCATTACATCTCTTCCGCTATTATTTTTAGGGAAAGCAATGTAATCTCTTATCGATTCAGAACCTCCAAAAATGGAACAGATTCTATCAAATCCAAAAGCAATTCCTCCGTGTGGTGGAGCTCCGTATTCAAAGGCATTCATCAAGAATCCAAACTGAGCTTCAGCCTCCTCTTTAGTAAATCCTAATAAATCAAACATTCTAGACTGAACCTCTTTGTCGTGAATTCTAATGGATCCACCTCCAATTTCAACTCCATTAATTACTAAATCATAGGCATTTGCTCTCACAGCACCTGGGTTTGTATTCAATAATTCAAAATCTTCTTTCTTAGGAGAAGTAAACGGATGGTGCATAGCGTGAAACCTTTCACTGTCTTCATCCCATTCCAACAAAGGAAAATCAAGAACCCATAAAGGAGCAAATACTTTTCCGTCTCTCAATTCCATCATGTCTCCCATGTGCAACCTCAGGTCATTCATTTGAGATTGTACTTTTGTAGTATCACCAGACAATACCATAATCAAATCTCCAGGTTTTGCATTACAAGTATCAACCCATTTGGCAAGTTCCTCTTGGTCGTAAAATTTATCTACCGAAGATTTGAAAGTTCCATCTTCATTTACTCTGCAATAAATTAGTCCTTTTGCACCAACTTGTGGCGTTTTAACGTAATCCGTTATTTTATCAATTTGCTTTCTAGTCAAAGAATTTCCTCCTTCTACTGTAATGGCAATAATGTCTTCCGCTTCGTCAAATATTTTAAAATCTTTTCCTTTTACAAGTTCAGTTATGTAATTAAATTTCATTCCAAAACGAATATCTGGCTTATCAGAACCATAGTTCGTCATGGCATCTGCATATGTCATTCTTGCTACCTCAGGTAGTTTTACTTTTAATACTTCTGCAAATAGGTTTTTTATTAATCCTTCAAAGGTTTGTAAAATATCTTCTTGCTCTACAAAAGCCATTTCGCAATCAATTTGAGTAAACTCAGGCTGTCTGTCTGCTCTTAAATCTTCATCTCTAAAACACTTCACAATCTGAAAATATCGGTCGTAACCACTCACCATCAAAAGCTGCTTGAAGGTTTGAGGAGATTGAGGCAAAGCATAAAACTGTCCTCCGTTCATTCTACTTGGTACCACAAAATCTCTAGCTCCTTCAGGAGTAGATTTTATTAGGAAAGGAGTTTCTATTTCAAGAAATTCAAGGTTGTTCATGAAGTTTCTAGTAGCTAACCCTATTTTATGTCTTAAGATTAGATTTTCCTTCACAGGATTTCTTCTCAAGTCAAGGTATCTATATTTCATTCTCAATTCATCCCCACCATCCGTTTTATCTTCTATAGTAAAAGGAGGAGTTTTAGATTCGTTAAGAATATCCAGTTTCGTTATTTCAATTTCAATATCACCAGTAGGAATGTTTGCATTCTTACTGCTTCTTTCTTTTACAATTCCACTTATTTCAATCACATACTCTCTTCCCAAAGAACGAGCTTGCTTGCAAAGGTCTTCGTTTGTTTCTGTATTAAAAACCAATTGCGTAATTCCGTACCTGTCTCTTAAATCAACAAAAGTCATTCCTCCTAAATCCCTCGATTTTTGAACCCATCCACAAAGTGTTACTTCTTTGTTGGCATCTGTTAATCTTAATTCTCCGTTTCTATGAGATCTATACATTATATATATGTTTATTTGAAATTTGGTACAAAGTTAAAAAACTATTGATTGTACATTTTGTTTATCAAATTTTAATTCTAAAAAAGTCGATCCCGTTTTTGAAGGGTACCACGAGAATTCAATAATTGTCAATTAAAGACAAGGAGTTCTTCCTCCGTCTACCGGTAAGTTTATCCCATTAATATAACTCGCCTTAGGCGAAGCCAAAAATGCAACTGCATTAGCAACTTCTTCTGGTTCAGCAATTCTTCCCATAGGAACTTGATTTTCAAAGCCAAGTTTTATGTCAGAAATTGATTGTCCTGTTTTCGAAGATTTCGCTTCAAAAATTTCATTCAACCTTCCTGTGTTAGTTGCTCCTGGCAATACATTGTTTACAGTAATGTTAAATTGACCCAATTCATTTGCCATAGTTTTTGACCAATTGGCAACAGCACCTCTTATTGTATTAGAAACTCCTAATCCATTCAATGGAGCCTTTACCGAAGTAGATATAATATTAATAATCCTCCCGTAAGGTTGGTTTTTCATATTAGGAATTACTGCTTGTGTCAATTTATGATTCGCTATAAGATGTTGGTTAAATGTATTAAGAAAAGCAACAGGGTCTGCATCAATGATTGGACCTCCAGCTGGACCTCCAGTATTGTTCAATAAAATGTCAATTTTTTTATTCTTGATTTCTTCACAAGCAGCATTAAATGATTCTTCATTACTAAAATCAGCTACTAAATAAGAATGAGATTGCCCTTGACTAGAATCTAGTTTTGACAAAGTATCTTTTAGTTTAGCCTCATTTCTTGCTAGCAATATAATAGAAGCACCCATTTTACTCATTTGAATAGCCGAAGCCATTCCTATTCCTCCCGTTCCACCTGCTGTTAAAGCTACTTTGTTTTTTAAATCCATTGTTTTATTTTTTGTAAATGTAGTAAGTTGATGTTTAATAAAAAACAGTTATGCTACGTATTGTTTAAAACCCAGGCTGTACCTATTTATTTGGTTTTTTGAATTTAAAGTATAGAATTCCGTCAACTTGCTTGATTTTAATCCTTTGAAAATAATCTGTGTATTTTTTTACACGTTTTGTATAAAAAATTTGATTGAGGATAAGTTTTTTACTACTTTCAATAATTACTTATTAATCAAAAAAATAAATAAATGAAGAAATTTTACTCCTTACTGACACTATTAAGTGTTTCAATTTTAATGCTTTTTAGCACCAACTCCTATTCTCAAGCTTATAATGTAAGACTTACAAGTCAAACTTTTTCGTCTTTAACGAAAACGATTACGTTTCCTGGGACTACTCCAAATGCAAATGGAAATGGAACTTTTACCTTAATCTATTATGACGGAGATTTAGATGGAACAGGAACAAACCTTGAAAATATTGGAGTTACAGGAGAAACAGGTCCTTCTATAGGTAACACATTGCCAACTGGACAGTGTAGTGCTGTGAGAGATTCAATACAAATTACAATTCCAATGGCGGATATCAACGCATGGGCATTAACTGGAGGTTCTATTGATATTCTTCTAACAGCAACAAGTGCGGTTAATATTACATTATGTACTGGTAGTTTAGCTGTAGATGCACATTTAACTTACCCAGTTTCTACTGTACCAAATGATGCAGGAGCTAGTAATGTCACACCAACAAATATTTGCCCTGGAACTGATACAGTAAGAGTACAAGTTAACAACTATGGAACTAATCAAATAGATTCAGTTTGGTTAAATTGGTCAAAAAATGGAACGACTCAAACACCAATTCAAATAACTACTTTATTAGATACGACTGGAGGAACAGGTTCAACTAACACAGTTTTATCTTTAGGGGTACATACTTTTATAGCCGGAATAACAGATGTTTACAAAGCATGGACTTCTATGCCAAATGGGACATTAGATACTACAAATTTAAATGATACTACAATAGCAGGTATTAAGCCATCATTAACTGGAACCTATACAATCGGTGGGACAAGTCCAGATTATACAACATTTGCTTTAGCAATTGCTGATTTAAATTCTATTGGAGTATGTGGGCCTATTGTATTTAATGTACGTCAAGGCACCTATACCTCACAAATATCTATTGGAGGTGTTACTGGCTCTTCATCAACAAATACAATTACATTCCAAAGTGATCCTGCAAATACAGCAATGCCTTTGATTCAGACCTCTGGAGCTTCTCTTGCTACTAATTATGTGCTAGCATTCCAAGGAGGAGCACAATACATTACATTTGATAGTCTACATTTTAAAACAACTGGAACTAATTATTCTACAGTAGTTAATTATCAAGGAGGAACTAATAATATTACGATTAACGATTGTATGCTTGAAGGAAATGCAACAGCAACTACTTCAACTTATCAAACAGTTCTTTATCAAAATGGAGGATTGTCTCATTATAATGCAATTACAAACAATACTCTTGAAGGTGGTTCTTATGGATTATACATGAGAGGAACTGGGACTACTTCAAAAGGGACTGGAAATAATATTTCGAATAACTCAATTCTAAATGCTAATTATTACCAATGTTACCTTTATTACCAAGATAGTTTGAATTTCAATGGAAACACGATTATTCAAAGACCTACATCAATATCATTTTGTTATGGGCTTTACACATATTATTGTGATGATTGTAATGTAACAAAGAATTCAGTTACATTGAATACAACTTCAAGTAACTATGGAATGATGATAGGGAGATGGGCAGGAACAAGTAATGAAGTTTCAAATAATATGATTGTAACTTCTGCAAATGCTACTGGAACAGCTTACGGACTTTATGAAAATTACAGTAAGAATGTAAATATTTATCACAACTCAGTAAATATAAGAGGAGGTAACCCAACAAGTACAAGAGCATTGTATGTAACAGGATCGACATCTACTTTGTATGGAAATATAGATATTAGAAATAATATTTTTGTTAATTCAATAGGAGGATATGCAATCTATGTATTGTCTGGAGCATCTACTACTTATTTATCGAATTTCAGCAATAATATTTATAATTCATCTGGAGCTACTCCTTTGTTTTTCGGAACAGGATATGCAAATTTTGCAGCCTACCAAACAGGTGTAACAAGAGATACGAATAGTTACTTTGGATTACCAGGATTCTTTTCACAATCAGATTTACACTTACAAGGAGCATTAGCTGCAGATAGTGGAGCTAACTTGGGATTAATGACAGATATTGATGGAGATGCAAGACCATTATTACCATCAACAGGATATGACATTGGAGCGGATGAGTACATTCCACCAACATGTCCAATGGGATATGGATTAAGATCAGATAGTCTTACAGCTTTTTCAGTAGATATTACATGGGTAAAAGGACCAAGTGATACAGCATGGATATTTGAATATGGAGCACCAGGATTTACACCAGGAACAGGGACATCAATCAACTCTTCAAGCGATACAGTAAGAATATCTGGATTAATACCAGTAACAGATTACTGTGTTTATGTAAGAGGAATATGCGGAATAGGAGATACGTCCTTATATTTCGGGCCATATTGTTTCAAAACAAGATGTGTATCCTCTTTATCAGGGTTATATACAATTAATAGCACATTGCCAACAGGAGGATTAAACTATGCTTCTTTTGCTGATGCTATGAACGCTTTAAATAATTGTGGAGTTTCTGGACCAACTACATTTAATGTTAAGCAAGGAACTTACACAGAGCAAGTAGATTTAGGGTTAATAGTAGGAACATCTACAACTAATACAATTACTTTCCAAGGAGATCCAACCAATACAATAGCAGCTATTTTAACTCACACAGCAACAACTGCAGCAGATAATTATGTTGTAAGATTTGATGGAGCAGAGCACATCATATTCAATGATATGACTTTAACAGCTGGAGGAATAACTTACGCTTACGTTCTTGAGTTCCCAAGTTTTGCAAAAAATATAACAATCAAAAATTGTATTCTTAATGGTAATTCAATCGGAACAACTTCCACTTTGTCTTCAGTAATCTACAATGGTTTTGGAACAGCAGTAACAGAAGATGTAACAATCGATAGCAATCAAATTAACAATGGTTCTTATGCAATTTACTGGAGAGGTGGAAGTACTACAACACAAGAGAAGAATACTACAGTAACCAATAATGTTATCAATGGCTTTGCTTATTATGGTGTTTATTTCTACTACACAGATAGTTTAATCTTTGATAACAATGATATGGAGCAGTTGACAACAGCTACTTCTTTCTGTTATGGAATTTATACTTATTATAACAACAATACTAAAGTAAGAGGAAACAGACTAGAGTTACATAACACTACTACAAATTATGGTATTATGATAGGAAGGTATGCAGGAGCAGACAATGAAGTATCAAACAATATGATTGTAACTTCAGACAATGCTTTAGCAACAAACACTGTTTACGGTATTTATGTAAATTATGCATTAAATACAAAAATTTACCATAACTCGGTTAATATAAGAACAGGAAGTCCATCATTCAGTAGAGCTTTATACATAACAGGTTCAACCTCTACTTTGTATGGAAATGTAGATATTAGAAATAACATCTTCTCTAACATAGCAGGAGGATATGCTTCGTATGTAACAGCCGGAGCATCAACCACATTCCTATCTAATTTAGATTACAACATCTATTTTTCAACAGGAACAAATGTGATTAACTATAACAATATAAATTACACTTCATTAGCAGCTTATCAAACAGCTACTTTAAAAGATAGTAACAGTTACTTCTCGACTCCACAATACATAGCGCCAAATGATTTACATGTAGTAGGAGCAGTTGCATACGACAATGGAGATCCTACATTAGGAATCATGACAGATATTGATGGAGATGTAAGGCCTTTGGCGCCTTCAACAGGATATGACATTGGAGCAGATGAGTATGTAATACCATCATGTCCAAGTCCATATGCTATGAATTTAGATACTACATCAACTACTGCAGCTCAATTGTCATGGACAAATGGACCTGCTGATCTTAGTTGGGAGATTCAATATGGAGCTCCAGGGTTTACGTTAGGGTCAGGAACAATGGTTAGTTCTGCAATTAATCCAGTCTCATTATTAGGGTTGACACACTCAACATGTTATGAGGTATGGATAAGAAGTATTTGTGCAGTAGGAGATACAAGTTTATGGTCAGGACCATTTAACTTCTGTACAAGATGTGCACCAGTTGCAGATTACTGTACAGGATTTGAAAGTGATGCTGTTAATAGCATTCCTTTCTGTTGGAATTCATTTATTAGTTCAACTTCTGCAAATGCTCTAATCCAAACAAGAACAAGTACATTTTCTTCACATACAGGAGCGAACTATGTATACATGTCTAACTCAAATGATATAGCAGCAACAATGTTATTGATAGCACCAGAAGTATCTAACTTAGCAGCTGGAACGCACAGAGCTAATTTCTGGGTGAGAGCAGATTCAGTATTAGTTGTAGGAACGATGAGTGATCCGACTAATCCTGGAACGTTTACAGTTTGGGATACATTAAGAGGATTGAACAGAAGTTCATACCAAAACTATAAAGTTGATTTTAGTGCTTATTCAGGAACAGATACATATGTAGCTTTCTTATGGACACCAGCAACAACTTACGATTTAGTTTATTTAGATGATTATTGTTGGGAAGCGATACCAAGTTGTGAAAAAGCACCCTCTGTAACAGTATTGAATGCAGGAGTAGATCCAACGTCAATAAACTTAGGATGGAACTTTGATACGACTCACGTAAGTTATATCATTAATTATGGACCTGCAGGATATGATCCAATAACAAATCCAACAGGAGGTCAAATAACTACATCTACAACTAACTTTGTAAACGTAACAGGATTAATTCCATTAACAGAATATTGTTTCTGGGTGAAAGCAGTCTGTACAAATGGAGATACAAGCTTCTGGAATGGACCACATTGTGGAGAAACAGGTTGTCCAGCTTCTGTTGGTCTTCCTTATTTCAATGACTTCTCTAGATATAGATTTGATGGAGGAGAAATACTACCATTATGTTGGACAGAAGGTAAAGGAGCTTTATCTAGTTCTACAACTCTAGCTTTAGGGACATCATTCTGGACTTATGATGGATTTGGAAATGTTGGAGCAGATGGTTCTGCAAAAATTAATCTTTGGTCAACAAATAAATTTGAATGGTTTGTATCGCCAGTATTTGATTTAGGTACTGATCCAAACACGCATAGGTATATTGAGTTTGATGTAGCAATGACAGATTATTTCAATACAGGTGTTGGAGTTGTAGGTGTAGATGATTCATTAGCTTTCTTGATATCTACAAATGGTGGATTGACATGGGATAAAGCAAATATCTTAGAATTATGGGATACTGGGAGAGCACCTTCTAATACAGGTGACCACATTATACACTTACTTAAGAATACTACTGGTCTAGTTCAGTTTGCATTTTATGGAACTTCTAATATATCTAATACAGATAATGATTGGTTTGTAGATAATTTCAGTATAAAAGATACTGTGTTTGCAGGAGTAGAGGAAATTAGCTTTAATGATAACTTTAAAGTATTCCCTAATCCAAACAATGGAGTGTTCACAATAATGAATGAAGGAAATGCACAACAATCAAGTGTTAAGTTATTAGACATACAAGGAAGAGTTGTATATGACAATCAATTCTATTTCACAAGAAACGGTAGAAAACAAGTAGAAGTAAATAAACTGACAAGTGGAGTTTACAT
>Ga0307996_1000397_pt1 | contig 11551 bp, 21 predicted proteins | sample Davwhametageno35_FD_203143 | JGI IMG/M metagenome (GOLD analysis project Ga0307996, IMG submission 203143) | Marine microbial communities from Davis Island wharf, Antarctic Ocean - #35 | ecosystem: Environmental > Aquatic > Marine > Unclassified | place: Antarctic Ocean: Davis Island wharf...
TCGGTAGTGCTTGGCGATAAACTTCACTTCGCGTTTAGCTAATCGACCCAATGAGGTGTCATTTGATTTTTCTCTGAGTATGTCGATAGCACCTTGGCCTAATAGCTCTAGCTTGTGATCTGAGTGAAGGTTTGGATGAGAGCCAAGATACGAGTGACAGCCGTAGCAAAGTGACTCAGCGTTATCTACACAAAAGCGAATGCCCCACTTGCCGCGACCATGATAGTGGGAGCAGTGCAAGCCCATACGCCTACCTTCTTCGTAATAGGTGTGACACCTTTCACAAGTCCACTCTGCTGCCGCCCTGATACAGTCACTAAAGGCTTTGTCTGCTGGAGTGCGTTTAATCGCTCCCATTACGCTGCTTCCTTGTACTTACTGTAAGTCTGTAAAGCTGGTTCGCTCCAGGCTACGTTCTGCTCTGACCCAAAGGCATAGATCACCTCAATCAACTGGGCAAAACCTTCCTTGTCTAGCTTGCTTGTTCTTTTACTTAGCCCAACAAAACCGCCATCAATACCTGGCACTGCCCTTTGTTTGTTAAGGCTGGACATGAACACATCTTTCCAGTCTTCATTGTCAAGTTTTTCGCCATACCAGTTAACCTGCTTACTCACATCAGTGAGCATGGGCCACATCTTCCCATTCTGGCTAAGGCTTCTGGCTGGGCGCTGTAGAATTACCTCCACAACACCCTTGAAAAGACCCCTGTTAATCAGTGAGCAGATTTCTGTAATCATTCCTGATACATTTGCACTTGTTACTTGAAATATGACCTTATCGCTCATGCTACGGCCTCATATTCTGATTCAGCCATGTGGCAGAAGATGCCGCACTGTACGTCTATACTGTCGTCCATAGGCTTGATGCGATCTGGCAACTCAGTTAATGGGATGCGTACATCAGCAACACCGTCTATTGTGGTTTTGCAGATCTTCACGCCTAGCCTTATTTCTTGTGCAACCATTGCGTCAAAGAACTCAGGGAAATCTATACCTATTTTTTTCCAATACGCTGGACTTTGTGCTTTTACACAGCCTCGGCAGTTGTTGTTCTTGTATCCCAACTTATACATCTCAGGCAGTTCGATTCCTGCATTCTCGATCATAGCGAGACAGTCTTGCTTAGTTAGCCCTCGGTCTATTAACGGGGTAATCAGGTCAACTTCATTGTTAGCATCGATAAAACGATCTACCCTGTTCTGCTCTTCAACCGTATAGCCGAAAACCTGCCTATCATCTGGTAGTTCAAATTTCTTACGCACATTCTTTTTCAGTTCAAGCGTACATCTCGCACCGCCATGCCCCGCTAAGTAACGGGTCTTATCAAACACTTCATAGATTGATCGCTTGTATTTGTCGTTACCAATGATGATAATTTCTTGCCCGAACCATTTCTCACAGTCTTTTAGGAAACGCTTGTTATCAGGGTGTTCCTCAATTACTTCGCAATACACCACGGTTACAGGATGTCCATCACTGATGGCTAACTTTGTAGCTACTGCCGAAGCTGCGCCACAGCTAAACCAACTCACTGTTCTCATAGTGCAGCCGCCCATTCACTCATTGGTAGCTTTGCAAGTTTTAGACTCATTCGTATATCCCACCCCTGAGAGCCTAAATTATTACCTGTTGGCTCTGCTATTTTGCACTTATGCGTTATGGGCTGTAGCCTGTAATTAGGATCATCAATCAACTTGTACTCATCCAAAGGAAACTTATTAACTCTGCATCGATTTATTAGGGTTATATCGTAAAGATCCACTTCAAACTTCTTAGCAATAACTTTTGCAGCAACGCCAGAATTAATCTTTTTAATTACATCTACGCATTGATCGTGATCAAGAGTCATGCTTCTGCCCACACCATTGATTTTCTACCCGTGACTTTGCATGGGCGCGTATACGGGTTGCTGACAAAACCTTTAAACCTTAGCTCTGGCAAACGCTTCCACGGAGCAGGAATGTTATTGCTTAATAGTTCAATTTCACGGGCTGTTGAATCAGGGTTTTCTTTGACGATTTTCAATAATGCAAACTGGTGAGTTACAGTCATATCTTGAATCGTTGCATATGCCGCTTTGCTGTTTTCGTGAATCATGCTGTTTTCTCCGTTGCAATTTCTGCGCCTAATGCAATGTATCCTGCCGAATCAATCCAGCTATCAATGTGATTAAGCGATTTAGTTAATCGGCAAATCTTTAACCATGTCATTAGAAGCGCCACCTGTTCGGGCAATACTTCCTGACCTAAAATCACAGACCAACCTTGTGCAACATTTCCAAAGTTTTCTGCGGCATCTCCATAGTCTTTCGCTCGTTGACCGTCAATTAACTCAGCCGCTTTACTTAATAAATCTGATCTATTCATGCTGTTCTCCGCTTGTTAAACTTCCGTGAAGCTATTCTTCTAGCCGCTGGGTTCATCATCGACTTAACTATATGACTGAGGCCGCCTGACGCACCGTTAGCGCACTTTTCTATGGTTAACCCTTGTGCGAGGTACTCCCTAACTAAATCATCGTTATATGGGCTTACAAGCGCATCTGGCTTTAAATATGATTTCATTGGTAAAGATCCGCATGGCTCTGAAAGCCTCTTGCCTCGTTGAATCTGCGATGTTCTTTTTTTAACATTTGAACAGTTTTAACCGAACGGGCGAATTCTTCGGGTGTTTGATGGCCTGAATCCTGATGCCAGCGCATTAACTTAATCTCGTTATCAATGGCCTTTTGTCGATTCTTCTCAGATACTCTTCGACTGCCAGCTAAAATTGAAGCTGTAACTGCGTTCTTGAGTGCCGGGTTATTTGTTATTACGTTTTCGCCTGAAATCATGCTGTTTAGTCCTTTAAAGTGATTATTGTTGTTTACCAATCGGTGTTATCAATATCCAGCACTGCTGCTGTTTTTCTTTGATTATTAAGTTGCTTTTCGTTGTATCCAGTTGGGCTAACTACAAAGTCACCAACTTGCTTGGGCTTATCTTTTGGATAGACATTTTGGTAGCCACCGATAATTGCATCTTCCAGCATTTGATTAACGTCATGCCCATCATTTCGGTGTCTAGCTATCTTTTTAATCAATAAAGAAATGGCGTTGTCAGTCATTGGCTTTTTGTTTAACTTTCGCATGGCAACGAAATTGTTTAACAACTCACTGTCTAACCACTCAGGCATATCAATAGTTTTCGGCTTGCTTTTAATATCTGTAGTAATCTCTGTAGTAGTTTCTGGAGTCTCTGGTATAGGTGAGGTCAATATGACCTTATGAGATAAGCTCAAACTGGTATCAACATCGGTGCAATCTGAACCCAGCATTGGCTCACTTTGACCTAATGGTTGATCTGCTTGTCTCTCAGTGTCTTTAATTGGTTCTGGTTGAGACTCGCTGATACCCGAACACACCGCATGAGAGTAGTTAATGGTGTACCAAACAGTACGATCCATTTTCATTCGGTTAAAGTTTCCAGTTTTGATAAGACTCTGAGATTTAAGGCTTGTGATTACACGTTTAAGAGTAGCTTTAGACCAGAATGGAAACTGCTCTAACCAAGATTCATGGGTGTTATAAATCCACTTCTGACCATCGTGATTGTGCTTTGACCTTTGCAACCAGTAATGGATCTGTTGAACCAAGATCGCCTCGTTAAGCCCGATATTAGCGGCTAACTTAGGCAGTATTTGTAGTGGTTGTTCAGCAATCAAGAGGCTCATATGTCACCTATTTATTCTATTTGTTCATTTCGAGAAGAGGTTGATATACATTTACTTCACGCATTTGTTCATCATAGGCATTCATTATGAGATCACGTATCACAGTAGAAGGATCAGTATCGGTGTGTTCCGCACGTAGCTTTACAAACGCATACCCCTTATCACATAAAGTCGAGCTAACAGGGTTTGATAACTTGTCCGACATTACGCGACCCTCTCTGACTGAGCAGTTTGATTTGTTTGAGTTAAAAGCTCTTGGATCTGATAGGCACGAAGGGCAGGAACAAATTCGCCCCACTGAGAAACGGCTGAGTGCTGGATTCCGAGAGCATCAGCTAGTTTTTTGACACCACCGAATGTGTCTACGGCTTCTGACTTAAGTATTTTCATGTAAGATATGTTACTGCAGGCACATTATGCTGTCAACCTCTAGAACACTAATAACATGTAAGCTGGCTTACAGGAAAGAAGTAAAAGCCACAACAATTTATAACAAAGGATTTAAAATGTTAGACCTTGGAAAGCGAGTTAAAGGTTTACGAAAAGATCAAGGCTGGACACAACTTGATTTATCAAAAAGAACTAACTTAAGTCGTGGGCGCATTGCCCAAATCGAAACTAACCCTCTAGCCGAGGTAAAAGGCGATACCCTCGTTTCTCTAGCAAAAGCATTCGGGTACTCTACTGAACAGTTAATTTCAGATGACGAGCTTGGGCTTTTGAAAGGTTTGAAACTGCAACCGATTACAAAGAAACTCCCAGTAATAAGCTGGAGTTCTTTGCCTAGTATAATAAAAGGCTCATTTAAAATGGGTGATAACGACCAGTTTGTAGGATGCCCCTATGACATCGGGGATAATTCTTTCGCATTAGAAGTAAAAAATGATGTCATGACTTCGCCTAATGGCAGGTCATACAATAAAGGAACGCTAATTTTTATTGACCAAACAAAAACCCCAAAAACAGGAGATAGAGTTATTGCAATTAATACATTCACCGATGAATCAGTATTTCGAGAATACGTTTTGGATGGAGGTGTCAAATATTTAAAGCCGCTTAATGTGGCCTATCCCATTCAACAATTTAACGAATATACTAAAATAATAGGAGTAATAGTCGGCTCTTATACAGCCGAATAATATCATGAATACCTTTTTTAACTATTCAAAAATGCGCTGCAAAAAAATGCACTGGATGACTGAAATTACAATTTGGGAATGGCATTGTACATTCACAGACTGTAACAGCCAGCTAATGCCAAAGTATGCAGTTGGTGGGCCAGAATTTAAGCTCATGAAAACAAACTTCGGCAACAACAAAAACGAGCAAAATTGTAGCCCACATTAAGATGTTTAATCATAGGATCAAACGATGAGCCCAATGGCCCCAACTAAATAAACTTTACAAAAATATCAATAGCCCCGCCTTTATTACAGCCTGGAACACTTCTTAGTAAATTTGCATAAAACCTATTTTTTAGCAACTCACACTAACTTTTTTACTCATTTCATTTACTCTGCTTGCTTTCAAGTGTTAGTTGGCTTACACTATAACGCATACACAGTAACGAAAGAGCAGAGCTATGAACGCATACAACAAAATTAACAAGCACTTCAATCGTAATGAATGTGGGCAAATCGTAACCCCAGATCTTGCTGAGTTTATTTCTGAGTTTACTGCTCAAGATTCTTATACAACGCCAGAAGGTTCGGTTGAGCCAAACGATTTGCTTGAAGATATTTGCACATCGAACCGCCAAATTAAACACAACGATATTCAAATGGATGCCTTAAAGGGTGAGCAACTTAGTGATGCTGATGCTGCAGCCAAATGGCGCGGATTGGTTTCGCTCATGAATGCCGCTGCTGCCGACTTTTACAATTCTAATATTGTTCCTGATTATCAGAATAGTGACGCATGAATATTTCAACGGAAACTTGGATTATAAATACAGTCGGTTGCTTGATCTGGGCAACTATTTCGGTTTGGTTTTGGGTAGGCATTTCAGCATGAAGGACTTAGCCATTTTAATAATAATCTGCATTTTAAGTGGGGTAAATACATGAATAATTTAGCACAAATCAACCCGAACATTGTTTATGAGCCTAGTCAAACTACTCACTGGAAAAACTTATTTCCAAATAAGACAATGCTTCTTGGTTCGCACAATTTAAATGAAGGTGAAGAGCTGGTCGCCACTATTGATCATGTAGAAATGCAAAGCATTAGAAACCAAAGTGGGAAAAATGAAGAAGTGCCTGTTATCACTTTTGTAAATGCCCCACCAATGGTAATGAATATTACTAATGTAAAAACAATTGCATCTTTATACGGCCCTAGCTACCACCATTGGAAAGGCCAGAGCATTCAGGTTTACGCAACACTGGTTAAAGCATTTGGCTCAGAAGTGATGGCTTTGCGCGTTAGAGCAGCTATTCCCGACACTAACGAAAACATTGACCAGTATGTAAACAGCCTTAGTAACTGCACCACAATGGAAGAATTGAAGCAGGCGTATACCGCAATACCTAAACATCTAAAGTCTCGTATGAATAAGCATAAAAACACCATGAAAAATAAAATAGGAGCAGCCAATGTACAAGGTTGATATGGAGCAGAAGTCTTTAGATTGGCTTAAAGCGAGGCATGGAAACGTCACTGGCACTAGCCTTAGCAGCGCACTGGGAACCCCAGCAGTCCAGAAAACCTTGATGTACTCGCTTATAGCTGACCGCATGACTGAGGTTCAAATAAATGATCTAAGCACCCCTGCGATTGATAGGGGTAATGAGCTTGAGCCATTTGCAATTAAAGCTACATCGGCTGAAATAGCCATTGATTTTGAAGAGACAGGATTATTGCTAGACGAAAAATACCCACGCTTTTCAATATCACCTGATGGAATATTTGAAGATGAAAACGGCTTAATTATAGGGGGCATTGAAACAAAATGCCCTAACTCTAAAAAGCACGTTGAGTACCTGATAAAAGACGAGATACCTAAAGAGTATTTAAACCAAGTAAAAGCGCCTTTTATTATGTCAGATGACGTTACATTTTGGGTATTTGCCAGTTTTGATGATAGAAATTATGAACGCCCACTATTCGTTAAGACAGTCACCAGGGACGACTTTGATGACATTGACGAATGCAGGGCAAAGCTACTTAAATTCTTAGATGTGGTCAATGATGTCCACATGGATTTAACTTTTTAAATAGGAGTAATACAGCATGGCACGAGGCGTAAACAAAGTTATATTAGTAGGTAATGTGGGCGGTGACCCAGAAACTAAAGCTATGCCATCTGGCAGCATGGTTACGAACATTACGGTGGCGACTAGCGAATCCTGGAAGGACAAGCAAACAGGCCAATTGCAAGAGCGTACAGAATGGCACAGGGTAGTTTTCTTTAATCGCCTAGCTGAGATTGTTTCCGAGTATGTACGTAAAGGTTCAAAAGTCTATATTGAGGGCTCTTTACGCACTCGTAGTTGGGAACAAGAAGGGGTTAAGCGATACAGCACTGAGATAGTGGCTTCTGAAATGCAAATGCTAGACAGCCGCGAAAATGGTCAGCAGCAGCAGCAAACGCCACAGCAAAGGCAACAAGCCCCCAGACAGGCAGCGCCAAGCCCTCACTCTAATAGGACGCCCCAGCAACAGCAGGAGCAACGCCAAGCAATGCAGAAAGCACCACAAGGCGGCTTTGATGATGGGTTTGATGATGATATTCCGTTTTAGATAGCCGTGATGACACTTTGGAAAGACGAAGCCCCTAGCCCCTTAATTGGGGTTTTCGGGTAGTAAAACTAAATAGGTGATTATTATGATGGCAGCAACGACTAACGATATTACAGGCGACCGATTAGCCAGCCGAGGCAATAGCGAAAAGTTTAAAGCTAACTTTGATAGGATATTTGGTAAGAAGAAAACCGCCACTATTAAATTCAAAGACAGGGTGACGCTAGGGCTATCTCCAAGCACTGATTTAGAAACCTGGGATTGTCGCAGCGAAGTAGAAAAGGCGGCTGATTCATTGCTAACTTTGCGATATGCCGGCAACAAGATCGAGCCGACAATATGAACAACTACTTAATAGAGTACACAAAGAGACTTCGGGGGAGTAAGGTATGCTGGATCGAGTTTTGATAAGAAAGTTTTGTGAGTTGTCAGGCCACGGCTATGACGCTATTTATAAGAAGTGCAATAATGGGGTGTTTACCGAGGGCAAAGAATTTTTTCGCGCTCCCGACAATCACTATTTTATAAGCATATCGGGGTTTGAAAAATGGGTAGAAAGTACACAGGTGTTAGCGCCCGTAGTGAGGCGACAATCGAAATCACGTTCACCTACCAGAATAGTCGGTGTCGAGAGACAATCAACCTCAAGCCTACGGCCTCTAATCTAAAGAGGGCTTCCAACCACCGCGCCTCGATCCTGCATGAGATCGACACAGGGGTCTTTGATTACGCTGCTGTGTTCCCTGATTCACCCTCATTGCATAAGTTTGCAAACCTCATACTAGACACAACCATCGAGCAAGTGCTGCGGAAATGGTTGTCTATCAAGAACCCTCAGCTACAAGCATCCACTAGGGATAGCTACAAAAAGATCGTATTCAATCAGCTTATGCCTCAGTTCGGTCATTTATCTGTCCATGAGTTTCGCGCCCATCACATGAGAGATTGGATAGTTTCTTGCGCCAGCATGGGTAATAAGCGAATCATCAACGTAGTCTCCCCTATGCGTTGCGCACTTCAACTGGCAGTGAAGGATGAAGTCATTGATAAAAACCATTTACACCTATTTGAATATAAACGGGCCGAGACATACGCCCAAGTTAAAGCCAAGGCTTTAAAGCTCGACCCATTCGTCCCTGACGATATGAACCTCATCATCGACACAGCCACGGGCCAAGAACGGAACCTATTCCAAACCGCGTTTTGGTCAGGTATGAGAACAAGCGAACTCTGCGCCCTACTATGGAGCGACATTGATTTCAAGAATGGAACCATTAGTGTCGATAAAGGATTAACCCAAGCATCCGATGAAGCGGAACCACCTAAGACGGTAGCGGGTGAACGATTGATTAAGATGCTGCCCCAAGCTCGTAGAGCGTTACTGGCTCAAAAGGAATATACATTCTTACAAGACCAAGAAGTATTTCACGACTCGCTTCATGGAAAGCCTTGGGTTGGTGATCAGCCGATTAGAAAACGCTGGACTGCTATTTTGAGGAAAGCGGGTGTTCGTTATCGCAGACCATACCAAACGAGACACACTTACGCATCGATGATGTTAACGTCTGGCGAACAATTGGGCTGGTTCAGTAAACAGTTGGGTCATAAGAATGCGAACGTCACCACAAGCATTTACGCTAAATGGATTGAAACCATCGATTCTGACTCAGGCAATCTAATTGATGAGAAATTCGGGGACGGTGGTTCGATTTCCAAACGAGGAACCGAACTGGGAATACTGGTTAAAAAGTAACCAAATATGGTCTAAAATTGGTACAAATGCCACACCCACGCCACAAGCCACTTGTAAGTCATTGATTCATATAGGATAGACGGGGGTTCGACTCCCCCCATCTCCACCACTTGGAAGTAATAAAAGGCAGCGTTTTCAATCACTTGAAGCGTTGCCTTTTTTCGTTGTGGCATAATAAACGCCTATATTTGCCACAGATTGCCCTTGTCATGCCACAAGATCTGCCACAGTATTAGATTCCACTAATGGACTTTCTCTGTTTCAAACAGAACAACTCCAATTACATTGAAGAATTTTATTATTTTTTATCTATGGACTTTTATTTATTTTCCATAATCTCTTTACATCCTTTCTAATTGTCCGTACAATATAGTTATTGAATCAAGTTAATAGATAAAAGGTAAATGATTATGAATACTTACACTAATTTAGAAGTTATCACTTACAACGCAATTTTTGAAGTATGTGGAACGGATATAGGCGCAGACATTTTAGACATTACTCAAATTACTGGTGAGAGTGCAAATGTTTTACGAGGCGTTCTTTCTTCACTAATTAAAAAAGATATGATCGCGGTTGTTGATGATGAAGCCGCTACTTTATTTGCACCTTATGCTAATGGCGAATGTTATTGCTTTGGCGGCGAATCACTTACGGATGCAGAGCTTGAATTATTTAAAGAACTAAAAGCATAACAATAGGGGCTTCGGCCCCTTGGAGAACCACATGAACGCACCAACCAATACTTATGAAGCACTTGTATTGTCGCTTAAACTAATCTTAACAGCCACAAGTGATGAACAAATGAAAAAAGCCACCGATATGGCAGAAACATTAGCGAATTCTTTGTCTCCGCCTGAACTTGAGAGAGCTATGCTTGAAGTTGATTCTGAGATGAAAGAAGCTGAAAGTGAGCATGGTATGACAGGTCTAAGGAATGCCGCGAAAGCAGTAACTAAATCATCACGCCTTGAGATACGCTGCACCCCTCAAGAGAAAGCGGCATGGGTTCATGCTGCTGAGGGTAAGAAGTTGGCTGAGTGGGTTACTGATGCGCTTAACGAAGCGGCTAATAAGGAGGTGATACATGATTAAATACAAGATGGGCAAAGATGAAGCCCCATCAGAGTTTAGGTTTGTTGTGTATTTTGACACCAATACTGATATGCAAGTCAAGTTAATGGAAGATGATGATATTGACATTATTGTTGAAAATAACCTTTTGTGGGGCTACGTTGATATGCCTTGGGAAATAGACGGGTTTGTAATGCCAAAATATTTGGAAGATTAAGGAAGAATAGACTATGACAATAGCAAAATGTACAGAATGTAATACGCCACACCCTGATTTAGATTTTGAACTTTATAGCAGTTTTAAAGACAAGCCGCTAATTGGTTTTTGGCTTGATGATAATGGTGTTTGCGAAAACTGCTTTCGCACCGACAGTTATGTAATAGTGTTAGAGGATATTCTGAAAGATACTGTCCTTGGAAGCATCGAATTTGACTATGGTGAAGGTTCTCATAAAATAACCAAGCTATTGCGAGATTATGCAGACAAAATAGATGCCGAAGCAAATAAGCATAAGCACAAATGGGAAAGTTTAGTTAAGGGCGGAGTCTAGGGGAATTACTTAGACACGCCTTTTAGTTTCTCGACTGTACGCAATCCAGCTAAACCCAACATGGCGAGGGTTAGCTCAAGCATGGCATCTAGTGGTAATTCTGGGCTACCTGCTTCTGGAGCTAACCACTGGAGCATAGGGTTAATAAAAAAAGCGAATAGAAAGCCCAAAGCACATACCCACATTAAAGCTGGCCTAGCTCCTGCAACAAAGGTTGATCTATGCTGGGCCTGAACCTTGCTTATCTCAGCTTGCACAAGGGCTGGCTGCATGGCTAGCTTCTGCTTAATGATAGCCGCCTGCTCGCGTTCATCATCACTGGTAAATACTTGGTCGATAATATTGCCAATAGCCGCAATCGGCTCTGCCGCTGTGCCGCCTCCTAATAAACTTGAGAACCAGCCCATGTTAATACTCCCCTGTCCTAATCATTTCTGAAATAGTGGTCGATCTTTTGTGACCTACTTGTCTAGCCCATAAACTATCTAGGAACTCAACCGCAGCAATCTCATAAAAGTTTGCAGACATAGCTGCTAATGCGCGTTTGAATTTCCGCAGTCTTGGTAAGCCCATGTTGAAGCACATATCCATCATTGCATCTTTTCGAGCATCGTTTAGATCGTCATACCACTCAAAGGATTGCAGTAGTTCTGCTTCGACACGTTGCAAATCATTGGCTAATAAGTAATCAATCTCGTCATCAGATAAACCTAAGCCCCC
>Ga0307996_1000399_pt1 | contig 11530 bp, 10 predicted proteins | sample Davwhametageno35_FD_203143 | JGI IMG/M metagenome (GOLD analysis project Ga0307996, IMG submission 203143) | Marine microbial communities from Davis Island wharf, Antarctic Ocean - #35 | ecosystem: Environmental > Aquatic > Marine > Unclassified | place: Antarctic Ocean: Davis Island wharf...
AGAATGGCCACACTCTAAAATTGTTTCAATAACCTCTTTAAAACTCGTGTTTTTCTCAAGAGAAATAACATCAACTCTAGCTTTCATTACTTGCTTAACACTGGTTTCTCCAAATTTAACAATACCTTTTAATATACGGTGTTCATCATTGTTTTCAGGGATATCTTCTGTTAAATCAAGTGCTTCCGAAAGCTCTTCAACCGAAACATTTAATCCTTTTTTCTTTACTTTTTTATCAATTATTCCAGTAGAATAAATTAAAAATGAACTGATTGGTTTAAAAAACGATTTTAAAAATTTAATAGGTCCAGACATCTTTTTAGCAAGTACTAAAGCATGTTTAGTAGCATAAACTTTTGGGATAACCTCTCCAAAAAGAAGCAATACAAAAGTGATTCCGGCTACTTGTATTGAAAATGCTGTCCACAAAGCAATATCATTAAAATTAAACAAGTTATTAATGGTATATGTCGACAGAATAATAATCGTAACATTTATAAAATTGTTAGAAATTAAAATGGTAGCTAAAAGCTTTTTTGGATAAGCTAATAGTTGACTAACTCTTAGATGTTCATTAGAATCTGAATTATTTAATTCATCCTTTTCATTCGGATTTAAAGAGAAAAAAGCAACTTCAGATCCTGAAATAAGTGCAGAAAAAAATAAGAGAAATAATAACGCTAAAATAGATATTAAGATTTCTAAAGAAAAAGGTTTAAGTAAACCAGCTAATAAAATAAATGAGAATAAGGGGTCGGGGTCCAATGTTTAAATTAAAAGTGAATTAAAAAGGTAAATCTTCAACTTCATTAGTCGACTTGTCAATTTCTGAAGGAGTATTAGGCGTTTCTTTTACAGGTGCGATTGTTGGTGCATTTGAAGGTTTCATTGCTGCAGGAGTAGAACTGTCATCTTTTCTACCCAACATTTGCAAGTTGTCTGCAACTATTTCAGTAGTGTAACGGTTGTTTCCATCTTTATCTTGCCACTGTCTTGTTCTTAGTTTTCCTTCTAAATAAATTTGAGAACCTTTTTTTAGGTATTTCTCAGCAATTTCAGCCAAACCTCTCCAAACAACGATATTGTGCCACTCAGTATTGGTTTTTTTTTCTCCAGAAGCTCTATCCTTAAAGGTTTCAGATGTTGCTATTGGAAAATTTGCTACTGCAGTTCCGCCTTCTAAATATCTAACATCAGGGTCTTTACCTAAGTTTCCTACTAAAATCACTTTGTTAATTCCTGCCATATTTATTTAAATAATAATAATAATACCAAATATATGAATTTATAGAATTGTTTGCAGATAATTCTCTATCAATTTAGGAACAGGGTAGTTGTTAATCTCTACCAATGGAATTTTTGTGTGATTTGAGTCGAATTTAGCTGTTTTGTTAGCTGTAACTAACCAAAAAGTAGCGTAAATTTTTTGATGACTTAAAAGGTGCTTGAATTCAGGGGATTTTTTTTGAAGTTCTAATCCTGAGTCTTTATATGAGTCAATAATAGTAATAAAAGTGTCGAGTTGTTTTTCTGATTCAATTAATGGGAAATCATACAGTCCAATCCAAATGTCTTTGGCTGTTCTTTCTTTTAGATAAATAGCGTCATCATTTATCAGTACAATATAATTAAAGAAACGATTGCGTTTTTTTCTTTTTTTTTCTTTTTTTGGTAATTCACCTATCAACTCATTTTTTAAAGCATAACAGGATAAGCGTAATCGACAATTCTCGCAGTCTGGTTTTCTTGGAGTGCATTGTAATGCACCAAATTCCATAATTGCCTGATTGTAATCTGATGGATTTTTAGAATCAATTAATTCTGTAGCTAATTTTTTAAATTCTTTTTTACCCTCTGTTGAATCAATTGGAAGTTCAATGCCAAACACACGAGATAATACACGGTAAACATTTCCGTCTATAACTGGGTAGGAGAGTCCGTAAGCAAAAGAAGTAATTGCCGCAGCAGTATATTCTCCAATTCCTTTTAAGTTGAGAACATCTTTGTATTCGGTAGGAAAAATACCATTATATTCATTTACAATTAATTTCGCAGTAAAATGCAAGTTTCTTGCTCTAGAATAATAACCTAATCCTTGCCAATGGTTTAGAATTTCTTTTTCAGGTGCATTCGCTAAAAGATCAATTGTAGGGTAGTTTTCGATAAATTTATTGAAGTAATTTAAGCCTTGATTGACACGTGTTTGCTGTAAAATGATTTCCGACATCCAAATTTGATATGGGTCAGTTGTTTTTCGCCATGGTAAATCGCGTTTATTCTGGTGGTACCAGTCAATTATTTCTTCAGAAAACCCCATAAACATTAAGTTGATCGATAGTATTAAAATATTTGGCTAAAATTATTAAATCTTTCACATTCTATTGATTAAAACTAGTATATTTGCCACCCTCAAATAGTAATAATTGAAATTAAATAGTTAAAAACGTAATCTACAATGACGAAGGCAGATATAGTAAATAAGATTTCAACAAAGACAGGTATTGAGAAGCTTGCAGTTCAAACAACTGTAGAAGAGTTCATGAAAACTGTAAGAAAATCTTTAGAGGAAGGACAGAACGTTTATTTAAGAGGTTTTGGTAGTTTTGTGGTTAAGAAAAGAGCACAAAAGACAGGGAGAAACATATCCAAGAATACTACTATTATTATTCCAGCACACAATATCCCATCTTTTAAACCTTCAAAATCATTTGTTGAGAAGGTTAAGAAGCATGTGAAATAAGAGAAAAAATAAATTAAAAAATTATTATTAAAACATAAATCTAAAAGATATGCCAAGCGGTAAAAAAAAGAAAAGATCTAAAATGGCTACGCATAAGCGTAAAAAGAGATTGAGAAAAAACAGACACAAAAAGAAAAAGTAATTTTCTTTGAACATTAACAGCTATACTTTAGAGTACAGTTGTTAATATTTTTCACTTTCTATTTACATACATGCACCTTTACCCTATAGGTTTTGCTGTAGGGGATTTTTGTTTGGTTAAAAAATTTCAGAATGAGTGTAGAACTTATTATTAAGTCTTCTCAAAATGAAGTTACTATTGCCATACTCAACAGTGGTAAACTTGTAGAGTTACACAAGGAGAAAAGCAATAATAACTTCTCAGTAGGAGATATTTACCTTGGTAAGGTTCGTAAGATCATGCCAGGACTTAATGCTACGTTTGTTAACGTAGGTTATGAGAAAGACGCGTTTTTACATTACCTTGATTTAGGACCAAACTTTAAATCATTTGCTAAGTACACAAGAGGTGTTTCTGGAGGTAATTTTAATAGACCTGATTTAGATTTTAAATTAGAACCTGAAATTGAAAAAACGGGTAAAATTGAGCAGACCTTAAAGTCTAATCAAAATATTCTTGTACAAATATCTAAAGAACCTATTTCTACAAAGGGCCCTCGATTAAGTTCCGAGATTTCTTTAGCAGGAAGGTACTTGGTATTGGTTCCGTTTTCGGATAAAGTATCTGTATCTCAGAAAATTAAAAATTCTGCTGAAAAAGATAGGTTACGAAGGTTAATTGAAAGTATTAAGCCTAAAGGCTTTGGCGTTATTGTTAGAACTGTAGCTAAAGATAAAAAGGTTGCAGACTTACATAGTGACATGACTAGCTTAACAGATCGGTGGAAACAATGTTATGATGAACTTAAGAATGCACATGCTCCTAAAAAAGTACTAGGTGAGTTGAATAGAACATCTTCTATCTTAAGAGACATTTTAAATAAAGACTTTAGCAATATTCATGTAGATGATGAAGACTTATATAATGAGTTGAAACTTTATTTACAAGAGATTGCTCCTGATAAGGAAGATATCGTAAAACACTTTGTTGGTAACGTTTCTATTTTTGAAAATTTCGGAATTGAAAAGCAAATTAAAACTTCTTTCGGTAAGAATGTAACACTAAAAACTGGTGTTTACTTAATTATTGAGCATACTGAAGCATTACATGTTGTTGATGTAAATAGTGGGCAGAGAGGAAAGAAGAAAGATAAAACACAGGAAGAAAATGCATTAGAAGTAAATCTTGAAGCGGCAGAAGAGGTAGCTCGTCAGTTGCGTTTAAGAGATATGGGTGGTATCGTTGTTGTTGATTTTATTGATTTAAAAGAAGCTGCTAATCGTAAACTTTTATTTGAAAAAATGAAAGAGTTTATGAAAGAAGATAGAGCCAAACACAATGTGTTGCCTCCAAGTAAATTCGGATTGATTCAGATAACTCGTCAGCGTGTTAGACCAGAAATGGATATTAAAACTGCTGAAAAGTGCCCTAGTTGTAAAGGTGATGGAGAGGTTCATTCTACTATTTTATTGGTTGATGAAATTGAAGGAAATCTACGTTACTTAGCCAAGCAAAATAAAAACAAAAATGTAAGAATCAATTTACATCCTTACCTTGAAGCTTTTATCAATAAGAAAACAGGAGGATCATTTTTTAATTCTACTTCTTTGCGAAAAGATTGGCAAAAGAAATACAATAAGACTATTGAAGTTTTTGCAACAACATCTTACGGTTTATTAGAGTACAACTTTATTGATGACAAAGGTGAGAGAATTCATCTTTAAGCATGAGTAATGACGTTGTAGGAGCTGCTTTATTGGATTATTATAATGGTAAATATTCAGTTGATATAACTGTTAAATCTTCTATTTCTGAAGATGATGTTATTGGAATTCCTTATTTATTTCGATCAGAAAAAGAACTTTCTGAATTAGAAAAGCTTGCATTAAAACATTGCCAAGGGAAAACCTTGGATGTTGGTGCAGGAAGTGGTTGTCATAGCCTTATTCTTAAAGAAAAAGGTATTGATATTACAGCCATAGATATTTCTAAAGGAGCAGTTGAAGTCATTAATAAAAGAGGTGTTGATGCGGAGTGTATCAATTTTTTTGATGTACAAGAACACTATGATACCTTACTTTTTTTAATGAATGGATTAGGTTTATCTGGAGACCTAGAGGGGCTTTCAGTATTTCTTAAAAAAGCAAAATCACTCTTAAATACAAATGGACAAATACTGTTAGATTCATCAGATATAAAATATATGTTTGAAGAAGAAGATGGTTCTGTTTGGGTAGATTTAAACAGATCTTATTACGGAGAAGTAATCTACCAAATGCAATACAAAGATTTGATAACCGATAAATTTAGTTGGTTATTCGTTGATTTTAAGAAGCTAAGTGAAATTGCTGCTACGTTTGATTTAAAAACGGAGCTAATTTTTGAAGATGAGTACAACCAATATTTGGTAAAAATAAAAGCATAATTTTTTTATTCTGTCATTAACATGACGTAATTTGAACTTATTAATTCTTTAAATTTGGAGAAGTAATTTAATGAGTAACACAGGAACCATAATCGCATTAGCATGGCCCGACACAAAAGTTGTGTGCGAGGGCAAATGGTATGATGAGCCTATGCGTTGGGTTGGCGCAATTAAAGATGGCAAATATACTGCCGGTCATGCTGCATTTCTCTTAATCGATAACCATACGGGTAATATTAAATATTTTGATTTTGGAAGATATCACACTCCAATAAAATATGGGAGGGTAAGGAGTAAATTAACTGATCCTGATATTGAGATGAAGCACAAGGCTATCATTCAAGATGGAGTTCTTACCAATTTAGAAGAAATTTTAATAGAAAGATATTGCAATAAAGCTTGCCATGGTGATGGAAGGTTAACTGCAGCTATTGTTAAAAATATAGACTATGCAAAGGCGCTTAATAAAGTGATGCTGATGCAAGAACGAGAAGCCATTTATTATGGCCCTTTTGAGTTTGGAGGAACAACGTGTTCTCGATTGGTTGCGCAAACAGTGTTAACATCTACAAGTAACTGGCTAACTAAGTTAATGGTAATTTTTCCTTATACGGTTTCTTCAACACCTCGGTCAAACAATAAAGTATTAAACGATTGTTGTCATTATTATGAGGTTAATAATGCTGAAATAACAATGATGAAAAGTAAATTCTTTTGGTTTAAGAGCGTTTTTAAAACCAGGAGAAAAGAAGAAATTAAAGTAATGGTGAATAATTAGCAATAGATTCGATATATTTATGGAGAAGCATATTGGAACTTTATATCCACCAGAAAGACCAGAAACAATTTCAACCGATGCTCAATGGTTATTTGGACAATGTGCTGGTGTTTGGTTTCGTGTAGAAAAAACTGCAACAAATAATAAATACAGGGTTCAACGATTTTCAGCTAACGGAAAGTTGGATTGTGATCGAATTTTTGAAATTGAAGAGAATGGTTTAATTTTCGATATAGGAGCAGCATATGAATTTGCGCATGTCTCTCATTGTGCAAAATGTAGAATCAAACAAAATGGAATTGTTTTTGTATTTAACTGGACAGAAATTAAAAATTAACTATTATGGTAAAATTTGGACTAGGAATAACATTGTCAATCTATTGAGCAACTAATTTTCTATCTTATAAATAGATACATCACTTTAATTTGTTGTTCCGATAAATCGGAAACAAATTATCGTTCAGAATGACACTTTCTGTATCTTTGCAGCTATGTCTCAATACTCATCATCAACAATATGTGCATTGGCAACTGCTCCAGGAATTGGCGCAATTGCAGTTATCCGTCTTTCAGGTGAAGCTGCCATTCAAATTTGCAATAAAGTCTTTTTCGGAAAAGACATTACTAAAGTAGAAAGCCACACGGCACATTTTGGAACCATTAGAGCAAACGATAAAATAATTGATGAAGTTTTATTAACTGTGTTTAAAGGCAAGAAATCTTTTACGGGAGAAAACTCAGTAGAAATTTCTACCCACGGTTCACCCTATATTCAGCAGCAAGTAATACAATTACTTATTACGAATGGAGCAGAATCTGCAGGACCAGGAGAATTTACTTTAAGAGCATTTTTAAACGGAAAATTAGATTTATCTCAAGCAGAGGCAGTAGCAGATGTTATTGCTTCAAACTCTGAAACTTCGCATGAGTTAGCAATGAGCCAGATGCGTGGAGGATTTAGTACTGAGATTCAAAAATTAAGAGAACAACTCATCCATTTTGCTTCGTTAATAGAATTGGAGTTAGATTTTGGTGAGGAAGATGTGGAGTTTGCCGATCGTGCCGATTTAAAAGAATTGGTAGCAAAATTAAACACGGTACTTTCTAAACTGATTAACTCTTTTGATTATGGAAATGTAATTAAAACGGGCGTGCCTGTTGCTATTGTAGGAGAACCCAATGTAGGGAAATCTACCTTGCTCAATGCTTTATTAAATGAAGAAAGAGCCATTGTTTCTGATATTGCTGGTACTACCAGAGATGTTATTGAAGATGAAATGATTTTAAACGGAGTAAGTTTCCGTTTTATTGATACTGCAGGAATTCGGGAAACAACCGATACCATTGAATCTTTAGGAATTGAAAAAACGTTTCAAAAGTTAGATCAAGCTTCTATTGTATTGTTGTTGGTAGATGCTTCAGAAATTTCTAGAGAACAATTACTAACCGACATACAAAAGATTAAAGACCGAATAGAAGGGAAGAACAAGCGTTTAATTATTGTGGCCAATAAAGTTGATAAAGCAGATGCTAAAGCAACAGTAGAGACAAAATTTGAAGGAATAGAGAACACTATTTTTATTTCTGCCAAAGCCAAAGAAAATATAAAAACAATTGAAACGCGTTTGTTCGATTTCGTCCAATCGGGAGCGTTAAATAACGATGTGGTAGTAACCAATGCCCGGCATTATGAAGCCTTAACTAAAGCCAACGAATCGTTAGCAAAAGTATTAGAAGGACTTGACAATAACATTACTGGCGATTTCTTAGCCATGGATATCCGACAAGCTTTACATCAATTGGGCTTAATTACTGGAGACATTACAACAGATGATTTGTTAGACAATATCTTTAGTAAATTTTGTATCGGGAAGTAAGTATCGTTTTATTTATTGTGTTTTAAACATCTTTTAGCCTTTTTTAGTGCTGATTGTAGACGTTTTTGAATCTTCTTTTAGTTGACTTGTTTTCCTATTATGAGCTTTAAGAATAGGAGATGAAGATGCTATTGATCACATTGAAGAAAATTGCAATGATTAATTAGCTACATTTCTAGATTGACAAATGAACGTTTCTTATTTGTTAATAATAATGCCATTCGCCAATTTTATCGCTATAGCAAGATATAACTTCTCTTTGTAATTTTTTCTTACAGCTCTCTTTTAATTAGATCAATATAATCTGAAACTACTTTTCTCGTTTTCTCATAATTTTCGATCTTATATTCGTTCCATCCTGTAGATACAGTTTTCGATTAATTTCTAACATAATTGATTCAACTTTTTTTTCTTTTTGATAGTATTCAAGCGGAACAATAGACCCACTAAATGGAGAGTTGACCTTTAACGTGTAACCCTTGGATTTAAAAAATAATATTGAAATGTCTAAAAGCCTTTTTGGTGTGTGATATTTATCTGTTCCAATATTAAAGTCAGGTCTAGGTAGCGTTTTATTTTCACTTCGATTTAAAGGAATATTAGGGAAAGAATGACAATCAAGTATGATAGCCTGTTGTATTTTTTTAATTGATATTCAACAGCTTCAATAAGTTTTTTGTGATGTTTCCAATAATAATTATCAAGAATTGATTTTCTTATCTCTGGAGTAATGATTCTTAGTGTTTTATTGTCATCAGTTTTATCATAAAGAACCCCCATCCCTTTTTTTGCCATTGGTTCTTGTTCGTCATCAGGAAACCTTTCAGGGACACAAAATATTCTAGAATATTCAAAAATGATTGGGATTGTATCTTCAGAGAAATAAAGATCATCAGTATACCAGTCTGTTGTTTTTAAAATTTCATTATTAACTATTTCTTACTTCCGGATTTCCACTCATCTAAACTAAAAGTTTTGCTTCCTGCAGGCCATGTTTTTCCGCCTTCGCTTCCTGCTGACCATTTTTTAATTGCCCATTCGTCACAAGTTCCATTTCCATAATCAATTGTTGCTAAATAAGCTCCAGTTTTGTAGTCGAAATACTTGATGATTCCTGCAACAATATAACCACAATCATCTGTCTTCACTAAAGGCTTAACAATTACTTTTTTGTATTTTGAGCCTTGCTTTTTCTTTTTAAGGTTAAATTCTGTTGAAATTCCATTTTGTGTTAAGCTTGCGTTTTCATTAGAATTTGTTTCAAAATTTACAACTGCCAATACTTCATTTCCTGATTTGTATTCAATTGTTCCTTCAGTATAATAATCTTGCCCATTAGCACTTATTAATTCATTAGTTATCTCTTCTTGATAGTCTGAATTAGCTAGCCTTACTGAAGCTTCTTCAGTTGCAATTTCCATACTCATAGGGTCCAGTAAATCCACACTCGCAGAATCTTTTTTACAAGAAGTAAAACTTATTGCTCCTACAAATGTCATTGTTACTAATAATTTCATTTTGTTTTTCATAATCTAATTTTTAAGTTGTTAAAAGTTTATACATAGTGTTATAAACTATTATTGTTTAATAAATTTCATAACGCGTGGTTTATCTTCAACAATTTGAATATGATAGATTCCATTTGATAGTGTTGAAACATTAACTATTTCATTAGTTGTACCGGACAACACAAGCTTTCCCATTGGAGTGAAAATTTTGTATGGGTAGACGAAACTGGATTCCGTGAAATGAATAAAGTCTGTTGTCGGATTTGGATAAATAATAAGCATATTACTTTCTGTTGATGCAACATCTGTGATTCCGGTAACACCTCCAATGACGTTAATAGAACCAACCATTCCAAATTGTGCATGTGGAGTACATTCATATTCATAAAGTCCGGCTATTTGTGGAACATATTGAAAAAAGGTGTCTGCAGGAGCTTGCCATATTTGGTCAAATGTTGCTGCTCCAGAAGGAATGTTGGTTGATGTAATAGTATGAACCATCATAGGGACATCAAGTGGTAGCCACTGAACTGTGTCTCCAAGTTGAATTGTAATGTCTGCACCAACAAATTGGGAATATCCATCCCAAACGTACACAATATGAATTTGGGCCTTTGATGTGAATGTTGATAAAATAATGCACAGAATAATTAAAATATTTTTCATAATATTTTTAGTTGTTTATAACAATTGAATAAGTACAATGTTATACTTATTCAGCTTATGGTTTTAACTCAAATATAAGGAATCAATATGGCTAATATGAATTCTAACAGTAGATATTAAATCAGAACGCTTAATTCAGCTTCTATTAAAGGGGAGTTATTTCTCATTTTTGAAAGTAGGAAACTTTCCATTTACTTTCCTAAAAGTTGTGAAATTAGTGTGACTATTTTGGTACTCAATACCTATAGATACTATTAAATATGGACTAGGAACTTTCTGTATCGGAAAGTAACCACTGCAAAACAAACAATCTATAAATGTAGTACAAACCATTAATAAGTTTGTTAATTTATCCTTTTTTGTTGATATAAAGTTAATAAGTACTTTGTGTTGTTTTGTGATATTAGGTACAAATCTCTTCCTTTGTTGTACCTTATTGATTGAGGTACAGATATATTTGAATTTAGATTGAATTATGGCACACCCTGTCACATTCAGGCACACCCTGACACACATAGGCACAAAATGAGTAGTAATATTCAAATAGAAAGAGTTTGCCAGTATTGTAATAACGTGTTCAAATGTTAACGTTTCAGTTAATATCTAGTCTGTTATCCAATTTCTTAAAAAAAAAATAGACTAGATAGAGTATTTATACTTGAAATATAATATTTTAAATAGTTATACTTGCAAAGTATCAATTTGACAAACAAAATTTTTGTTGAATATATTTAACGAGAGATGGAAAGCATTACCAAATGCAACGTATTTTTTGATGGTAACAGATAACAAGAACAGAGTAAAAACATTTAGAATAATTAAAAACTAAACGCCACAATGTGGTAAATAATTAAAAACAATGAAAAGAATAATTACAATAGTATCAGCCTTATTAATAACTGCAAGCGTATGGGCTCAAGCCCCAGAGAAAATCAGTTACCAAGCAGTGGTAAGAGATGCTGGTAATGCCTTAGTAACAACTCAGCCAGTAGGTATGCAAATAAGCATTTTACAAGGTGGAGCAACAGGTACAGCCGTGTATGTAGAAACACAGACACCAACTACCAATGCCAACGGACTGGTAAGCCTTGAAATTGGAACAGGAACTTTGGTAAGTGGCGATTTTACCACTATTGATTGGACAAACGATACCTATTTTATAAAAACAGAAACTGACCCAACAGGAGGAACAACTTATACCATTACAGGTATAACCCAATTAATTAGTGTACCTTATGCTTTATATGCTAAAACAAGTGGAAGTTCAACTCCAGGACCAATAGGACCAATAGGTGTTACTGGACCAACAGGAACTACTGGTTCTACTGGAGCAACAGGACCACAAGGAACAATTGGTTTAACAGGAACTACTGGTTCTACTGGAGCAACAGGACCACAAGGAACAATTGGTTTAA
>Ga0307996_1000403_pt1 | contig 11471 bp, 9 predicted proteins | sample Davwhametageno35_FD_203143 | JGI IMG/M metagenome (GOLD analysis project Ga0307996, IMG submission 203143) | Marine microbial communities from Davis Island wharf, Antarctic Ocean - #35 | ecosystem: Environmental > Aquatic > Marine > Unclassified | place: Antarctic Ocean: Davis Island wharf...
CTAATTGAATGCCCTAGAGATGCAATGCAAGGTTTGCACGATTTCATTCCAACAGTTACAAAAGCAACTTACATTAACCAGCTACTTAAAGTTGGTTTTGACACGATCGATTTTGGAAGTTTTGTTTCTCCAAAAGCTATTCCTCAATTAAAAGATACCGCAGAAGTTTTAAATCAACTCGATCTCTCAAACACCAAAAGCAAACTGCTTTCAATTGTCGCCAACCAAAGAGGTGCTGTTGATGCGTGTAATTTTGAAGAGATTAACTACCTGGGGTTCCCCTTCTCCATTTCAGAAACATTCCAACAAAGAAACACCAACTCTTCCATTGAAGAATCATTAATTAGAGTTTCTGACATCCAAAACCTTTGTTCAAAAAACAACAAGAAATTAGTTGTTTACATTTCAATGGCATTCGGAAACCCTTATGGTGATCTTTGGAATAGTGATATTGTTATTGAATGGACTAAGAAGCTTACTGGTTTAGGCGTTGAAACAATTGCACTATCTGATACTACTGGAGTTTCTAATCCAGAAAATATTAGTTATTTGTTTAGCAATACTATCCCAGAATTTAAAAATATTGAGATTGGAGCTCATTTGCACACCACTCCTGATACTTGGTCAGAAAAAGTGAACGCAGCATGCAATAGTGGATGCATGCGTTTTGATGGCGCAATAAAAGGATTTGGAGGGTGTCCAATGGCAACAGATGATTTAACAGGAAATATGGCAACAGAAAAGTTAATTCAATACTTTAAGAAAAACAACATTGAGACTGGATTAAACCAAAATGAGTTTAACCAATCAATGATCGATGCGATTAAAATTTTTCCTATTTAAAATTACTCACACAAAACAATTTTTGCTTTCCAGCCCTTATCAAAATTAACATTATTTTTTAAAAATTTCTTTTGAATGCTAACTTTTTCATCATTAGAGAAAATATCAAAAATATCCGCTCCACCGCTCAATACTGCTAAAGAGAAAATAATTGCAATAGCCAATCCTTTCCCAACAGCTTTTAAAGTATTGTTGTATGCCATAATTCTAAAATCACCTAATTCATAACCTCTAGTGTTATAATTACTTTCTCGTTCTGTTAAAATATCTTTTTTAGTAATTGGCTCCTCAAGAAAAATGCTATCACTAGTAATTTTTACAATTTTTGCTTTACCCCAATTTTAAGAACTGTTAAAAACAAATGAAATGTTTCTTCCTTCTTTAATTAAAGCAGTCTTCTTACCTTCTTTAGAAAATTAAACACAATAACTTTGTGCATTAGCACTTGCAAGACTATGTAATAATAAAATAACTTAAAAGCTTTATCATTCAATAAAGATACAACTATTAAACCCCTATTTAATACTTGTTGTTTTTAATTCATTAATACCTACATTTACACAGTTATTGGTTTCCAATTTTGGAATTAATAGGGAATGAGGTGTGAATCCTCAACTGTACCCGCAGCTGTATGCTCTGTACGTTTTTACAAAAAGTCACTGACTAAACCTCGGGAAGACGTAAAAATAAGGAGTGAGTCAGAAGACCTGCCTTTAATAGTTGAATTTATTCAACAAAGCTTTCGGGATTAAAGGCGAAGTATATTTTCATGTAGAAAACTCCTTCACTTTATTTCTTAATAACAGAACTCTTTTTTAGAGCTCTGAGTTAATTTATTGTTTAACCTCATTTAAAACTAAAGTGATGAGAAAAAATTACAAAATGGCAAGTTTAGCTTGCTTAGGTTTAGTGTTAGCCTTTCAAAACATCAATGCACAATCTATTTCAGATTTTGAGTCTTTAACGCTAGGAGCAGAATCTGCTTGGGATGGCTCTGATTTATCAGGATCATACACTCCTACGAGTTTTACCACCAACTTTTTAAGTGGAGATTTATCCGTTACTAATGTTTTCGATACAACTTGGGGCGCTCCAGGTTATTGGTCTAAAGGATTTTCACAGTCAACAGTTAGTGATTCAACAACTATAGGTTCAGTTAACCTATATGGATCTAGAGCTGGTTCTGGAAACAATGGTTCGTTAACTTATTTAGTTGCGCAAAACAATAATAAGCTTACATTAAAGAATACAGCATCAGATGATATTGTAAACGGAATCTATATCACCAACGGAACATTTGCCGCACTTAGCATGGAAAATGGTGATGCTTTTGCTAAGCAATTTGGATCTTTAAACAATGCCAGCGGAACTCCTGATGGTACAAATGGGGAAGATTGGTTTCTATTAACTATTAAAGGAGCTGACAGTAATGGTGTGTTAACTTCAGACAGTGTTAATTTTTATTTAGCAGATTATAGATTTGCTAGTAACGCTTTAGATTACATTGTTGAAGACTGGGAATATGTTGATTTAACTCCTTTAGGAAATGTGGTTAGCCTAACGTTTAAATTAACATCTTCAGATCTTGGATCTTTTGGCATGAATACTCCAGCTTTTTTCTGTATTGATGATGTAACCCCTTCAACAGCTAATTTAATTGATTTTGAAGATTTAGGATTTACTACTACTGGTTCTATCTGGAACGGTAATGATTATTCTGGAATACCTAATACGTATAACTACATATCAAATATCATAGATGGAGATGCTACATTTAACAATGTTTGGGAGAGTAATTATAATTACTGGAAAAATGGTTTTGCTTATTCTAATGTAACAGACTCTTCAACTTCTGGTGCAACAAACAAATATAGCGCAAAAGCAGCCTCAGGGTATAATTCTGAGAACTATTTAGTTTCCCAAAACAATTCCATAATAAAACTTACTGGTTCCGCAGCAAACAATGTTGTTTCTGGAACTTATATTACGAATACTACTTATGCTGCAAACAGTATGAGAGACGGTGATGGTTTTGCTAAAAAGTTTGGTGGAGTAACAGGAGATGATTCTGATTGGTTTTTCATTACTATTAAAGGCTATACAGGTGGAAATTTAACTACTGATAGTGTTAATTTTTATTTAGCAGATTATCGTTTTACTAATAACACGCAAGATTATATTGTTAAAGATTGGAGATGGGTTGATTTAACTTCTTTAGGAAACATTGATAGTGTTAGTTTTACTCTTTCATCTTCAGATGTAGGAGCTTATGGAATCAATACTCCTGCTTTCTTTGCTATTGACAACTTCAATGACCAAACAGTAAGTATAGATGAATTGAGTAATGAACTTACTTTCTCTATCTACCCTAACCCTGCCAAAGGAAGCGTATCTGTACAATTAGAGAACAACGCAAACAATTTACAAATAATTGATATTGCTGGAAGAACAGTAATTACAAGAAACAACCTTTCGACAGGTATCCACAAGCTTAAATTAAGTGATTTAAATGCTGGAATTTATTTCATTAAAATTTCTAATGAAAACGAAACGAAAGTAGAACGATTTATTAAGCAGTAACACAAATAACAAAACCTAGTAAGACATAGTTCTTACTAGGTTTTAAATATAATAGTATGAAAAAAGTATTTTTAGCAAGTAGCTTATTGGTTCTGATGTTTCATCTCTCTGCACAAGGTCCTTACGCACCAGCAGCAGGACAAAATGGATCAACAGCCATACACAAAGATTCTTCGGCTATTGTTTTTTGGGCAACAACCAGTAATGTTACAAGAGGTTTACAAGATGCCAGTAATACATTACTTGGAAATGCAAATGTAGGAACAAGTGGATCAGCAACTGGAAAATCTGGCTTAAACGGAATAGTTAGTTTAGGAGATGGCGGATCAGCCACTTTAAGTTTTAATGCTCCAATAATTAATGGAGCTGGAGCTGATTTTGCTGTTTTTGAAAACTCTTTTAACAATACCTTTTTAGAGTTAGCTTTTGTTGAAGTAAGTTCTGACGGCATTACTTTTTTCCGTTTTAGTTCAATTTCCTTAACCGACACTTCTATTCAATTAGACAATAATGCAGTTATAGATGCTAGAAATATCTATAATTTGGCAGGAAAGTATAGAGCTCAATATGGAACTCCATTTGATTTAGATCAATTAGCAGGAACACCAGGATTAGACATCAACAACATAACACACATTAAGATTATTGATGTAGTAGGAAGCATAAACCCGCTTTATGCAACTTTCGATTCGCAAAACAATCCGATAAATGATCCTTGGCCAACAGCTTTTGGTTCTTCTGGATTTGATTTGGATGCTATTGGTGTTCTTAATTCTTCTGCTACTGCAATCTCTGAATATAGAAACAACACTACAATCACTCTTTTTCCTAATCCAATAAAGACAGTTTTAAACATTAAATTAGAGCAATATGATAATTATGAATATACGATTCTTAATTTAAATGGAAAAATAATGAAGTATGGTAACTTTAACAACTCATGGCATCAAATACAGTTAAACGAATTAAATTCAGGAATTTATTTCATAAAACTGAAATCAAGTTATGATGTTATCACTAAAAAAGTGATTAAATTTTAAGGATTTTGAATCTATTCATGAGACATACTTTCCTTTATTTTTTACTTGTAAACTTTCTTCTTTTAACGCTAAATTCTTTTAGTCAAAAAGATGCTATAAATATTACAACATTTAAGGTTGTTGAGAAAAAGGTTCTTCCAGCTTATAAAACAACACGTTTTGATTCAATAAGTAAACATAACGCAACCAATTTAGCAGAACTCCTTTCTAATAACTCAACCGTTTTTATTAAATCTTATGGCTCTGGATCATTAGCCACAGCATCTTTTAGAGGGACAGGTGCTTCCCATACAAAAGTTCAATGGAATGGAATTAACCTAAATTCACCAATGAATGGCCAAATAGATTTCTCCCTCTTTCCTTCGTTCTTTTTTGATGATGCAGAAGTTCATCATGGCGCTAGTGGACTTATTGATGGAAACGGTGCATTAGGTGGATCAATATTGATGAATAGTAAAGAAACTTACGCTAAAGGAATTTCTGCCAATTTAAATCAATCTATTGGTAGTTTCGGCATATACATAACAGCCTTAAGAGGTGCTTACTCTAATAAACACTGGTTTTTAGAAACAAAAGTATACAACAACCTAAGTGAGAACAACTTCACATACATTAATAGTACTAAACGAAATAAACCAACAGAAACTCAAGAAAATGCAGAATTTAAACAATGGGGAATACAGCAAGCTTTTTACAGAAAGTTTAAAAACAGTACTCTTGGTGGTCGTATTTGGTATTTTAATAGTGATAGAAATTTGCCCCATACAATGCTAGTTAGTGATAACATCGAAAACCAAACTGATAAATCCCTTAGAAACTTAATCGAATGGAAAGGATTGTCCAACAGATTTCAATATCGTATTTGTTCAGGATTTATTAAAAACGGCTTGATTTACGAAAATAAGCTAGCCAATATTTATTCAAAAAATAAATCTTACTTATCTGATAATAATATAAATACAAAGTTTTATCTAAATAATAACTTTATACTAAATAATGATATAAATATAAAATATGAAAGCGCTAAAGCTGATGGTTATAATGAAAATCATACTCGTTTTAACAGCAGTTGGCTATTTGGTTTAAACAAAAAAATTAAGCGTATAGATATGAATTTTTTCAATAGACTAATAATGGTAGGGAAAGAGTTTAAACCAATTGCACCATCATTAGGAGTGCGCTATCAAATCTTGAAAAAAGAAGTCCTATATATAAAAGCCAATGCAGGAATCAACTATAACTACCCTACTTTTAATGACTTGTTTTGGAGTCCTGGCGGCAATAAAGATTTAAATCCTGAAGAAGCCCAAATGAGTGAAATTGGTTTTAATTTTATTAAAAAATTAGCTAAAACAAGCATCAACACAGAAATAACGGGTTTTTATTCTGAGGTGAAAGATTGGATTATTTGGCAACCTACCGAATTTGGATATTGGAGTCCAAACAATCTAAAAAAAGTAGAGAATAAGGGAGTTGAAAGCACGCTAACAATTTCTACAATTCTTTCAAAACTCACAGTTAAGAACAAAATAAGCTATGCTTACACAGAATCTACCAACAAAAAAACTGAAAAAAATCTAGACAACTCTGTTAATAAACAGCTAATATATGTGCCTTTTCATAAATTAAACTATAACCTAAACCTTAACTATAATAAATTTACGCTTAATTACAACTTTAATTATACAGGACAACGATTTACTACATCTGACAATAATTGGTATTTGCCTGCTAATTTCATCTCTAACATACACCTTGCGCGACAAATTAAATTACGTAATAAAACAAGCGCTATTTTCACCCTAAAAGTAAACAATCTTTTAAATCAAGATTACCAGTCTATTGCATGGAGAGCAATACCAGGTAGAAATTATTTATTTTCTTTTAGCTTTAACTTTAATTAATGGGAAGATTATCTATTGTCGCAATTATTCTAAGCTTTCTATCTTGCACTAAAGACAAGATTGGTCCTCAGTGTATTTCATGCCAAGAAGAACAAATACAAATTACTGCAACCCTACTTTCTGATCTCCTAATTATTAATGAAGGTAATTTCGGGAGTGGTTCAGGCTCAATTTCACGTTATAACCCCCAAACTAAAAGAGTTAACAACAATCTATTTTTACAAGCTAATGGAACTCCAATTGGCAACATAGCTCAATCTGCCTTCCAAATTGGTACTAAGGCTTACGTTGTCATAAATAATTCTAATAAAATTGAAGTCATTGACATCAATAACTTTTCTTCATTACACACCATTACAGGATTTAATTCTCCTCGCTCGTTTCTACCCATAAATCAAAACACTGCATACGTAACAGATCTTTACGCTAATTCCATTCAAATAGTGAATTTAAATAGTAATTCGATTACGGCAAGTATCCCTTTAAGTGGCTGGACTGAAGATTTATTATTACATAACGATAGTGTTTATGTTTGTGACATGACGAACGACAACTTACTTATTATTGATCCAAACAACAATTCTTTAGTTGACAGTATTAAAGTTGGAGAAAGCCCTAACAGTATTGTTATTGATAAAGATAGTATGATTTGGATAATGTGCAGCGGTGGATTTTCCTCTTCTAATCCTAAGCTTATCAAATTTAACCCACAAACTCGAACAATAGAAACAATATTCACCTTTCCAAACATTGCAGAATCTCCAGGGAATTTAAAAATAAACGCAACAGGAGACCAACTTTACTTTATAAACTCAAATATTTACAAAACGAGCATTTATGCCAATTCCATTAATACTACTCCTATTATTACAAGCAATGGAAATAAATTTTATGAAATTGGAATAAGTCCAATAACTGAAGAAATATTTATTTCTGATGCAATTGACTATATTCAAGATGGTATAATCTTCAGATATTCATCCTCAGGAAATTTAATACATCAATTTAAAACAGGTGTTATTCCTGGCCATTTTTTATTTATTGACTAATGGGGAAAAAAGTATTGTTATGTCATGGAGTGGCGGGAAAGACTCTGCCTATGCCCTTCACTATATCTTAAAAGAAAATAAATATCATGTAAAATATTTAATGACTACTATTTATAAACCCAATAAAAGGGTGTCAATGCATGGTGTTCCTGAATCTCTAATTGAAAAACAAGCTAAAAGTATTGACATACCGGTAGTCAAAATATATATTGAAGAAAAAACACATGATGAATACGATATTAAAATGAAAGAAACACTTCTTAAATTTAAATCTGAAGGAATCAATATCATTGCTTTTGGAGATATATTTTTAGAAGACATAAAGGAATACAGAGAGAAAAGATTGGCAGAAATTGATATGAACGCATTATTCCCTCTCTGAGGAAAGGATACTAAGGTTTTAGCGAATCAATTTATTACTGACGGATTTAAAACGCATATTTGTAGTATTGACACCTCTAAACTTTCAAAATATTTAGTGGGAGTTGATTTCTCCAGTACATTTTTAAAACAACTAAACGAAGAGGTAGATCCTTGCGGTGAAAATGGTGAATTCCATAGCTTTTGTTATGCAGGGTCTATTTTTAAAAATATAGTAAAGTTTCAACAGCATGGAACTGTATCTAAAACTTATAAACACGATAACAACATTTACGAGTATCTGTTCAGCGACATTTCATAACTTCTTTGGTTTCCAATAATACTCTCCTTTTTAAAACAAATTCTATAACACTTTATATAAAGTAAATATGGTTTTAATCAATTAAATAGATCCCCTATTGTTAATAATTATATCATTGGTTTTAAATTACAAAACCGTAATTTTACGATCAGTAATTAAAAAACAAATATACTTATTATGAGAAAATCTACTTTTTCTATTATTAGAAAAATTTCTGCTACAGCAGTATGCTTATTAATTGCCAATTTTTCTTTCTCACAAAAAGCAGAAAATTCTTGGTCTCCAATTAAAGAGAGCGTTATAAAAGGAAGTAAAAACAATCGATTTATCGAGCCTGCTAAATATAAGGTGATGCATCTTAATTTGGAAACACTTAAAAGTAGTTTACAATATACAAAACTTAAAGAAAAAGCCTCAAAAAGTATTGCTACAATTGTTTCATTACCAAACCCTGATGGTAGCTTCTCAGATTACCAGATTTATCAAAATACAACAATGCACCCTGATTTGGCTGCAAATTTCCCGGAAATTAGAACGTACAATGGTGTAAGCGTTAATAACAGTAAAGATGTTGTTAAACTAGATTTAACGCCACATGGGTTTCATGCAATGATTTTATCTTCTGATAAAGAAACAGTTTTTATTGATCCTTATACTAAGGGAGATATTAACAATTATCAAATCTATTACAGAAAAGATTACAGTGATAACAGAGGTCTTTCTTGTGATTTCTCAGAACAAACTGAAGAAATTAAAGGATTAATATCTGACAAAAGTTTTGGATCTTGTGAATTAAGAACATACCGTTTGGCACTAGCTTGTACTGGAGAATATGCTGCGGCTGTTGGTGGAGGAACGGCTAGTGGAGCATTAGCTGCCCAAGTAACTACTATGAATAGAGTAAATGGTCTTTTTGAAAGAGATATAGCCGTTACAATGACTATTATTGGTAACAACAACCTCTTAATTTTTACAAATTCCGCTACAGATCCTTATACAAATAATAGTGGTGGAGCTATGCTTGGTCAAAATCAAACAACCGTTAATAACACTATAGGAAGTGGTAATTATGATATAGGCCATGTATTTAGTACTGGTGGTGGTGGTGTTGCTGGTTTTGGTGTAGTATGTTCAAGCTCTCAAAAAGCAAGGGGTGTTACAGGAAGTTTCAACCCTCAAGGAGATGCTTTTGATATTGATTATGTAGCACACGAAATGGGACATCAATTTAGAGGTAGTCATAGTTACAACAATTCATGTGGAGGTAATAGAAGTGCATCAACAGCATACGAACCAGGAAGTGGTAGTTCAATTATGGCATATGCAGGAATATGCCCTCCAAACGTACAAGGGAATAGTGATGCTGCTTTTCACGGGATTAGTTTAGAAGAGATTGGAAACTTTATTACTGCTGGAGGTAATGGTTGTGCTTCAAAAACGCCTTTAACAAATAGTAGCCCTTCAATTACAGGGACTAATATTGATGGAAACATTACAATTCCTGCAAATACTCCTTTTGCATTAACAGCAACGGCAACTGATGCAGATAGTGATGTACTTACCTATTCTTGGGAACAATTTGATAAAGAAATAACTACTCAAGCTCCTCTTGCTAGCGCAACATCTGGGCCAAACTTTAGAACCTTTGAGCCTACAAGCAATCCTACTCGATACTTGCCAAACCTTACGGCACTAAGAAATGGAGGCCCTTTTACATGGGAAAGATTATCTAATGTCTCAAGAATATTGAATTTTAGATTAATGTTAAGAGATAATGCCTCTGGAGGTGGCTGTAATGATCATTCTGATGTATCTGTTACTGTAGATGGGAATTCAGGTCCTTTTATTGTAACAGCGCCTAACAATCCTGGTGGATGGTGGACTGTAGGACATCCAGCCCAAATCACTTGGGATGTTGCAGGAACAGATGCTGCTCCTGTTAGTGCTGATAAAGTTGATATTTTTCTTTCAACAGATGGTGGTTCAACTTACCCAATTACATTAGCTACTAATGTACCTAATGTTGGAAATTGGTCTATTATAGCTCCTAATAATGTAACAAATTTTGCTCGAGTTATGATTATGTCATCGAACGGAACATTTTTTGATATATCAGATAATTTTCACAAAATACAAGCTGCAACAGGAATTAATGATTTAAACTCTAATGAATCAATACTATCATATTATAGTAATAATAATATCCAATTATTATTAACTAAAGTTTTAAAAGGAGATTATCAAGTTTCTGTGTTAAACACTTTAGGTCAAGAAGTAATGACAAAGACAATTCATGTAAATACTGAAAAAGAAAACATTTCAATTCCTTTTAATAACAATGCTAATGGTATTTATTACATATCTATTAGTAATAATAAAGGATTATATAATGCTAAGTTTTATAAAAACTAGAAGCATTATTTACAACAACAAAGGGTTTCATATGAAACCCTTTTTTTATAACTCAGAATGTATTCTGATCTTCTAATTATTAATCATTTTTAAATAATGCTTTATCTGAATTATCAAAAATTCCAACTTCATATTTTCCTCAATATCTATTACTAAATCACAAGTCTCTCCTCTATAAGATCCGTTAGCTCCAACTTTAAATTTTGCTATAGATAAACTACTTATATATTCTAAGGGAAAACAATCCTCTTTAACATTTAGATCTATTAAAATACATAAGGGCTTATTCAAAAAATCAGTAATATCATTTCCTCTAGGAACTAAGTTTTTTGACAAATCGTTTTTATCAAAAAACTTGTAATTTAAAATTGGGTTAATTAACTCGGAAGATTCTTTAGAATCAACAAAACCTAAAGAAATCACATCTTTTCTTTCTTCTTTCAGATAGTGTATAAACTTTTTAACCGTATCTGCATCATTCCTATTAGTAGCATTATATAATACTCCTATGGTAGAAGCTTTAGCTAAACTAAATGCTTTTACTTTTCTTTGCAAATACTTCTGTCCTCTTTTCAATTTAAAACGACCTATTTTTTCTTGTATATCCTTTATAATACTCACCTAATAGCAATTTTATTAACTAACCTTTTTCCTATCCTTTTATTAATCTTTAAAACCAAACCTTCCTTTACATAATTCAACTCTTGTTTTAAAGATGCTGAATCTAATTTTACATAAAGAATGTTGTTTTTAAAAGCAATATTCTGTGTGTGATTAGCAAATAATTGCCCCACTTCTTCTTTGTAGATTTTAATCAATTCAATCTCGTCTAATTGATCTTGATACCCGTAAGCATGTAATAATCTATCAATCGTTTTTTTTAATGGCGAATCACTCATGATCAATCCCTCCTTCTTTTATTTTAAATGATTTAAAATCAATATTCTCACCAGCAAGAATA
>Ga0307996_1000404_pt1 | contig 11453 bp, 10 predicted proteins | sample Davwhametageno35_FD_203143 | JGI IMG/M metagenome (GOLD analysis project Ga0307996, IMG submission 203143) | Marine microbial communities from Davis Island wharf, Antarctic Ocean - #35 | ecosystem: Environmental > Aquatic > Marine > Unclassified | place: Antarctic Ocean: Davis Island wharf...
TCAACGTGTATTATTTTTCTTTGGAGAAGTTCTTCCTTCATCCTATAAATTTATAATATATTAGACACATTAATAGCATTTATGAATTTAAATCAGATTACAATTCCATCTATCGACGTGGAAAAGGCAACAGGGTTTTATAACACATTAGGATTAAAACTTATTGTGGAAGCTCTACCAAAATACGTCCGTTTTGAATGCCTTGATGGAAACACTACATTTTCGATTCATTTGGTGGATAAAATTACGGAAGGAAATGGAATAATTATCTATTTTGAAGTGGATAATGTAGCTAAAAAAGTAAGCGAATTACAAGCTAAAGGAATTGTGTTTAAGAAAGAAGCAGAAGATCAATCTTGGCTCTGGAGAGAAGCAAAACTAAAAGACCTAGATGGTAATCAAATCATTATTTACCATGCAGGCAAAAACAGAAAAAATCCACCTTGGAGAATTAAAAATCTTGAGAAAAAATAGTTATGATAGAAATTGAACGTAAATTTTTAATAGTTTCAGACACCTATAAAAAAGAAGCATACAAACAGACTAGAATTATTCAAGGGTTTTTAAATACCCATAAAGAACGTACAGTACGTATTAGAATAAAAGGAACGGAGGCTTTTATTACCGTAAAAGGGATTTCGAATAAAGAAGGAACAACTAGGTTTGAATGGGAAAAAGAAATCCCTTTAGCAGAAGCCAAAATGCTTTTAGAATTATGTGAACCCAATCGTATTGAAAAAATAAGATATGAAGTTAAAATAGGTTCTCACTTTTTTGAAATAGACGAATTTTTTGGTGAAAATGAAGGGCTAATCATGGCAGAAATTGAATTGTCGGAGGAAAATGAAGAATTTGAAAAACCAGATTGGTTAGGCAAAGAAGTAACAGGTGATGTTCGATATTATAACTCGCAACTCTCTAAAATACCCTATCGAAATTGGGGAATTTAATTTGTAGCAACTAGTGCTATAATTTTTTTAATAGTTTTTAAATCTGAAACACCTTCGGTTCCTCCCTCAAAAAATGAAGTAGGTTTTTCCTTTTGTTGAAGCGTTGCAGATAAATGTATACTGCAAAAACCATGGTCTTTAAAGTAGCGAGCGTTTTCGGTATTAATTCCACTTCCTGGCATAATCTCAATTTTACCATTGGACAGTTTATTCATTTCCTTTAATAAAGAAAGTCCTTTAAAAGCGGTCTGTTTTTGACCAGAACTCAATACTCTTTTTATTTTTAAATCGATTAATTGTTCTAAAGACTCAATGGCATTTTCGGTGCAATCAAAAGCTCTATGAAACGTAAAATCCATCCCTTTTGCAGCATTGATTAATCGTTTTGTTGCAGAAATATTAATTTTATTTTCTGAAGTTAAAACCCCACTTACCACTCCTTGACATCCTATGTTGTTACAGAATTCAATGTCATTAATCATGGTGGTTAATTCATCTTCTGAATAGTAAAAATCTCCTTTTCTAGGTCTAATTAAGACATGAACTGGAATACTCAATTCAGTGATTACTTTTTTAATTAATTGATGTGATGGGGTTAATCCGCCAACAGCAAGTTGAGTACACAGCTCCATACGATGAGCTCCTCCTTTTTCAGCAGCTAAAGCACTTTCAAACGAATTGGCACAGATTTCTACTATCATTCTATAATTATTTCATCAATAAAAGTCCAAGCTTTATTACCAGCTCCTTGTTTTCCTTCTTGGATAATGCCATAACTTGGAATCGTTAAAATTATAACTTGAGCCTGAATTTCTTTTAAATCTGAAAGATCAATTTCAAAGGCAATAATATTTTTTTCAGATTTAGAATCTAATAGTTTAGAATATACAATCTGTATTTTTCCATCTATCAAACAACTTACACTAATTTTTTTTGGAGCATAAATCCATTGTCCTGTAGCATTATAAAAACGGGTTTTAAGGGTGTTTATAGTTTTAATTTCACCTAAATCAATGGTAATTTTCACATCGTCTCCCCAAAAACCCAACCATTCTTTATCACCATATCTTTGGTCACTTCCCTGAATACCATTAATTAATGCTTCTTTCCCCCCTGCATTATAGGCTTTATGAGGGAGCACATTTAAATCCACTTTTCCTGTGATTGCTTTATGATAGTTAATCGTTTCAGCAAAAGGATTACTTACAAGTTGATTGTTTTTAAAAACACCCGCATTAATTGTAGTGTTTTTAGTAATTAAAACACTTCCTGTATATAGTTTTGAGTCATTGGTAGCAGCTATTCCGTTGCTTGTATATCTTATTTTTTTTCCGTCTAAAGGAGTTTTTAATTGATAGCTAACCAGTCGGTTTTCTTTCACTAATTTCCCTTCTAATTCATACAAATGATTCGCATTATTAATACTTAAAGCTTGAAGCCGCTCTAAAAAAGGTTCCACTCTGGATAGAAATTTTGGATAATCTGTTTCCATATCTTTTGTTGCTCCACTCCAGACTACTTCACTCATTGCTAATATCCGAGGAAAAACCATATACTCTACTTGGTCTTCATTATTCATATATTCCGTCCAAACGTTTCCTTGAGCTCCAAGCACATGTTTTTCCTCTTCTTGAGTTAATTCAGGAGGAATAGGATTAAAACTATACACTTTTTTTAAGGGTAAAAATCCTCCAATTGCTAAAGGTTCATCTGGACTATTTGATTGATAATGATCAAAATAAGCATGGGATCCAGGTGTGAGTATTACGTCATGTCCTTCTTTGGCTGCATCAATGGCTCCTTGAGTTCCACGCCAAGACATCACAGTAGCATTAGGCGCAAGACCTCCTTCTAATATTTCATCCCAACCAATTATTTTTTTGCCTTTACTATTTAAGAATGTTTCAATTCTGGTAATAAAATAACTTTGCAATCCGTGTTCGTCTTTTAAATCTAAATCTTTAATTAATTTTTGACAATGATTACATTCTTTCCAATGTTTTTTTGGCGCTTCATCACCTCCAATATGGATGTATTCTCCCGGAAACAAATCAATCACTTCCGTCAATACATTTTCTAAAAAAACAAAAGTCTGTTCATTCGGGCAGTAAATATCAGGGAATACACCCCAAGTAGTTGCTACTGGAACTTGTTCACCACTACAGCCCAATCCTGGATAAGCACTGATTGCAGCTTGAGAATGACCCGGTATTTCTATCTCTGGAATGATGGTGACTTGATGTTTTTTAGCAAACGCTACAATTTCTTTGATATCTTCTTGAGTATAAAAACCACCGTATTTTTCACCATCATATTTTGTAGGAGCATCATTATAATGACCTATTAAAGTTTCTTCTCGATAGGCTCCAATTTCAGTTAATTTTGGATATTTTTTTATTTCAATTCTCCAACCTTGATCTTCAGTTAAATGCCAATGAAAATAATTCATTTTAAGCATCGCCAAATTCGCAATGTATTCTTTTATAAACTCCTTTGGAAAGAAATGCCTTCCAACATCTAAATGCATTCCTCTATATCTAAATTTTGGAGCATCCTTAATATAAACTTTAGGAATTGAAAATTCTTCTTGCTGAAATCCTTTTTGTTTTTCTAATGATATTGGCATGAGTTGCCTTAGGGTTTGTATCGCATAAAAAGCCCCTGAAGCATCGTTCGCTTTTATAATTATATCTGAATCGGAAACAGATAATGTATATCCTTCTGAAGGTAAAGAGGTGTCTTTTTTAATTGCAATAGTTGCTTTTTCTTCTGAAGTATTTTTTAGTAAAAAAGCACTTCCATTTTGGATATAGTTGACTAGAAATTCTCCAGTAATTGTAAATTCTTCCTCAAAGAAAAGAGTAGTGTTTTCTGTTATTTTAAAAACTCCTTTTTTTATTTCTAAATTTTGAGGTTTAGGAATTAATGGAGGAAATGGCTCAAAATTTGCAACTTCAGGAGATTGACATCCCGAAAAGAATATAAAGCCTATGAATAATAAGGAATAAATAAATTTTTGCATTAGTTCTGGACGAATTGGTTGAGTGTTTTAAAATTGACTATTGGCACTATTTCAGCATCAGTTTTAAACTGAATTTCTTTTGAAACTCCAGGGAGTATATCGAAAAAATTATCATGCCAAGTTCCTTTTTCTTCAGAAAATAAAAATACATTTTTTTGTAATGTTTCTGAATTCAACTTAATTAAAAAGCCCTCTTTGTTTTTAATAATTTCAATAGCTATCGACTCGTTTATTAAATTTAAATCTTTGGGTTTAGAGAAATAATGGGTGGATTCAGCTTCACCAAAAGTTATTCTTAAAAAGGTGTTGTTAGTATCAAATTCTTTATTTTGTAACTGGTATTTATAGACAATTATACTGCTATTTATAGGACTTAAAACAAGTTGTTGTTCTTCAAAAAGAACATTCCCGTTAAAATCTAAATGGCTTATTACAAGTGTATCTTTTATTTCAGAAAAGGTGTCGTTGATAATATATATATCTAATTCATTCTCAATTTTTGAAGTTGAAATAATTACATTCTCAAAAGCTTTTCTCGCTTGATAATGTAAGGCCTTCCAATTTCCTAAACCGTCAATGCTTGACCAAGAAACCGCAGGCCAACAATCGTTTAATTGCCAATATAAGGTCCCCATATTATAGGGTTTCGCTCTTCGATGTGCATAAATCCCTTTTGTCATCCCATAAGCTTGTAATACCTGACTCATATAAACATAATCTTCACCTTTACTGGGAACAGGAAAATTACGTTCCATATATTCACGTATCAATAAAAATCCGCGATCATGTTTTTGATGGTTTGCAAACGAAGGATGTTTTAAATTAATAGTATCCTGTTCTGTAAAATATTTAATGGCTTCAAAACTAGGGTAAGATTGAAATCCAAATTCACTCATAAAACGAGGAACTTCCTCTTCAAAATGCTCAAAAGGATACCCATCATGCCAAACCCACCAATCATGAGCATCTCCTTCAAATTGATAACGATTATCGCCACGACCAAATTTAGGAGAGCTTTCCCAATAGGAAACAGAAGTATGTAAACTGTCAACGACACGAGGTAAAATATGATTAAAAACCGCATAATATCCTTTCCAGATTTCCTGTTGTTGCGCTTCCGTTTTACCATTTTTCCAACCCCAACGATACCAACCTTCACTATTTTCATTATTCCCACACCATAATGCAATGCTGGGATGATGGCGCAATTTTTTTACGTTTTCAATCGCTTCTTGTTTGATGTTTTCTAGAAACTCATCATCTCCTGGATACATCGCACAAGCAAACATAAAATCTTGCCAAACCAAAATACCTTTTGCATCACAAAGTTGATAAAAGAAACTATCCTCATAAACTCCTCCTCCCCAAACACGAAGCATATTCATGTTTGCATCTACCACATCATTGATAAGCTTTGAATAATCTTCTTGATCAACTTCAGGAAGAAAAATGTTTTGAGGAATATAATTCGCACCTTTCATATAAACAGGTTTCCCGTTGAGTTTAAAATAAAAACCTTCACCTATACTATCTTTTTCGGTTATCAATTCGATGGATCTGATCCCCAATTTTTTTGAGAAGGATTCCTTTTTATAGTCATCATTTAAAAGTTTCACATCAATATCATATAAAAAAGGGGTCCCTAAATTATGCGTCCACCAAAGTTTGGGATTTTTAACATTGAAAGGAATATGATATTCGGTCTGTTCTGGAGAAATTTCAATCTTAGAAATAAAAGTTTCTTTGCTGTTGTTATTAATGATTTTAATAGAAACTTCTTGTTGTTTTTGTGTGTGAATAGTTAATTCAGCGGAAATATTAGCGATGGAATCCGAAATGAAATTCGTTTTAAGAAAAACTTCTTTAAACCGAACATTTTCATAAGAAACAAGACTAATTTTTTTAGTAATCCCAAGCGTTTTAATAGTTGGTCCCCAATCCCAGCCATATTGAAATTGTGGTTTTCGGGTAAAAACCCGAGGAGCTTCTGGAAGTTCATAATCAAGTTTATTACTTGCTATTTTTTCAATAGAAATGGTAGCTTGTAATTTAATTTGCAGATCATTTTCCAAAAGTAAAACATCACTTATATCTATTTCCCAGCTTCGGAAGGCATTGTTTGTTTTTAAAACTAAACTATCATTTAAAAAAATGGAGGCATAGGTGTCCAAACCTTCAAAACGCAAAAAATGTTTTGACTTTAAGAGGACTTCTTCTGAAACTGAAAATTGAGATTTGTAGCGCCAATTATTTTCAGAAATCCATTGTATAGAATCTTCATTATTAGCTTTAAATGGGTGCGGAATTTTTTTTAGATTTAATAAATCGGTTTGTACCGTACCTGGAATAGTTGCTGGCATCCATATAGAATCTCCTTCCTGTGAAAATTTCCAACCTGTTAATAAATATTGATGTTCAATATCTGTTTTAGATTCTTTGCAAGAAATAAAAAACAAAATGAAAAGCAAATAAAAAAGAGAAGTAAGTTTCATAGCATTACCAATTACAGACTGTTAAATTCATATTCTCTTTCCACTTTGCAAATTCGCACTTTATACCATGAATACCAGTTGTTTTTGCCACTCATTTGGGCTTCTAAATGATCTAAGTTTGCTTTCCAGTTTTTAATGTCATCTAATGTTTCCCAATAACTGATAGCAATTCCTAGTTCGTTTCTGGCACTTTCAAAACCTAAATATCCAGGTTGTTTTTGAGCAAGGCTTTCCATGGCCTCTGCCATTTCATTATACCCTTCTATGCTATCGGTTTTTTTATTTGTGAAAATGACCGCATAATAAGGTTTATTCATTTTTATAGATTTTTACAATTAACTCACCCTTTGCATTCATATGCGCACGATACATTCCAGCCGTATTAAATTCCATTGCAATATTCCCATCTTTATCTATTGCTACAATACCACCATCTCCACCTAAATCTGGTACTTTTTCTTGTATAACTATTTTAGCAGCTTCTTGTAAACTTATTCCTTTATATTCCATCATTGCCGAAATATCATGAGCTACCATGGCTCTTATAAAATATTCACCCCAACCTGTAGATGAAACCGCACAAGTTTTATTATTTGCATAGGTTCCTGCACCAATAATAGGAGCGTCTCCAATACGATTCCAACGTTTGTTAGTCATTCCTCCAGTGGAAGTTCCTCCTGCTAAATTTCCATTTTTATCTAATGCCACACATCCTACGGTTCCAAATTTTGAATCTTTTATAAAAGGATCTTCAAATGACAAATTTTTATATTGTTCGCGCATCTCTCTTTCTTTTATTTTCTGAAGCGATTGAAACCTTTTTTCTGTATAAAAATAGGAAGGGTCTGTCATTTCAAAACCTTGTTCTCTAGCAAATTCCTCTGCACCTTCGCCAGAAAGCATTACGTGTGGAGAGTCATTCATAATCGATAATGCTAGGTCGATTGGGTTTTTAATATGTTTAACCCCTGAAACCGCTCCAGCATTAAGAGTTGCTCCATCCATAATTGAAGCATCCAATTCGTTAGTTTCTTCATGAGTGAAAACCGCTCCCTTTCCAGCATTAAATAAAGGGGAATCTTCCATTACATTTATAGTTGCCGTAACTGCTTCCAAGGAAGTACCTCCATTACTTAATATGATATGACCTGTTTTAATTGCTTCTTTAAGTTTTTCTAAATAGGCAGTCTCCAAAGAATCGGTCATATTTTTTTTCAAAATAGTACCTGCGCCACCATGAATTACAATTCCGAAGGTTTCTTGTTTTTTTGAGTTGTTTTTAGAAAAAATTTCACCTTCGGTTTGATGATTCTGATCATTATTACAGCTTAAAAGCACAAAAAATCCGATTAAAAGTGTTAAAATTTGCTTCATGTGTGAAATATTTTATAAAAAAGCTAAGATAAGCTAAAACCATTGCTGCTACAAGGCTTGTAAGAATTGGAATGTAGGAAAAAAAGCATATAAAACACACAAAACATCGATTAAATACACATAAAATAGGATGAAATGCAGTTTTTTAAGATATTTATTATATATTTGTATTGCATCAAGCCCTAAATTTTGATGTCCCTGCATTATGAAAACTATTAAAACTTGCCTACTTGCTATCGTATTATTGTTTATAGTTACATCTTGTTCAAAAGATGACAGTATAACAACAAATGAAGCAGATTATTCAATCAATTTAAATTTAGCTCAAGAAACTAATTGGGAGTTAGCCGATGAAATTCTAGTTTTAATTAATGAACATAGAGCAACTTTAGAGTTGCCCTCTATTGAAAGAGATCAACAATATGCCTCTGCTTATGCAGTACAGCATACTAATTATATGATTGATATGAATCGCATTAACCATGATAATTTTGGTAATCGTTCAGAAGCTCTAAAACAAAGAGGTGCCATTCGTGTAGGAGAAAATGTTGCTGTTGGATACAATACAGCAGAAGCGGTAGTTTTTGCTTGGTTAAATAGTCCATCACACAAACAGGTTATAGAAGGTAATTATACTCATTCAGGTTTTGGTATTATTCAAAATGTAAACGGGACTAACTTTTTTACTCAACTTTTCTATAACAAATAAAATTCCTTTTTCAATTCAACCATTTGCCGTATTTTTACCTAAACTAAGATTAAAATACAGCTATGGCTATTGCAAAACCTTTTAATTTAAACAAGTGGATAGAAGAAAATAGAGACTTGTTAAAACCTCCTGTTGCCAATAAAAATTTATATGTGGTTTCTAAGGATTATATAGTGATGATCGTTGCAGGACCTAATGCAAGAAAGGATTATCATTTTAATGAAACCGAAGAGTTATTTTACCAATTAGAAGGAAACATTCAAGTTAATATCCAAGAAGACGGCCAAAAGCGAGAAATGAAACTCGGACCTGGCGATATGTTTTTACTTTCTGCAAATACTCCTCACTCTCCAGTAAGAGAAGAAGGTTCTATCGGTTTAGTGGTAGAACGAGTTCGAAAAGGAAAAAATCTTAAGGATGGTTTAATGTGGTTTTGTGATGATTGTAACCATAAACTTTATGAAGTTTATTTTGAACTACACGATGTTGAAAAAGATTTCCAACCACATTTTAAAGAATTTTACGCTTCAGAAGCATTGCGAACTTGCGATAATTGCGCTACTGTAATGGATACAGATTCTCGATTTATTGGAGATTAATTCAAACTATCTCATTTTAAAATTATATAAGTAAAAAAAAGGCTTCGTTTTTTTCCTCGTTCCTAAAGGATAAAATGAAGATTTTTTCTTTTAGGGTAAAAGCTAAATAAATCTGAACGCTAAATTATTCTATAACATCTTAATTATTTATAAAATAAATTACTTTTTATAGAAGCAACGAATACCTCCTCTTTTTCATTTCCCAATATTCTTTAAAATCTTATAAGAATTTGTACCTTTGCAAACTGAATTTAGAATAAAAAAAACAAAAAATATGGCTACTGTTGCAAACGCATTTGGAATTGAAAATGCATTAGAAAAATTAGGAGTTAACGAAATAAACAAAGGAACTTCTACTGGAAGTAACTGGTTTTCGGAAGGTGAAATGATTTCATCGCATTCACCTGTTGATGGAAAATTAATAGGTAAAGTAACAACTACATCTCGCGAAGATTACGATAAAGTGATCACAACTGCTCAAACTGCTTATAAAGAGTGGAGAAAAGTTCCTGCACCTCAAAGAGGAGAAATTGTACGTCAGTTTGGAAATAAATTAAGAGAATTAAAAGAGCCTTTAGGTCAATTGGTTTCCTACGAAATGGGAAAATCATTACAAGAAGGTTATGGTGAAGTTCAAGAAATGATCGATATCTGTGACTTTGCAGTAGGTCTTTCTAGACAATTAAACGGACAAACAATTCCGTCGGAACGTCCAGAACACGTTATGCGTGAGCAATGGCATCCAATTGGAGTTGTTGGAATCATTTCGGCATTTAACTTTCCGGTTGCTGTTTGGGCTTGGAATACTGCTTTAGCGTGGATTTGTGGTGATGTATGTGTTTGGAAAGGTTCTGAAAAAGCACCTTTATGTTCTGTTGCTTGTCAAAATATCATTGCAGATGTTTTAAAAGAAAATAATTTACCAGAAGGAATTTCTAGTATCATCAACGGAGATTATAAAGTTGGTGAAATGATGACAACTGACCATAGAATACCGTTAATATCTGCTACAGGATCTACAAGAATGGGAAGAATAGTTGGTGCAACTGTTGCAGAACGTTTCGGAAAATCATTATTAGAATTAGGTGGTAACAATGCAATTATTATTACGCCAACTGCTGAATTAAAAGTAGTAGTACCTGGTGCTGTATTTGGTGCTGTTGGTACTGCAGGACAACGTTGTACATCTACCAGAAGACTAATCATTCATGAATCGGTTTACAATAAAGTAAGAGATGCAATTGTGGGTGCTTATGGACAAATTGTTATCGGAAATCCATTAGACGAAACTAAGCATATGGGACCATTAATCGATAAAGATGCGGTGAATGCTTATTTAGGAGCTATTGAAAAAGCAAAAGCCGAAGGTGGAAACGTTTTAGTAGAAGGTGGAGTTTTAGAAGGTGAAGGATTTGAAAGTGGTTGTTACGTAAAACCAGCAATTATTGAAGCTGAAAACCATTTTGAAATTGTACAACACGAAACATTTGCTCCAATTTTATACTTAATGAAATATAGCGGAGAAGTTGAAAATGCAATCGATATGCAAAATGGAGTTGCTCAAGGATTGTCTTCTGCAATTATGACCAACGAAATGAAAGAAGCGGAGAAGTTCTTAAGCTATTCAGGATCTGATTGTGGTATTGCCAATGTAAATATCGGGACTTCTGGTGCTGAGATTGGTGGTGCTTTTGGAGGTGAAAAAGAAACTGGTGGTGGACGTGAGTCTGGATCGGATGCTTGGAAAGTTTATATGAGAAGACAAACCAATACGGTTAACTACTCTGATGAATTACCTTTAGCTCAAGGAATTAAATTTGATTTGTAATAAATCGTCTTTATAAAAATAGAACCCTGCTAATATTATAATTAGCAGGGTTTTTTATTAGGTATTTCCTTTATCTATAAAGAAATAGATAGTAAAAATCACTAATAAGATAGCGAGCACAAAAAGGAAAATTTTCCAAAAGGAATAGGGTCGTTGCCCAGAAAGTTTCCCAGACTGCCCATTTACAAAAAAGTTATAGCGTTTACTTTTAAAAGTATAAGCACTGATGTAAACCGGTAATAGGATATGTTTAAAGGTCTCTTCAGAAAGTTTAACATCTAAGGAGAAAATGTTTTGAGTGTCTCCTCCAATATCTCTTCGAGACCAGGTATCGGCTATTTGATTCGCTATTTTTTTGGCTTTATCGTGACCATTTTTTAATGGAATGGTATACTTTTCAGTAACAAATCCAGACAAAAAACTACTATCAAAAGGCTTTAATAATTTTAAATTCCAACGCTCTATATCCTTGGGAATCA
>Ga0307996_1000409_pt1 | contig 11404 bp, 8 predicted proteins | sample Davwhametageno35_FD_203143 | JGI IMG/M metagenome (GOLD analysis project Ga0307996, IMG submission 203143) | Marine microbial communities from Davis Island wharf, Antarctic Ocean - #35 | ecosystem: Environmental > Aquatic > Marine > Unclassified | place: Antarctic Ocean: Davis Island wharf...
TCAGACACGATATCTCAATCAGACACGATATCTCAATCAGACACGATATCTCAATCAGACACGTTGGGTCAATCAGACACGATATCTCAATCAGACACGATATCTCAATCAGACACGATATCTCAATCAGACACGTTGGGTCAATCAGACACGATACATCAACCGGACACGCTACCTCAATCAGACACGCTACCTCAATCAGACACGATACATCAACCGGACACGTTGGGTCAATCGCACACGATACCTCAACCAGACACGTTGGGTCAATCAGACACGATACATCAACCGGACGCGTTGGGTCAATCGCACACGATACCTCAACCAGACACGTTGGGTAAATCACACACGATACATCAACCGGACGCGTTGGGTCAATCACACACGATATCAGGACCGTTGGGTAGACAAGGTACGTTGGGTCAATCAGACGCGTTATAGTGACCAACTGTCTTCGTACGACAACAACGGGCAATTTTCAAAGGATGATGTCGGTTCTACACCGTCTAACGACGATGTTAATACCATCACAAAGGAACGTTGGAATAGTCATATTACAATACGAGAAGGAATCATTATATCTGCGTTCGGTATGCTCTTCTTCTTGTTTATATGGCGTGAAATTGCACATTGTTGTCGTACGAAGACAGTCATTGTGAGACAGCCACCTTTAAGTGAAATGGTCCCCATGGCCACCACCATTCCGACAGTGCCTATGAATGAAGCACCGAAAAAAACGTCGGAGGCTTAATGCCATTATGTTTACATATGTAACGGTTTTTTAACGGTATAATTCAAGAAATTTCTTAGAAAATTCTAAAACCAACATTTACTAGAAAATTCTAAAACTATGTCTAAAAGAAAATTATCACAAGGTAACCACAACCACATGGATGATGCGGTCATCTATCCCCCAGAACGTATCAGAGAGGCTATTGCTACCCTCACAAGTGGTCAAGAGGAAGTTATCATTATTGACAGTGGCATTGAAACGGATTGCCCTGGTATTGAAATGGTACGTTATTGGAATACACGCTCCAAACAACAATATCAAGTAGAAATTCCTGAATCGTTCGAAGATATCACTTTGAAAGGCTATAAAACGCTTCCGGGGATTGCTGGGGGTATGTGGCATGCTTATGCGACCTCTGCTCATGACCAAGCCTTGGATTCCCCCGTAGTCGATGCCATCTTTACGGAAATTGTGGGAACTTCCAATTGGAAAATTCATCCTAATCGTATGCGTTTCAATGGCGTTAATAGCGACGATGGTTACAAAGCAGCTCATTCAGAGGGTTTAAACGTCCTTAAACCAGAAAGCGGCATCTCTGCCATCCTTTGCATGACTGCTGGTCGTACATTCACTTATTACAAGGGGTCTAACAATGACCCAGAAACCAGAAAATTATTTTGTGAACTTGGTGGTCCAACTAGTCTCTTTGTCCAGCCTTCACAGGCTCAATTGGAGCAATGGCCTCGTACAACAATTCGTACGACCAAACCGGGCCAAATCATCCTCTTTGCGGACTCTGTAACTCATGAAATCAGCCGCCTTGGTAAGAATAGTATGTCTCTATTCTTATCTCCTTACAATCCGGAAAAAGTCATTTCTGAAATTGATTTTTATAAAGATTTAGACCGTAAGAAGGCTATTGCGAAGCAGAAACAGTCAACGGACGCACCACCACTCTCTAGTCGCTTTAGAACGCCGGGTTTTGTCCGTGGTCAACCTAAAGAATTCGCCGGGATGTCACAAAGAGATACAGAGATATTCGGCTCTCTTTTTCACAGTACCGGCTACTGCTGGCCTTCTGGCAAACCAACCTTCTTTTTGATGCACATGAGAGCCTTTAATGCATTTAAACCGAAGCTTCTGCCGTTCTGCTTCGATTCCAATGGTAAATTCAACTACGAAGTCATTACTCCTGAATTAGTGGCCAATTGTCCGGAATTTGACCAGACTTACTTTGAAAACTTGCCGTTGGCCAACGTTTCAGAGGTCGAGATAGCGGTAATGCGTGCCAAATACACAGGCATACCTGATGCAGCATGGCCTTTAGTCAAATACTGGACCAAAGACCCGAGAGAGTGCTCTGAAAATATCTGTAAACGTAGAGATTATATAAAATAAGTTTTTTTTTAAATTAGACGACCCAGTTTTGTATTTCGAGGTTGTTGTATAAGCTGAAACAAAAAGACACTATATATTGGACTGACATCATATTATCATGTCAGTCCAGACCCAAACCCAAAAGACCCAGACCCAAAAGACCCAAAAGACCCAGACCCAAAAGACTAAAAAATATAGTCCTAAACATCCACTTATGACATTACCCACAGCATCGATGACTAGTGGTGGTTCAGCAAGTTTTTTACAACTGACGAGCAACAATAAACTATTTACCGCCGCAGAGGCTACCCACAGTATTAAAGACAGATGTTTACAACTGACGAGCAACAATAAACTATTTACCGCCGCAGAGGCTACCCACAGTATTAAAGACAGATGGTTACAAAAAGCCATAGAAGAAGTTACACAAGAAAAAATGAGTGGTCTGATTGGGACCAATTTACTGTTGCTAACTGACAGTTATAAAGTTTCCCACAGAGAACAGTATCCGTTTGGAAAAACCATGGACCCGACCGGCATCGTTTATTCTTACTTTGAATCTCGTGGGGCTGGGACTGGTGGACACAAAGAAATTGTGTTTTTCGGACTGCAATATTTTATAAAACGCTACTTGGAAGGAGTAGTTGTCACACAGGAAAAAATAGACGAAGCAGCAGAATATTATGCAGGACATTTCGGTTCCAATACAGTTTTCGGCAAAGAAGCCAAAGAAGCCTGGAAATACATTATTACCCAACACGGCGGCAAATTACCCGTAAAAATCATGGCGGTCCCCGAAGGCACCGTACTTCCGGTTAAGAATGTCCTATTTACCCTGGAAAACACCGACCCAGCATGTTATTGGTTAACAAATTTTTTAGAGACCTTGTTGGTTCAAGTTTGGTACCCAATGACAGTGGCCTCTAATAGCAGAGCCCAGAAAAAAGTCATTTTATCAGCTTTGCAAAAATCGGGTTCACCACTAACCCACGACGACGATGGGAATCCTATATATGACATTGATTTCAAATTACACGATTTTGGATGCCGTGGTGTTTCTTCCATGGAAACAGCAGGACTTGGGGCAATGGCACATCTTACTCAATTTAATGGCACCGACACTGTCCCCGGTCTGGTCTTTGCAAAAGAATACTATGGTGCTACTCCCGGAGAGACGAAGGATGATGCACCCGGATATGTTAAAGCCGGATGGGGTATGACTATCCCTGCTTCGGAACACAGTACAATGACCTCATGGGGCGACAAACCCTCTGATGAATTTGCAGCTTACAATAACATGTTAACGGTGTATCCTAAAGGACCAGTTGCCTGCGTCATTGATGCTTACAATATGTATCTTGCCGCCGAATTCGTTATTGGTGAAGCATTGACAAAAAGCCTTGAAGACCGAAAGGATGTGAATGACTTTGTGAAGAAAAAATTTGTTATACGACCCGATAGCGGCACGCCAATGTTTAGCGATGATAAATTATTAGAAGCACTCTGGAAAAAATTCAAGGCAGTCCCGGTCGGGGAAACGAATACCGACGCGGAAATGAAGACCGCGGAAACGAAGACGGGCTACAACGAGAAAGAATTTAGAGTACTACGTGACGATATTCGAATTATACAGGGAGATGGCATTGATTACCAAGCAATCATCGATATTCTCGGTTATTTGATGGAAGAGGGAGAAGACGGGTCACGAAAATGGAGTGCTGATAACATTGCGTTTGGGTCCGGAGGCGGTCTTCTTCAAAAGTTAAATCGCGATACTCAAAAATGTGCTTTTAAAGCGTCCTATATCTATGAACATGATTCCAAAAGGGAACATACTGAACATGATTCCAAAAGGGAACATACGGTGTACAAAAAACCCATCGACGCACCTTTCAAAAAGTCCAAACAGGGTAGATTGACATTGACGAAAACATTGACGAAAGACGGAACCGTGTGGAAAACAAATACAGAGCGAACCGACTATCAAATGGAAAACGATAATAATATACTGGTGTGTGTTTTTGAAAACGGTCTCATTACCAAGGATTATAACTTACAAGATATTGTTAGTCGGTCAAGCATTAGCAATGGTAGCATCGAAATTTGGGATGATATGTATCAAAATTATGACACAACTAAACATAGTATAGTTACAGATAGAATCAAGGACAAAGCGGAGGCAATTATGACAAAAAATAGCGGTGGGAAACAAAATGAAGACAAATTTGCAGAAATATTCGCCAAAAATAGCAGTGGGGAATACAATAATAGCAGTGAGGAACACAATAATGAAATGGAAAACTTTATTCAAACACTTCAAAATGAACTTCAAGCCACCAATGAAAAATCAAAAGAAGAACAATTAAATAAAGCAAAAAACACACAGGCAATGGTGCTTCGTCTTAAAGAAGATGTAATTAAGTACAAAGGCGACCAAGAACTGTACAAAGAAATAAATAAAGCACGTCTAGCTGTACGCATAGCACAACAACAACTCATAGGTGAAATAAGTAAAATAGATGCTGTACACATAGCACGTGAAGCCAACTGGTCCCCAAATAGGTATAACGCAGAATTGGACAATGCCAGTACAACAATACTCGACAATATAATACAAGGAATTTTTTAATTTCCTGGCATTTGCATACAGCGACTTGTTTATGGTATATATTTTGATATACAAAAGTATAAGTGAAAAAATGTCGTCTCACATGCCGACAATCGTGGACACTTGTAGAAAAATAGACCCCTCTATTTTATTGGTCATTGGCAGGAAAAAAGATTCAAATGTAATATGCTATAGAATGAACAACAATATAGTGGAGCCCTATTGGCGCATGAGCAATGGCTCAGAGGTGCATGCCTCATATTTAGAAAAAAAGTTCGCCCTTAATGTGCAAAACAAAACCGTGTGTGGAAAGGTCCAGTTCAATATGGTGGGTGCTCCGCAAATTCTATTCTCTTTAAACGGATTAACAACTGTGCATAATAACAAGGTGGTTCATTATGTATTTATGGGAGAGCGGCGGGGATATTTTGACCAAAGACCTTCCCATATTACAATACAATATATAGATAATACATCAAAAACAATTCCATTTATATGAGCTCTACAACCATCAGACAAAGTTTTAGACTATTCTTTTTTGCAGCGATAATAAGTTGTGCATATTCTATAATTTTTTTATCGGTGAAAAAATACAATACAAAAATGTCAAAACGTAAATCCTCAAATGACTTGGACAGACCCATGCCAAAACAAGCTAAAGTCGAGACAGTCGAAATTGAGACTATCAACTACGAATCGGCTCAACAAGCCTTTGCGTCACTGTTGGCTGGTGATATATTGTCCAAAAGACTCATACGGCAGAAATGCAGACAACTTGCAAAAGCGCATGACATTGAACTCGATAAGAGAACGGATGCTTCCTCTATTGTTTTTGACATTTTTAAAAACCTATTTACAAAAAGTTTGCGTGTTGTACAGCAATTCCAGACCGACAACATTATCATATTCTCAGATGTGTACGATGTCTCTCGTGACAAGATTCAAACATTTGTTGCAAAATGTCTCGCAGCTGGCTGGAAAGTATCAGCATTCGAAAAAAATTATCCAAAATTAGAATTTAAAGATGGTTATAAGCCTCAGAAAGTCAAAATTATGAATGGTGGATACGAACAACTTTACCGTGGTAAGTTGATTGGCTTAATAATCGGGGAAGATGAACATCATGCGCAGTTCGGTGGAGGATTAGATGATGAATATGCATATTGGACAGAGACAGAACGAGAGTGTGGACGTATCCCAGTTGGAAACCCATTTGATTGGAACTATGGTCGAGAAAGTAAGGAGGTTAAATGCCTTTACAATATCTGTGGTGGAGCGAAGCTTTTTGCCAGTGACACTGCGGCCAATTATTGTTTATGCGACACTAAGTATGACTACATTTCACCTCATGATTACTGTGGTATGTCCCCTGACAAGTACGACATTACTCAAGAACAAGTGGACATGTGGAATGAAGTGGTACGACAAATCCATGCAGAACAAATTTTGAAAGATTTAGCGACTGAGTTTTGTGAATTGGGCCCTGTACCCAACAATGTCCGCATATACGTCCAGGACAGGAATTATTGCAAATATTTTGACAGTTCACTAGTCACGGGCACGGTTTTGGGTCAGACCGTTTTTTATTTAGAAACTGAAGTCAGTGGTGTCTCAGTCCAGTGGCTTATTTTTTTTGACAAAAATGGGAAACCCCATTGGAAACATGACACTGATTTCGGCTTTGGACATTTTTCTGCCTGCATGGAAAATGACAAATGTATTTGGAGTTGTAACGAAGACAAGAGAGTTGTCCCTTTCGTAGACAATGTTGAGGGTATTGCTTTCGACTGGAGAACTGCCGACATCGACAATACCTGTCAAATTGACCTGTTTATTGGTGATGAATGGTTTCAAGTTTGTGACAAAACGTGTGATTGTGAATATTGTCACGAATGCGACGGCCCTCTTGCCTGCCATGTCGCCAGAGAGGCCGCTTTGTTGCAAGCTTCAAATGACGAGACCTCGGACAATGTCCGAAGCCGATACGAGCAGCATCCTCTTCGAAATGATTGTCCTTACAGCATTTGTGGCACGCCAAATGGTATGTTTTCTTCGGATGGGGCGGGCAATTATTGTTTATGCGACACCCCATATGACTCTATTTCACCCGATGATGACTGCGGGATGTCCCCTGACAAGTACGACATTACTCATGAACAGGTGGACAGGTGGAATGAAGTGGTACCATCAATAATCGAAGCGAGACATTCTGGGCTCACCTACAGGCAATGGTTTTGGACCGACAGAAAAAAACAGGCCTTGCAAGCCAAGCAAGAAGTGCAAGCCACAATATACCAAGAATTTGAAAGGTTGCCGCCGTCATCCACCCGACGATACTTTCAAAGTATTAGCCGAAAAGGACAGCCAAAAATGCGGCAGGAACTACTCAACGAATTCAATTCGGCCTGTCCTGCAACGGGGGAAAACAACGAAGAGTATTTGGAGGCAGCACATCTTGTTCCGTTTCGCGATATCCAACATTGTGAATCTTCCAATGGCTTACTTTTGGACTTAAAAATACACAAAGCTCTAGACAGTGGTCATCTGACCTACAATGGTCTTGGTCAGCTATGGCGACACCGCAATTTCAACATTCAACATCTTCATATTTGCTGTGTACAACTTCCTGTAATGTTACTCACAGATAAGCGCAAAAAATGGCTTGAACAAGCATATAGAGGTTGGTTAAAACACCACGATATCAAGGAAACAGAACTCTGTAAAGTTTGTATAATAAAGGAGAGGTGATAAATCCAGAAGTGGTAGATGCAAAACATGTCGATGTTAAGAAGATGTTGGTGGATTGTATGAGAACGGTTGGCTCGTCGTTAGGTATTCGAACAAGTATCTTTTTAATTATCGATGTCAACTAGGAAATTCTCGTCAACCAAATGCGTTAGAATACCTCAATAAAAACTTTAACAATCTTTTATATTGACTATCAATAATACAAGCCGACAACCCCACACCAGAATACGCATTAAATTTAACTGACACAGTGTCGTGTATATATCGTCCGACCAAGAGGAAGCAAGCAAATGATGTTTGTATATAATCGGTAATGTAATAAAGATTCCGACCCAAAATAAAACGAATGCAATAATACAGCTATTGCAGTCGTATCTATTTGTATTGATGATAGAAAATATCCCTTCCGTTATTGTAATCCAGGAAAACAAGGCCAGCATGTAAAATAGGTTCTTGTTCCAGATAGTAGACTGTTTGGCCATCAACGGGTAGTGCACAAAACCTGCAAACATCATCAATGTCAAATCCGACGCACAGCCTATGATTTCAATCGTTTTATTCATTATTTAATAGGACTGTCAAGCTATATATATTGTCTTTATAGAGATAAATCCCAAGTTAAATATATGTCAGGTATTTAGTGTGTGAGAGAGTTTATGTGTAAATTAAGATGTCATGTACTGGTACAAACGAAGATGGCAACACATATGAAAACTTGGGCTATTGTTTTGAACAAGACTTTGAAGCTCCCTGTATAAACCCGTATGACGATTTGGCTTGGAAACGCAAAGACAACGCATTGTCATGTGATTGTACACTTGTCCCATGTGTGAATATTGAGTTGTGTGGTGTCAAACAACCTGGTTGGTGTTACTACAATGGCGCCTGGGGAAGCACAAGTCAGTATGGAAACTTATGTCGCCACTGTGACGGTATGCGAATCAATGGAATATTTGAAGTTTTACATTCGATGCCTTCGCTTATACCACATCAGCCGTGGCAACGATTGGAGTTCAAAGATGCCACGGAACCGTGCTCTGTGTGTCTTGAACAAAAAGACAGAGTGGTGAAGTTCCCCTTCTGTACTCATTATTTCTGCATTGACTGTACGTGGGCGGTGTTGCACGGACATGGCGAATCGGATTCTCACCTATCGCCAGTACCTTACGGTTGTCCTCCGTGTCCAAATGGTTGTGAGAATCCAATCCGCGGAGTACAATGTTATTGTCTGGAATATTTTAATAATGACGAGGACGAAGGGCCTTTAGGCGTTATACAGCAATGGGAGACGTCAAACCCAGAAGCATATGAAACATACATGTCCAGTTGGCGCTGGACATGTGGGGGAAACCACCCAGTGTATGGGTCGGGGAAATGTCCGTTGTGTCGTGCAACTTGTACTTAAATCCAACATATTCAAAGCATAAGACTTTAGAGTAGTTTTAATAATCATCAATTGTGCTTTTTTTATAACAATGTCTACACCACTGTTTCCAATCTTCACCCGTTTCTGAAAAACACATAAGACAGTGCCCTTTGAGATAGTCACGCGCATTATTGCGTAATTTTAGATTAACCCCCATACAAAGACTGTCGTTCGCTTGTGCTTTCTTCCCATCTCTCCGACCAGTGTATCCAGCCACCCACCGTACATACGATTCTTGGTCATTTTCCCATAACTGTCGCAAATGTTTGCCACAATGTTTACCAAACGTCAATGTTTCCTCGGGTTGTAGTAAACGGTCTTCAATAGATTCAGTGCTTGTGTCAATATTAAATCGTTCTTTTAATAATAGACTTAGTTTTTCGCATAATTCATAATGTTCCATGTCAGACATATTTACCGCGTTGTCCCAATGATTTACAAAAGATTTTGCTTTCATGGCATTGCGCGCGTCTTTTTTTAATGTATGTACTTCTGCGCGAATCCTTTCCGATTCTACAGTGGTCAAACAGGATGTGCACCGTGTCATAGAGCAGTTAAGGACATGAATAGGGGCGTTGTCTTGCGAGACCAACTTACATAAGACTTCATGTGCCGAAACTTCACACCAAGCCAGTCCAGAGTTAGTTAAAAACTGTTCCTTTTCATGTCCGATGAGGTGTGTTTTAAATACTTCGACTGCGCCCGTTAATTCATCGTTTTCATTGATATAGCCGATGTCCAGCCTGTATTTGTCTATTGGTACTTCTTCACGTGGTGTACCATCTATATGTATGGTTATTGACTCCCGACAATCTACACACTGACGACGAAATATCGGCTTGTCAGCATGTAATAGGGCTTTTTTTGCAGCCAAATGTTCCATACTTTCACCACCATGTGACGTGGACGAGTTGTGAACGAAATGAGATTTAACGGGATGGTCAATTCCATTTCTTCGCCGCTTATGTGAACGCCTAAAGTGAACTTCTTCATGACAAATTAAACATTGTAAAGGTGGCTTATCGGTCAGGAATGTATATACAGCTGGCGAAACTACTTTTCCGTTTTGTGTAGCTGCCCATTCCATGGGTTCGTGAGTGTCAGGCGGTGCGCGAATAACAAACCTGTCCATGATTTGAATGTCCTTACATTGTTTAAATACTATTATACACGGACCCACATAAGTTAGAGACGTGACCAACATATTCAAAGCATATTCTCTATTTATTATGTCGATAATTGTTGTATCAAAATGGTGTCCTATATTTACATTTTACAACTTCAACATGGTTGCTTTTACGTTGGCAAGTCTGACAATCCATACAAGCGACTTACGCAACATAAAAACGGTCGAGGTTCTGCATGGACGCGTCTTCATAAGCCTATTCGTATGGTAAAGAAAAGAAAAATGACTTCGACATTACAAGAAGACCAAATCACAGAAGAATGGATGAAAAAAAAGGGTATAGACAAAGTAAGGGGCGGTATGTATTGTCAAATAGAATTGCCGGACCATGTCAAAGAAACGTTGGCGACAAAGTTGCTCCATGCAAAGAACGCCTGTCTTCGGTGTGGTTCGTCCAAACATTTTGTGAAACAATGCACTGTTGAAGAATGGGAATGTGACAAATGTTCATTCACAGGTACTTACAAACAATTGACCAAGCATAAATGCCGGAGAAAACGGCGGAGAAAGAGTTGTGCAAGATGTGGGCGGGATAGCCATACAGAAAGCAGCTGTTATGCCAAAACTACTGTTGATAGTCTTGATTCGTCGGAGGATGAGTCAGACGACGAATCAGAGGAAGAGTCAGACGATGAAGTGTATGACGACACACGGGACAGGATGGTAAAGAAAAGAAGGCGATAAATCCCAACATAAGTTAGACATATGTAATATATATAGATATATGAATATTATAATCAATAAAATGGTAAAGGTCAGTAAATGTTGCGGAAGGTGTAAAGCCGAAAAGAATTTTACTCATTTCTACAAAAACAAGCGGAAACCCGACGGGTACCAAGGTTATTGTAAGTCTTGTACGAAAGTGAGCAATGCAAAGAGTTTCCAGACACATAAAAAGGAGCGCATGGCTTACAGTTTACGGTATCAGAAAACAGAAAAGGGGAAGAAATACCGCCGTGAATGGGCCAAACGTAAATACCATGCTAATGAAGAGCATCGTAAAAAGGTTTGTCGTGATTCTGTCACATACTGTCGTAAACGGTTGGATAACGATGTATTTTTTCGCATTAAACATAACATACGCAATAGAATGCGCAAATTTATCAAAGGACAGGCTAAATCAGCAACCACTGAAAGGTTGATAGGTTGTACGTGGGATACGCTTCACGAACAGTTTAAAAAACAATTTGAAGAAGGCATGACGTTTGACAATTATGGAAAATGGCATATAGACCATAGAGTTCCATGCGCTGCCTTTTCTCATGAACAAGAATCTATCTGTTGGTGGCATAGAAATTTACAACCGATGTGGGGCATTGGTAATCA
>Ga0307996_1000410_pt1 | contig 11355 bp, 8 predicted proteins | sample Davwhametageno35_FD_203143 | JGI IMG/M metagenome (GOLD analysis project Ga0307996, IMG submission 203143) | Marine microbial communities from Davis Island wharf, Antarctic Ocean - #35 | ecosystem: Environmental > Aquatic > Marine > Unclassified | place: Antarctic Ocean: Davis Island wharf...
GTAAAAAAGAAAAGTAATTAAAAGACTAAAAAATAATGCAAATACGAAGGAGTGAGAGAACCCTCTATGTCCCCAAAAACTGCCATAAGAAATATTAAAATAAAAGCCAATAACATCTGCATCAGGAATAATTGCACAAATAACTGCAAGTAAAAATAATTTAGAAGTCTGCTTTTTTTGAGAGAAGCTTTTCCCTAAAGCAAAAGAAACAAACGCATGACCAAATATGGATGCCATATTATATTTTTTGTAAAATATTTAAGGCTGTTTTTACGGTATCAATTCTTATAAAAGTAATGAGTAAACGCAAGCCATTTTTAGTTTCTTTCTCTTTCATTACACAGCTTTTACTATTATGTTTTACATAGTGTAACATCTTAGAAAAGGCTTCGGTTTGGTAGAAATCGCTTTGTTGGTTTGCAACAAAATATCCAATCATTCTTTTTTGTTTTAGAATAATTTTCTCTAAACCTAATTCTTTTGCTAGCCATTTTATTCTAACAGAATCTAATAAATCGCTAACTTCATTGGGTATTTCACCAAATCGATCTGTTATTTCGCTCTCAAAAACTTTTAATTCTTCTTCTTTTTCGAGTGTTCCTAATTTGTTGTACAAACTCAATCTTTCTGTAATTGAATTTACATAATCATCCGGAAATAAGATTTCAAAATCGGTGTCTATCGTTACCTCTTTTACAAACTCTTTTTTCTTGGCAGTATCTGTTGGGTATAAATCTTTAAACTCGTTTTCTTTTAACTCATCAATAGCTTCTTGTAATATTTTCTGATAGGTATCAAAGCCAATATCATTTATAAAGCCACTTTGTTCGCCACCCAATAAGTCTCCAGCACCTCGAATTTCTAAATCTTTCATCGCAATGTTAATTCCACTTCCTAAATCAGAAAATAAAACCAAGGCTTCAATCCGTTTTCTAGCATCATCTGTCATTACATGATGCGGCGGTGTTATAAAATAACAAAACGCTTTTTTATTAGATCGTCCCACTCTACCGCGCATTTGGTGCAAGTCAGACAACCCGAAGTTGTTCGCATGATTGATAAAAATAGTATTTGCATTTGGCACATCTAAACCACTTTCTATAATTGTGGTAGACACTAAAACATCGAATTCATTGTTCATAAAACCGAGCATCAATCCCTCTAGTTTTTTACCTTCCATTTGGCCGTGTCCAACACCAATATTTGCAGAAGGAACCAACCTTTGTAGCAAACCTGCAACTTCTTGAATATTTTCTATTCTATTGTGAATAAAGAACACTTGTCCACCTCTAGAAATTTCATAAGAAATAGCATCGCGAATTGTTTCTTCAGAAAAACGAATTACATTGCTGTCTATTGGGTGTCTGTTTGGTGGCGGTGTCTTTATAATGGATAAATCTCTTGCAGCCATTAAACTAAATTGCAAGGTTCTAGGAATGGGGGTTGCGGTAAGTGTAAGTGTGTCCACGTTTTCTTTCAACGTTTTTAATTTATCCTTCACTGCAACCCCAAACTTTTGTTCTTCGTCTATAATTAACAAGCCTAAATCTTTAAACTGTATGCGCTGGTTTGTCAATTGATGTGTGCCAATTATAATATCTACAGAACCGTCATTTACGCCACTAATGGCTGTTGTTTTTTCTTTTGCCGTTCTAAATCTGTTGAGGTAATCTATTTTTATTGGAAAATCTTTTAATCGCTCTGTAAATGTTTTGTAGTGTTGAAAAGCCAAAATTGTAGTGGGCACTAAAATGGCCACCTGTTTGCCGTTATCTACCGCTTTAAAGGCGGCTCGAATAGCAACCTCTGTTTTACCAAAACCAACATCGCCACAAACGAGGCGGTCCATGGGTTGTTCCTTTTCCATGTCGTTTTTTACATCTTGCGTAGATTTAAATTGATCTGGCGTATCTTCATACATAAAGCTTCCTTCTAGTTCATGTTGAATGTGTGTGTCTGGGCCAAATGCAAATCCTTTTTGAAGCTTTCTTTTTGCGTACAATTGAATTAAGTTAAACGCAACATGTTTTACTCTGGCCTTTGTTTTTTGTTTGATTTTTTTCCAAGCGCCAGAACCTAACTTATAAATTTTAGGTGTTTTTCCGTCTTTTCCGTTGAATTTTGAAATCTTGTGCAGCGAGTGGATGCTCACATACAGCATGTCTCTTTCTCCATAGACTAGTTTAATTGCTTCTTGTTTTTTACCTTGGACATCAATTTTTTGCAAACCACCAAATTTTCCAATTCCATGGTCCATGTGTGTTACGTAATCTCCAATTTCTAATTTATTTAATTCTAGAAGCGTAATCGCTTGTTTTTTCGCATACCCGTTTTTCAATCGGAATTTATGGTACCGCTCAAAAATTTGGTGATCTGTATAACAAACGAGCCTATTTTCTACATCTACAAAGCCTTGGTATAGCGGGAAAACAACGGTTTCATAATGCACTTCTTGTTCAGAATCATCAAAAATATCATGAAAACGTTTTGCCTGTTGCTCGTTGGCACAGAAAATATAGTTTCTAAATCCGCCTTTGTGGTACTCCGTTAAGTTCTCAATTAATAAGTTAAACTGTTTGTTAAAGGAAGGCTGCGGAATGGTGTTGAAAGAGATGATATTCTCTTTATCAGCCGCTGTGGGTTTATTTTGATTTCCAAAATCTACCAAAGAAAAACCAGCCAACTGATTTTTTATAAAAGCACCATCACAAAATAACTCACTCGGTTTTGAATGGTTTATTTCTTTGGATAAGTCGCCAAAAGCAGCGGTTGCTTTTTCGAAATAGGTATCTAAATTACCAAGTAATAAGGCTGTGTTTTTTGTAAAAATTATGGTTTTAGAAGAGATGTATTTTAAGAAACTTTCTCTATTTTCTTGCAAGGTTTTATTTTCGACATTTGGTATGATAGAAACCTTTTTCAGCTTCTCTTTAGAGAGCTGTGTTTCGACGTCAAAAGATCGAATACTGTCTATTTCATCACCAAAAAATTCAACTCTGTAAGGTTCATCATTTGAAAAAGAAAAGACATCTATAATTCCTCCACGAACAGAAAAATCTCCTGGCTCTGTTACAAAATCTACGCGTTTAAATTTGTATTCAAACAAGACTTCGTTTACAAAATCAAGCGATAAGTTTTCACCAACGGTAACTTTTAATGTGTTTTTTTCTAGTTCTTTCTTCGTAACTACTTTTTCAAATAACGCCGCAGGATAGGTTACAATGATAGCCGATTTCTGCCTTGAATTTATTCTATTTAATACCTCTGAGCGCAATAAAACATTTGCGTTGTCTGTCTCTTCGATTTGATACGGTCTTCTGTAAGACCCTGGATAAAACAGTACATTTTTTTCTCCTAAAAGTTGCTCTAAATCGTTCAAGTAATACGCAGCTTCCTCTTTGTCATTAAAGACTAAAAGGTATGGCTTGTCGGCTTTTTTAAAAGTTTCTGAAATCACAAAAGACAATGAAGAACCCACCAAATTCGATATTTGAAAATGGTTTTTTTCTTGTTGAAGTTGTGCGATTATCTTCGAAATGCTCGAAGATGTTTGATATTCATTTACAATGTTCTGAGTAGACAACGTGCTAAGTTTTGTGCAAATGTAAGTTGTAAATTGATAAAAACCCATTATCTGTTTTGTTTTCTTAGGGTTTCCTATATATTTGTGCAACGGTATTAATCTAGTATGCAGTTAACCACACGTAAACATGAGAATTAAAATTTTAATTGTTTTTCTTTTTTTAACACTTCAAGTAAGCGCTCAAAATGAAAAGCAAAAATGGACTGCAGGAGTCAGTTTAGCATCAGCAAAATACATGACAGATTTTCAAGCAAATGCTTTGGGGGGTGGATTTGTGTACCAAACACCAAGGTTTAATATTTCTAGATACATGTTTTCTAACATTACGTTTGATGCAGGTATTTCAGCAGCAATATTTGACAGCCAGACCTACACGACCTTTGATGGTCTTGCGCGCTATGATTTTGGCACTTCTAGGGAGAATGTTGTTCCTTATGTCTTGTTAGGTGGAAGTTTTATAAAAGCAAGAGTTCTTACGCCTACTGTTAATGTTGGAGCAGGTTCTACTTTTTGGTTTTCTCAAAATTACGGCTTTAACTTACAGTTGATTTATAAATACTCTGAAGTTAAATTCGAAAGTCAGTTTTCTCATTTTTATAGTTCTGTAGGTTTGGTGTATAGTTTTAGTGGCCGAACTTTAAACCCAAGACTTTGGCAAGACTAATGAAGGTACTGAAGAATAATTCGTGTCATTTTTTGAGCAGTATAAAAACCGACTAATTGGGCATCTATTTCGAACGCTGTATTTAAAATGATGGTTGTTGGGTATGCAATTATTTTCTTTACAGTACTTAACTCAGTAGCTAATTCATGAGTACCTGTGTTTGCTCCAGTGGGTTTGTATTTAAATATTTTCCCTAAAAAAGCAATGTCTTTTTTTTCTTCTCCGTTGAGGTAAATAAAATAAAATTTTTCATTTAAAAGACGTATTATTTCTTCGTTCTTAAAGGTGGTTTTTTTCATTCCAAAACAAATTTTACACCAATCTGTATAGGTGAAAATAAGTATAGGTTTTGGTTTTTGTTGCTGTAGCATCTCAACTTTTTCAAAAGTAAAAACCCTTAATTCACTTTTTTCAGATTGAGAAAATATGGCTAATTTCCCAAAAAAAAGAGTAAGAATTAAGAGTTTTTTCATCAACAAAAAATATTTTTATTTTTTATAAATATACTAAAAAAGTGTGTAACGCACTCCAGCAAAAGCTCTAATTCCTTGGTTAGATGCGTATACATAACTTGGGTCAAAAGAATCACTAAAAGGCGCGTCTGGACTGTTGATGCTATTTGCTGCAGGTGTAAAGTTTAATAGGTTTTTAACGCCACCATAAACTTCCCAACTGTTGCTAAACTTTTTGCTCAATTGAATATTTTGAACGCTAAACCAAGGAGAATATTCATCTCTTGGGTCATTTTCACCTAACAAAGGCAAACGCATTGGTCCGTATAGATTTCCTGTGTAATCGATGCTGAAATTATTGCCAAAATCGTATGAGATAGACCAAACTCCGCTAAAACTCTCCGTTAATAATTGTTTTCTTTTTACATCATTTTCTGTTACAGAAACTTCCATGAAAGTGGCTCCAGCGTTGATTGCTAATCCGTTTGTAAATAAAAGGTCTGCATTTAAAGAAATTCCTTGTGAAACTGAATGCCCTTCTAAATTAGCGTAAATAATTTTATTAGGGTCACTTTCGTAATCAGGTAAAATTCTATTGTTGAAGTAGGTGTAAAAAGCACTTGCATCTAAAGTGATAAAAGAATTTTCTGTATTTATTTTCTTTACATAATTAATATTTCCATTCCAAGAGGTTTCTGGGTCTAAGGCTCCATCAAATTCTACGGTTCTTGCACCTGTTAAAGCGGCGTGATCTTCTGTAAAAACATTTGCGACTCTAAATCCGTTTCCTGCACTTAACCTTACAATATTAGATTTATCTTTAGAATTCCATTTGTAATTTACCCTTGGCGAAAAGATATTTCCGTGCATACTATTATGATCCCATCGAACCCCTAAAAGTAATTTTTTTCTATCGGTTAAACTTATTTCATCCTGCGCAAAAACGCCTGGTAAATGAATTATTGATGGATTATTTTCAATACCATTTTCATTTAAAGTGGCAAAAGTATTGTCATCATAAAAAGTATACCGATAGGCCGCTCCTAATAATAAATCGTGTTTTTCGCCCAATTGTTTATTGTAAACTAACTGCCCAAAACCAACTAACTGTTCTGCATCATAGGAGGTTTCTCCATAAAAAGAATCTTGATAATGCCCATTTGCACTAAACTGAAAGCTTATGTTTTCTGTGGTTGGCAATTCATAGGTTCCAAAAGTTTCCCATCTATTTGTATAAATACTTTCTCCATAAATCTGGTTTCCTCCTCTAAATTCTTTTTCCCAATTCATTTCTCCACCCCATCGATCTTCGTATACATAACGTCCAGCAATGGTAAAAACCTTGTTGCTTTTTCTTTCAATGTTTATTTTATTGAAGATTGAGATTCTGTTTTGCAGAGTCATGTCGGTAAAATTGTCATTATTGTTATCAATTCTGTTTTGAAAATTGAAATAATTTACACCTAACAAACCTTGTACTTTTTCTGATGCTTTGTAGCTCATGCTAATGTCTGTATTCACTTCTCCCCAAGAACTCGCCATAACATCTGTGGATAGTATTGGTGCATTTGTAGCTTTTTTAGTGATAACATTTATAATACCACCCACTGCTTCAGAACCATATAAAGTAGAAGCTGGGCCTTTTACAATTTCTACTCTTTCTATCAATGCTTGCGGAATACCCGTTAACCCATAAACAGTAGAAAGTCCACTTACAAGTGGCATTCCATCAATTAAAACAAAGGTGTAAGGTCCTTCTAAACCATTAATATGAATGTCTCCTGTATTACAGACACTACAATTTAGCTGCGGACGAACACCGTTTACATTTTGTAGCGATTCAAAAATAGAAGGTGTGGGGTTTTTCTTGAAAAATGTTTCACTATATACTTCCACGGGTACCGGGCTGTTTGTTTTTGATACAGGTCTTAAAGTTCCCGAAATAACAATTTCATCTAAAGAATCATCCTCTAACAAAGTAACATTTCTAGTGATTTTTTCATCATTTTTAACCGTAATCTTTAAGGCTTTTGTTTTGAATCCAATACTACTAACGATAAGCGTATAACTGTCTTTAGGCATGTTTTTTAACTCGTACAAGCCCGTATCGTTGGAGGAGGTTCCAATTTTAGTTTTCTTTAAATACACATTTGCGTATGGTATTTCATCTCCATTGTCAGCGGTTATTTTACCGCTAATTGTTTGACTCACCATAAAGGTGGACATCATTAATAAACAAATAAATACTATATTCTTCATTGTAATTTTATTTTAATTTTCGACAAAGATAACATTATTTTTAGACTTGTCTAAAAAATTATTCGAATAAAAATAAAAAGTATATCTTTGCACCACTAAATACTTCCCATGTTTACACTTTCTGAAGAAAATTACTTAAAAGCAATTTATCATCTGGAATCTGATTCTAAAAAAGGAATCAGTACGAATGCAATTGCCAAAAGTTTAGAAACAAAGGCTTCCTCTGTAACCGATATGGTTAAAAAATTATCTGAAAAAGAAGTAGTTCTTTATGTAAAGTATCAAGGAGTAACGTTGACAGCGTTCGGAAAAAAAACGGCTGCTAATATTGTAAGAAAACACCGTTTGTGGGAAGTCTTTTTAGTAGAGAAATTAAATTTTTCTTGGGATGAAGTCCATGATGTTGCAGAACAACTAGAGCACATAAAATCACCAAAATTAATCAATCAATTGGATGCACTTTTGGGTTTTCCTACACACGATCCGCATGGAGACCCAATTCCAGATAAAGATGGGAATGTAAACACAGTAGATAAAATTTTGTTAGCAACCTTCTATAAAGGTGAAAGTGGGGTGTGTGTAGGCGTGAATGACTCTTCATCAGAATTTTTAAGGTTTTTAGATAAGAAGAAAATCACGCTAGGAAAAAAAATCACCGTGCTAGAAAAAGAAGATTTTGATGATTCTTTATTCATAGAAATTGATGGAGAAAAATTATCAATTTCAAAGAAAATAGCAAATAACTTATACATGAAAAAGTAAAAAAAAACATGAAGAAATATATAATTTTAGTATTTTTAATAGGCCTTGTGTCTTGTCAGCAGAAAACGAAAAAGAATGGAAAATTACAAGTAGTCACTACAACAACAATGATTACCGATTTGGTGAAAAATATAGGTGGCGATAAAATAGACATCCAAGGATTGATGGGTGCAGGTGTAGATCCACATTTGTACAAAGCAAGCGAAGGAGATGTAAGTAAACTATTTAATGCAGATGTAATTGTGTACAACGGATTGCATTTAGAAGGAAAATTAGAAGATGTCTTTGAGAAAATGAGGCAACAAAATAAACAAACCATCGCAGCTTCTGATGCTCTTGACACCGCTACGTTAATCGGTTCAGAATATTTCGCATCTAATTACGATCCACATATTTGGTTTAACATTACCAATTGGGAAATTATTACACAGTATATCACAGCGAAGTTATGTGCGTTGGATGCTGAAAATGCAGCAGCTTACAAAAGAAACGGAGCGAACTATTTAAAAACATTGGCGGCTTTAAAAAAAGCAATTACTGCACAAGTAAACTCTTTGCCCATAGAAAAGAGAATTTTAGTGACTGCCCACGATGCCTTTAATTATTTCGGAAAAGAGTTTCAATTTAATGTAGTTGGCTTGCAAGGCTTATCTACAGCTACAGAAGCAGGTGTAAAAGACGTTCAGAGATTGGCCAGCTTTATTGAAGAAAAAAATGTGAAAGCAATTTTTGTAGAAAGTTCAGTACCAAAAAGAACCGTAGAAGCTTTGCAAGAGGCTGTAAAAGCAAAAGGCAAAGAAGTAGTGATTGGAGGAACGTTGTACTCTGATGCTTTGGGAAGTAAAGGAACAGCTGAGGCTACGTATGTTGGCATGTACAAACACAACGTAAAAATTATTATTAGCTCTTTAAAATAAAACGAATGGAACCACAAAAAATAGCAATTGCTGTAGATGATTTAACGGTTGCATATAATTACAAACCCGTTTTATGGGACATTGATTTATCGATTCCTGAAGGTGTTTTAATGGCAATTGTGGGTCCGAATGGTGCAGGAAAATCGACTTTAATAAAAGCTATTTTAGGAATTATAGATCCCATTGCAGGAAGCGTTTCTATTTATGGAAAACCTTATGACAAACAACGAAAATTAGTAGGGTATGTTCCGCAAAAAGGAAGTGTCGATTGGGATTTTCCTACGACCGCTTTAGATGTAGTAATGATGGGGACGTACGGAAGTTTAGGGTGGATTAAAAGACCCGGAAAAAAAGAACGAAAAACAGCGTTAGAATCTCTAGAAAAAGTAGGAATGCTTTCTTTTAAAAATCGACAAATAAATCAGTTGTCAGGTGGGCAGCAGCAGCGTGTTTTTTTGGCGAGAGCGTTGGCACAAAACGCTGACATCTATTTTATGGATGAGCCTTTTCAAGGGGTAGATGCAACGACAGAAATTACGATTATCAATATTTTAAAGGAATTAAGAAAAGCAGGAAAAACAGTAGTCGTAGTGCACCACGATTTGCAAACCGTACCAGAATATTTTGATTGGGTTACGTTTTTAAACGTAAAAAAAATAGCAACAGGTCCTGTAAAAGACATTTTTAATGACGATAACTTGACGAAGACCTATGGAATAAATTATAAGGTGAGTGTTCAAAAATAGATGGTTTAAAAGAGAAATAAGAAACAATTTTCAGCATTTATAAATTCAATATCTCAGTGCTATTCGTTTTGATTACAAGCCTAAAAACACAAATTTAGACAACGAACAACGAACAACGAACAACGAACAACGAACAACGAACAACGAACAACGAACAACGAACAACGAACAACGAACAACTAAAACCTTAACCATCGATTTTTCAGAATACATAAAGCTCGTTTTTACAGATTACACCTTGCGGACAATAACCTTGGGTACGGCAATATTGGGGGCAATTTGTGGCATGTTGGGTAGTTTTGCCGTGCTAAGAAAACAAAGTTTGTTAGGGGATGCCATTTCACATGCAGCTTTGCCAGGAATTGCAATTGCTTTTTTAATAACAGGCACAAAGGAAACCTATGTGTTGTTAATAGGTGCGTTGGTAAGTGGCTTGTTAGGGGCTTTTTGGATTCGGGGAATTACCAAAAGAACACATTTAAAGTCAGATACCGCATTGGGTTTAATTTTATCCATTTTTTTCGGATTTGGAATGTTGTTGCTAACGTACATCCAAAAGTTGCCAAATGCGAACCAATCTGGCCTAGACAAATTTTTATTCGGACAAGCAGCAACATTGTTGGCACGGGATGTTTGGTTTATGGCGATTGTAACTTTTACCTGTTTGGTGGTTTTGCTATTGTTCTGGAAAGAGTTTAAAATCTTACTATTTGATGCCGACTATGCGAAGACTTTAGGCTTCAATACTCAGTTAATTGATATTTTAATAACCTCATTTATTGTGGTTGCCATCGTTTTAGGCCTGCAAACTGTGGGTGTTGTACTGATGAGCGCGATGTTATTGGCGCCAGCTGCAGCTGCAAGACAATGGACAAATAGTTTAGGAATTATGGTGGTTTTGGCCGCGTTTTTCGGAGCCAGTTCTGGCGTTATCGGCACGGCAATTAGTGCAAGTCAGAATAATTTGTCAACCGGACCCGTAATTGTTTTGGTTGCCGCAGTTTTTGTGGGATTCTCCTTTATTTTTTCTCCGTCAAGAGGCTTATTATTTAGGCAAATTAGATTTATTCAGAATCGGAAAGATTTAGAATTGCATAAAACATTAGCTTTTATGTTTGAGATTGCTGAGGGTCATGAGAATGTTTCGCACCCGCACGCGGTAAGAATATTAAATAATTTTCATGGGTATACTCGAAAGTCACTCGGAAAATTAGAACGAAAAGAATACATAAATGTAGAAGGTGCTATGTGGTCTATGACACCAAAAGGGTATCATTTTGCAGCAAATTTATACAATCAACAAGGAAACGAAAATGAGTAGTGCTCAAATAGAAATACAATTAATTGCGAGTATCGTGGCAATTGCCTGTGCAATTCCGGGTACATTTTTAGTGCTGCGAAAAATGGCCTTAATTAGCGATGCAATTAGTCATTCTATATTGCCTGGTTTGGTGTTGGGTTTTTTCATAACACACGATTTAAATTCTCCGTTATTAATTATTATGGCAGCACTATCGGGTGTGGTTACGGTTGTTCTAGTCGAGTTTATTCAGAAAACAAAATTGGTAAAAGAAGATACCGCAATTGGCTTGGTTTTTCCAGTGCTCTTTAGTATCGGGGTTATTATGATTGCAAAAAACGCCAATGATGTGCACTTAGATACAGATGCCATTTTATTAGGAGAATTGGCTTTTGCCCCTTTTGATCGTTTTTTATTCGATGGAGCTGACTTAGGACCAAAATCTCTCTGGATTATTGGAACAATTTTATTAATTATCATCGGTCTATTATTCGCTTTTTTTAAAGAATTAAAAATTAGCACCTTTGATGCTGGTTTGGCAACAGCTTTGGGTTTTTCGCCAATCATGATTCATTATGGATTAATGAGTGTTGCTTCGATAACCATTGTAGGTTCTTTTGACGCAGTTGGCGCAATTTTAGTGGTCGCCTTAATGATCGCGCCAGCAGCAAC
>Ga0307996_1000411_pt1 | contig 11347 bp, 14 predicted proteins | sample Davwhametageno35_FD_203143 | JGI IMG/M metagenome (GOLD analysis project Ga0307996, IMG submission 203143) | Marine microbial communities from Davis Island wharf, Antarctic Ocean - #35 | ecosystem: Environmental > Aquatic > Marine > Unclassified | place: Antarctic Ocean: Davis Island wharf...
GAGGGATTGTTCTTGATGGTTCTAATGTGTTTTTTGGTGAATGGTTCTAAGAAGTGGTTTTTTTTTTGGTTGGTATAGTCTAAAACTATCTCGTCGGGGTCATTATTAATAATAATTGGGTCATTGTCAATAAGCCCGTAGTGGGTGCGGTTCTTGATATTTTCATATGACATCAACCCCCTCACATGCGGGTTAAGAATGCTATTAAATTGCCCTGTCCATTGTTCGCCGTATGTGCTAATAAGTTGTCGCTTTAGAATTGCCACGGATGACTGTCCCCTATATTCTATGTCGTTGTCCTTGCAATAGTTTATAATTTCTTGGTTGTTTTCTTTGGTGTCACAGATATATAATTTTTCATTTAGTGTAAATTTGGATATCTGCCCGTCGTTTATGGTGATATTTTCTAACGGGTAGGGGGTTTTGTTGGCTTTCTCTATTTGCGTGATTAAAAATTTTGTCTGTGCGTCGGTCTTGTCGTCGCTGGTCTCATTTTGCATAAATTCAATATCCATAATGACGGCTTCCTTTTTCTTGTGGGTTATGGCGTGTTTGTCACACATGATTTTATCCTTTTGTCGTTCACATATGCTTTTTACCTTGCCCTTATCCACAATCGGGTAAAAGTGGTTGTTCTTGATTCTAAACACTAAAGGGCTTTGTTTGGTATTTTTTTTTGGTTTGTAATGGTGGAATATTCTATTATTTGAGTCTAAGCAATACATGCTAACCCCCGCCACATCACACCATGAGCGTAATTGAGAAATGCAAACGCCTTCTTTTTCGGGGTCTGGTTCGGGACATGTGCCTGCCTCATAACCTTTAAAAATTTTCGTAAGGCGTTCGTCGGTGGTGATTTTTTTAAACTTGTTCTTATCCCCGTATCGGAATTGTAAAAAGTCATATACACACATGCCACGATTTTTGCACCATTCGGCGTTCTCCATTTCACCGTCCAAATCTACCATGCCGTTGAATTTCATCATGGTATTTAGCAATGATACGGACGGCTTTGACGATGACATAAAACTTATGTCGCTTGGTTTTGGTTGTTCGCCTCTTAAAAATAAATTGCTATCCAATTCCGCCCGTCCCGTTTCCGCCTCAATTGCCCGTCTAATCATTTCATCTACGTTTGATTTTCGGGCATCAATGGTTAAATTTTTAGTGACATTTATGGTCTTCTTGTACAATTTACCCGTTTTCGGGTTCTTGCGTTGAACCTTATAGGTGATTTGGAAATTAGCCACGCCTTTTTCGTCCTTGGTAAGACGGCTACCTTTTAAAAAGTACGTGTTGGTAACGCTTTTTTTTAATTTTATGGTTTTTTTGCTTCGGCGGTCAAAGAAATTTTTACTCTTGGTTGAAATAAACCGCTTAGTGTTCTCATTATAGACGGTGGTTGGTTCCGTCCATAAGTCGTCGGTAGTTCCCGCCTTTACCCTCTGTCTCATCCATTTCTCAAACTTTTTGGTATATCCGCTCTTTTTTTGTCGTGATTTCGGAAAGGCTATTTTATAGTCTTGTAGGTCTTTGGTTTTTGTTGTCATGGTTATATATATACGTAGACATAATCTTTTAAGTCATTTTTACGCACATCATAATTTGGAATAAATTGAAAATTCTATAGTATTATTTTAAAATACTATGGTATTTTTTTAGTTTTCATGCGTATAGCCATTTGAAAGATACCGCCCAGTTGCCCTTCTGCGTGTAATTTCTATTGTGAATATATCGTTCTCGGTGCCGTTTAGCCTCTTTCTGTTTATAGTCATCCCCGCTTTGTATTTTAAGCCTGTATCGGCGTTGTGCTTGTTTCAGTGCTTCGGTGCGTGCCATTTTATCTATATATATATATGTAGATATTTTTAAGTCTTTTTATACATGTCTATAGGTTTATGGGTCTTAAATCTCGTCTTCACTACGACGTATTTTTATAATTTAAGCCCCACTTCCACCCCAAAAGTATAAAATTCTACATGATCGGGTACTGTTAGACGGAATAAGTAAAGGTGTTGGTGGTGTTGGTGTCCAATCTCAGTGCCCCTTGGTATTGTCCCCATACGGACAGTTGAGTTTCTGAAGCACCGTCTTGGTTCATGGAAACTTCAAGACTAGTGGTAGCCCCTACAGTGTACAATCCCGAGTAGATAGAATCACTTTCACTGCGGAGAGATTCAAGGTCAATTTCGTAAAATGCCCGTCCTGTTGCAGTATCCGAAGCATACTGCAGTCCAGTGATGTCGTTTGGCTGCCCGAAGTCCCCAGACTGGCGAGTGGACGCCCTAATTTCCGCCACTGGTTCCGAGATATTCTTATTAAAAACAGACGAAGAACCTTTAATTTTTTGGGCAGGGTAATTACGCCCGTTCATCTGAAACGTATACTCAGAAACTCCACGATTTGGGCGGGCCCCGTGTCCGTCCAAAGCCGCACCGTTTGCCAAGTAAAAAGCAAAAATAACACGTGAAAGGGATTGATGAGAAAAACCTAGATTCTGGTTAATAAGACGTTGTGCCGTCTGAATAGCCCCTCCACGAGAGGACCTCCAGTCGTCAAGAATCATAGTATAAATGCCGCCATTGCTTTCATCAATCATCTGCTGAGCCGACGGGTCAAGGGTAACAACGTTACACACCATGGAAACAGGGTTAAGTTTAATACTGGCTACGGCTTCAGTCGCCGCCGTGCCGGAAATAAAAGAGTCTACGTAAGTACCGAGAGTGAGGCGGATTGTGATGTTATCCTGATGGAAACAGGGCAAGTATTTACTAGAGCTCCACAATGGTGTCAAAATGAGCGGCACACAGAAAACACTTGTTTTTGCCACATTACCTGTGGCGGAGGTGACGATTAATGAGTCGCCCTCGACGGTAGTGCCCCCCGAGGTTCCGAACTGAGCATTCCCCAGAGTTTTCTTATATTCCGTGCTTGCCTCGCTGTCTAAAAAGACATTGACGAGGGCATTATAATTCTCGATTACTGAAATAGTGGAACTAGAGCTCAAAATTTCAACTTTATCTATAATGTTAAATATGCCATTTCTAGGCAATCTTACCGCAAAAGTATCTGTACCGCCCGCCGCACCGCCTCGAGTTGCGGAAATTGAAATTTTTGCGTATGAGTTCTCAAAATCAAGGTACGACCCACGGGTCATACCTGATGGCAACTTAATATCAATTGTTTGACCCATGGAGAAAGAAGACCCATTTGAGGCGGGAATTTCCAAACGGGACGAAGAGGCGGAGATAGCCTGCTCTCGCTTGTTGGCGAAATTTAGTTCTTTACTTGCTACTGCTACATTAGAAGACATGATTATTTTATAATATTACAACAGAAATTATTTCTATATGTTTTTCATTTTTTATTTTTTGTTAAAATTCGCCGTTGCCTTATAGGCTTATGATGGGCGTATATTCGCTATGTAATTGTTCTTTTGATTGGATTGAGTTGTAATATTTGTACTTTAAAGTAATTGAACCCGATAAAATCCCCGATGAGTTGTCACGGTCTACTTTTTGGATTTTTAGACTTATTTGCTGTGGTCGTGCATTGACTAATATCTCGCCAACTCCCATGGCTCTGTTGTCTAAGTCGGACCAAGTGCCTATAAGTGGTCTAACCTTTCCAGAACAAAAATGATTAAACCCCCCGTTCTGATACTGTATAAGTAAAACGTCGTCACTAGCCGACGATGTCGCCAGAACACCCCCCGATATTTCAACCGTACACACTTGGGAACGCCTATCACTGTAATATGAACCCGTTGGAACAGTCCAAGAATATACGCCATCTACGGGAGCAGAAGCATCCTTTAAATTCAAAGTGACATAGTCACACAATTTTAAACCTCCGTTACTGTAGTTTTTGTAGTCCATTATATATAATCTAAATATAATATTTTTCTTTAATGTTATTTTTTCAATATTCAACCCCTAAATTCTGCCCTCATTTTTCCCGCCTGTGCCTTCTGTTTCTTGCTACGCTCTATGAAGGCTTTACCGTCGCCGTCATCAAGTACTTGAAGTCCAGACCGTCCAACATCTGTAGTCAGTTTTCCCGTCCGTTGAGCAATTGCCCCGCCCGTCTGCAATGCTTCGGCAAACTTTTGTGCCCGTGGGTCTGGAATCATAGCCACCAGCGGGGCTGCTTTCATAGCAAATTTACCTGCCTTTTGCATGAATTTACCCGATTTACGGGCTCCAATTGACACGCCATGGGCAATTTTATGTCCGAGTTTTCGAAGTCTACGCTTAAGTTTTGAACCGAACGACATGATATAATACTATAGATATTTTATTTATCCTCGCCCTTGTCCTCCGCTGGTTTGGTTGGTTTTTCCGCACTGTCCTTTATGGATGTGGGTTTATTGTCGTCATTTACCGAATTTAAGAAGTATCTATAATTTATTGAATCTGTACGCTTTCTAAAATATTCTATAGATATTGTTAAACTCCATGATAGCCCGTTAAAATCTAAATAATTGTCATTATCGTCTTTCAACTCAATATTGATAAAAGACAGTGAATTACCTAAAACGTAATATTGTGAGGTACTTGGCTGATAAAAAATAAAATTTCCAGGGTTAGTATTCACAAGGCATTTACTTAAAACGCCGTTTGTCTTCCCAAAGCTGTTGACATTCTTGATATTCATATTCTCCGAACGTATGTAGACGCTAGATGTCCCCGCTAAATTACATGACTGATTTGATGTATACGTAAGGGCGGTTTGCGGTAAATTGGTCATGCCTAATTCTATAGCCATCGTTGAAGATACTATAGTAATTTCTGCGGGGCTTAGTATGGTGAATTTATTTGTGTTTTCATCAAACGTCATTACAACGTTTGATAATGCAGTATACGCTGGTAATTTGAATTGGCGATTAAATTCATCTGCAACGTTGTATGCACTGTAATTTCTCTCGGGTAATGTGATGATTATAGGGTCTGCGTCAGTACGAAAAACTAAAGTATTATTCCCTATTTCGGTACTGATATTATACCAACTGTACGGTATTTCTGCGTCTAATATGCTGACAATCATCCCGATATCCGCCCGTGGTGCATCAATAATTGTTTCTAAAAAAAAATCACATTTAGACCCGTTTTCCGATTGCTCGCCGTCTTTACTTTGTAAATATATGGATAGTCCGCCCTGTAACGTGTCGTTGCTTCCGTGTGTAGGCATTATATTATGGCTATATTATTTTTTATTTTTATACTGTCATCCCTGCCTTGCATTTCCTGCGGTTCTGGAGTAAAGTTTAGATTGGAACTTGAACCACCACGGTTTAACGTTTCTGCCAAAAATCCACAGCATTTTGACCTCGTGTGAATTTTCATCTTATAAATCTTATACGAAATTACCACGAGGATTAACACGCCCGCCCCTTCTAAACCGAGGCTTGTATAACTTTCGATTTCCGAAAAGTCCATTTATAATATATACTATAAATTAAATCTCGTCTTGTAATCTTTTATAGATTCCCGCAACGTCGGTTTATTCCACAGCAAATAATAAGACAAATAACCCGCCCGTGTTGCGTCATTGGTTCGTAAGTCCTTTTTATGCCGTGCCAAATAAGCCCGCTTTCTTTTTTCATTTTTGTGAATTGTGAAATTGTCGTGATCGGGTGACCCAAACGAGACCACTTTTATTTTTCCATCGTCTTTTTTAAAATGTGCGTCATGTCTCTTTTTTTTATTTTTAGATGCTGTTATTTTTAACAGTTTCATGTATAACATATGATTATAAATTAGTTAAAATGTTTTATTGAAAACGCTAGTCGAATTTGACAAGTATCTCCACTCAATAGTATACGTCTTTTCAGCAACCAAGTTTGTGTTATTGCCAAAACCGGTGTTTTGGCCTAGGTTGCACAAAGTCCGAATTTTGAAAATATCTCCAACTTGACAGTCAACGCAACCACTTCCGAAAATTGACACCTGTCTGGCTCTATTGGCACCTCGCCAATAAACTCCCTTGCCGTTTGCTAAACTTCCAAAGCACTTCGCCGTGGCACCGCCCCGTGTCCTCTCGAGGTAGATTTTGGGGTTGATACGTGCATTTGTGTTAGTTGTGTTATACTGACAATCGATGACAATGTCCCAATGCCACATACCGTTATAGGTACTGGAAATTAAAGAAAAATTGCCCGTTGTTCCATTACTTTTTTGCCAGGCTTTAGTGTCTTGCCCGAAAACTTTCATGTCATAAAGTGACGCACTAGAACTAAACATAATCTGTTGATTTTGTCCAAAATTGCCATTGACATTCACGACAGATGTCATTGTGAAACTACCTGTCTGACCGCTTAGAATCTGAATATAATTCAAAGGAAGAGTGCCTAAGATAATTTGACCCGAGCAATTTATAGTAGAGGTTATCGTTGCGTCGTTGGCGGTCAATTCGCTTGATACAATCGTCGGTATTGTTAACGTTTCTGTCGATGGGTTGAAGTTCATAGACGGTTTCACTTTTATTCTATTGTCGCCACCATTATCGTCTACAAACAACAGGCTGCATTGACGATTCACGCCACTAGTCAACGGGTTCACGATGGTGACGGAACCCGAGCATGTGAGATTCGCATCGGCTAGGATGTCATTTTTAACACGTAAGGAAGTCGTTGTCAATACCATGTGCTCAACAGACGATTGGGATGCTGTATTGAATATATAGAACCGTATCTGGGTAGATGCATTCATTCGTACATGACCGTCTTCCCATATTGCCATATTAAAAGAAAATCCTGCCAGGCTTGTATTCCCATCGCTATTTATAGCTTTTAGAGCCATATAATTATTGGCGGGGTCATTAAAAATTTTGCCATTTGTAAAGACAATGTCACCCGATACATCTATATCTTCTGCAAATATTTTAGTCGATGAGTTGATATTGGGACTGTATAGAGTATCCGTTGAGCCATTGTAATTCAATTCACTAGATGAGCGTATCGACCTAAAATTTTCATTTTGTGTATTATCCCATGCTAATAATCGGCATGTCTGCGTTGTCAACTCCGAAAGTGCCTTTATGATAACACCTACCCCCAAATTGGAAGCACCAGAAACCGTTAATGCTTGAATATCCGCACTCGTCGTCACGTCTAACGTCTCTACTTCCAAAGATGTCAAATCTAATGTCCCAGTGATATTTACGTTATCTATCGTTAATTTATTTTGAGAACAGTTATATGTCATCCCCGTATCGGCTGTCAAACCGTTGTCAACTCCGAACATAGCCACCTTATATTCTGCATTTTGGGTCGACGTTACAGGCGTTATATATGCAGTATTTGATATATTGATTACTGGGGTAAGTATAAACCCCGTTACAGATAACCGCCCATTCGATTCATCGAATAGTAATTTATTTGAAGACGACAGAACGCCAGAAGAACCGCTCGTGGACGAATCGATAAAAGGGATTCTCAAAAAACCAGAATTGACGGTAGCGGGTGTTTGTATGTTTATACTGGCGTCTATTTGCAGGTGCTTTAATGTCAATCGGTTCTCAAAGCAGTTATACGTGTAACCAACATCACCCGTCATTTCGTTGCCATTGCCAAACATTGATACCCGATATTCGACATCTTCCGTGCTTGTAACTGGATTTATAATTGCATAACTGGTAGCGGCAATTATTGGAGCGGTAATATAATCAGACACGACCAATGTACCAGTGTTTTCGTAGAAAGTCAACTTATCCGAAGAACTCAATCCGCCCTTTGAGTGGCTTGTAACTCCATTATTTGACACATCAATAAAAGGTATCCTCAAACGCCCATCATTGACGGTTGCGGGCGTTTCTATGAGGGTAGACCCGTTGACTATAATGTTTTGTGCCGTCAATGTGTTTAAGATAACAATATTTTCTACTGTCACACCCCCTGATATAGTCAGATTATTGACAGTAACTATGCCAGTAAAATTAGCATTAGATGCCGTCAAAAGATTGTCTATGGTTGCATTAATAGCCGAAATTACACTCGCTTTAATCTCTAATAGTCTTAATTCCTGAACAGTTAAATTTAAACTGCCAGAACCCGATATTGATTTAGACATGGTTTATAATATAAATAATATATTATTAAATATAAATAGATGAGTTTTGTTTTAATAATTTTCAGTGATTTACAAAGAAGTAGCATTCTAAAAATGGTTAAATTCAAGCGGATGAAGGACATGATGAGGTTTACCGACAATGAGGTTAATTACTATTCGGTGAGGCGTGACAATTCCAGTTTAAAATACAAATCAAAAAAATCAATTTTTGAGGTCGTCAAGATATGAGACTATGATGAAATATGTATCTATTGGCAGTTTATACGTAAGCGTCTTTAATATGTGACGGGATTGAATATGGTTGAATATCATATTTTTATATTCCATTTTCCAAAAACAAGCAGTCGTCCTCCTATACATTTTTTTATAAGCGTCTTGGTTGTCTGTGCAATCCATACATTTTTTATAGAATTTTGATTTTTCCGTAACTACCATTAAGTAAACTCAACAATATAATTACCACGTTTTGACGAGAATGTATTTTTATTTTTTTTGGACGGTTTGGGTTGTTCTTTTGGTGGTTTCATAAACTCGTCCGTCTCGAGATTTGTTTTATTTAAACTACATTTTTCTAATAGTTCACATACGCTATCGTCTAGTTTTGGGAATTTGGCTTTATAGTAGTACCTGTCATACGGTGTTTCTATGAAATGGACTTTTGACGGGTCAACCTCAAACTTGTCACTGTCCACCGCTAAACGGCGTTCTTCGCTACCGAAATGGTCAAAAAGATAGTTTTCACTTATGGGCATCCAGTCAACGGGGGCTTGTTCTTCAAAGGTCATCATTATAATATAATACTATAGATTTTTTTATTTCATTTTCAACCGCTGGAATTTAAATATTTAGATATATTATATGGACATTGAAGAACAAACCCCCGACATTGTAGACATTGAAGACTGCGGAGTTACCGATATTGACGAACTCGAAGCAGTAGAAGAGGTTAAAAATGAACTGGAAAAGCCGAAGAAGAAGGTACGTAAACCACGAAAGCCGATGACTGACAAGCAAAAAGAGGTTTTGAAAAATGGACGTGAAAAAGCAAAACTCAATCAAGCCCGACGTATGCTAAAGGAACGTGAAGAGAGACTAAAGATTGAGGGTGTTATAAATGAGGAAGAAGAACCCGCAATTAAGACCCCATTATGCCCCAACGAGGAAGAGGAACCCATGATTTTTGAAAAGCCTAGAAAACTTCCAGGAAAGAAGATGACAAAGAAGAAAAAGCCGACGGTGGTTTATGTTGAGGAGAGTTCGAGCGATGAAGACAGTTCAAGCGAAGAAGAAATCGTGTACGTCAAGCGTCCTAAGCAGTCGAAGAAGTCCCATAAAAAACAATCAAGGAAGGTAGAACCCCGCCACTATAGCAATATCGAGGAAGTCACGGATGAAACGCCACGTTTAATTTTCAAATAAATTAAATATAGTATATTAAAATGACAAGTTTGATTTATTGTTTAATCTCCAAAAACACCAAAATATTTTATATTGGCAAGACACGCCAAGGTAGTCAACGACTTGTTAAGCATCGTCACGACTCTAAAAGATTTCAAAAAGGGGATTATGGGTACTGTTCGTCATACAAGGTTGTGGATTGTCCCGACTGTGAATTTTTAGTTTTAAGATATATTGATGAAAACGAGAACATAAACGAGGCTGAAAAAAAGGCTATAAAATACTACCGCCAAAACACGTCTTATAAATTGGTGAATATTTTACACAACCACTAAATTATATCTTATTATATATATAATGAACGTACAAATAAACGGCGATGATGACCCGTTAGGCTATAAGCGTATAGCAATGAACACCGACCACCGTTTAGACAGTGATGCCTTAAAATTTCCCTTAGCGTTTCAAAGTTTCACAAGCGGGTTTAACCTCCTGCTGAACGGTGCCAGTGGGTCTGGTAAGTCCAATTTGCTTGTAAATATGTTACGGGCACAAAATGATAAAAAGCGGGGAATCCGTAAGAGTTTTAAAAAGATTTTTGATAATGTTGTAGTAGTTAGCCCTTCTTTAAAGACCCTAAAAGACGACGTTTTTGATAATTTAAAATATCGGTTTGATAAATGGGACGACGAAACCATGGACGCATTGGACGAAGTTTTAGAACATAATGACGACTTAGACGACGACGAAGAAATAGAAAAAACGCTTCTTATCTTGGACGATTGCGGGAGCTCTTTGAAAGGAGAGACGGAGAGGCGTTTTAACAACATGGTAAAAAACAGACGGCACAAGCACCTTAGTATTATTTGCGTAACTCAAAAGTTTAAGGACGCTTCAACGTGTCATAGAGCAAATTTGTCCCATTTTATTTCTTTTAAGCCCCGTAACGCCTTAGAAATGGAATCGGTGTATACTGAAATGATAGGCGAGGAGCGTAAATATATGCATGATATTATGAATGGTTTATTTAAAAAAAAGTACGACCATGTGTTAGTCGATTTTACACAGTCAAACAATAAGGCGGGATTTCAATTTTTCTCAAATTTCCGACCCATTGATTTTGTAAAAAAATAAATATATAGGGCATTATTATAATGGATTCTAAAAAGCTCCCCGTTAAAAAATCTAAGGTGAAAAAATCGAAGGCTAAAAAGCCCAAGCCCAAGCCCAAGCCCAAGACCAATCAAAAACAGAAGCAGGTACAAACTCAAAATGTTATTATTAATCTATCTGATATCAGGAAGAGGACACGACGCAAGATGACAACACCCGCTGGTAAACGACCGCTTCCGCTTTCTTCGTTCTCTGGTTCGGCACAAGCACCCATATATGTAAATCCACAAGGCAATGCCTACCGTGACCTTATTAGACCATTGAAAGAACAACAGCGGGAAATGAGGGCGAACGCCCAAGACGATTTAAGACGTAGTGAACAACAAAGGGAACAATTACGTGGCGAGTTCACACGCAGTCAGGCGGGACAAAGTGCTATTAATAGAGAGTTGGTTAAAAAATTGATGTCGGCGAATCAAGCGGGCAATATAGAAACGCCAACACCCGCCCCCGTTGTTGGCGATTTAGAAATACCTACGCCTCCCCCGTCTGTTGGCGATTTGGAAGACTCCGAAGGCGAATCATCGTCAGTCCCCGATACCGTAGAGATACCAAAAACGGTTTATGTTAGACCGAATCCAGAAAAAGACAAGGAGACGAGGAAAAAGCGGGAATTAAAAGTAGCCCAGACTGGTGAAAGTAATATAGACGGCGAACAGGAAGTAAAAAACCCCCCAAAAACCACCACGACGGTCAAGAAGGGCAGG
>Ga0307996_1000414_pt1 | contig 11246 bp, 9 predicted proteins | sample Davwhametageno35_FD_203143 | JGI IMG/M metagenome (GOLD analysis project Ga0307996, IMG submission 203143) | Marine microbial communities from Davis Island wharf, Antarctic Ocean - #35 | ecosystem: Environmental > Aquatic > Marine > Unclassified | place: Antarctic Ocean: Davis Island wharf...
ATTATCCTGGTGAAGCTTTATTTTCTAATGTTGAGATTCAAAATTTGTCATTTTGTGAATGTCTTGGTGGGAAAAATCATGATCGACTTCTAGTTCGACCTATTCAAATTTATGAATTCCCATATTTAGCTACTTCTTCTCCGTTTAAAGAACAAACTATTAGTTCTCAATCCAAATTTAATCTAGAATCTACTGCTATTTACTTCTATAAATCAAATCAACGTATCAATGGAATAAAAAATGTTAATTTAATTGCAAATCTTTTACTGTTTAAAACAAATAATTTATTTAAAAAACAAATCAATATTGAATTATCAAATAATAAACATAAAAATTCAGTAGATTTGAATATTATTGAAAAAATTCAGTTTAATAATTACATTGCCCCAAATTTACGAGATAAAAATATCGATGCTTGTTTCTTGATTCAAAAAGATCAATTTATAAGCAATTATAATATTTTAGGGTATCTAGAAACTCTTACTTCAAATTCACTTGAAATTGTAAAATTTAAAATAAAGAAACAAAAAGAAAGACAAATTTTCTTAATTTCTAATAACGATTGTATTGTCGTAAACAAAACTGAAGTTACAAATAAGAAATTGAACGATTTCATTATAAGTAAATCAAACTTAGCAAAAACGGGTAAAATTATTATTGAAAATGATAAATTTGTGACAGTCCAAAAAGGTCGTCCGTATTTCTTCCCGAATTGTAAAAGTGACAATTTAACAGTTAAAACAAATTTACAATATAAGATAATTCCACAATCAACTACGAATTCAAATCTTATTGCTAATCGAAATATCTCGATAAATTACTATGATTTAAAGAAACTATTGATTCGAAAAAACTTAAATTCTACGAATCTTCAGGATCAAAAAATTACCTTAAAGTCAGAATTTTCAAAACTTTTCTTAAAGAATACTGGAAAATTTTATAGTTGTCTCATTCCTCAATTTTCGAAAAAATTTACCGTAACAACTAACAATTTAAATCCACAACTTAAAACAACATTATCTCCTGATAAAAATAAAAATACCTCACGAAATAAAGTTCGGTTTACTCGAACAGTATTATTACAAAGTTCTGAATTAGTTTCAAATGATAACCGCGAAATTAGTACAAATCAACCTAAAAACCAATTAACATTACTGAAATTTACAGAGCAACCTTTTACAAAATCAACAAAATCCATTGGGTTATATTCAATAACTGAAGATTATTTTGAACAGGATGTTAATAGTGTATTTTGTAAAAATACAGAATTTATTGAATCGGGTAAAACCCTTGGTCTATTAAATCTTGAAAAAGAAATTACTGGTGATATTGTACAAGGGTTACCAAGAATTGAAGAGATTCTAGAAGCTCGTAAAAAAAATATGATGGTAAAAAGAATTCCAACAAGTCAAAAGCGAGGATTATTATCACAAAAAACAAGTTTAGATGTTAATTTTGAATTTCAAAAAGTTGGGACATCGATAAAAGAAAATGAAAAAATCAACCCTCATAAACTAATAAAAGTTTATTTTAATTATTATGGATTATTAAAATTCTTTTTATGTGATAGAACGAAAACGTTTAAATATGCTCGATTAACTGATAATTATGAAGCAAGTCATAAGAGTTTTAAAAAAGTCCAACTATTTATTTTAAATTCAGTTCAATCCGTATATAAATCACAGGGTGTAACAATTAATGACAAACATTTAGAAGTGATTATCAAACAAATGACAACTAAAGTTTTAATTACTTATGAAGGTGATACGCCATTATTACAACGAGAAGTAATTGATTTATATCATATCCAATACATTAACAAAATCTTAACGAGTGAAAATAAACAAATAGCTTGTTATGTTCCTTTACTATTAGGTATTACAAAGGCGGCTTTAAATAATCCAAGTTTTATCTCTGCTGCAAGTTTCCAAGAAACAACACGAGTTCTTACAAAAGCTGCGATCGAAGGTAGGATTGATTGGTTAAGAGGTTTAAAAGAAAATATTGTCATTGGTCATTTAATTCCAGCAGGAACTGGATCACAAAATTACAAAAATTCTTTCCGAAAATATATAATGAAAGAGAAGCTTAATCAATTTAATCCAACAGAACTTATTCAGAAACCTGGACAAATTAATTAAGATTTGATAACATTTTCTTAGAAATTTGTACATATTATAAATAAGTAATTTAAAAAATTATGTCTGATATCAGTTTATCACAGTTATTAGAAGCAGGTGTCCACTTTGGTCATAAAGCTCATCGTTGGAACCCAAAAATGTTCCCTTATATTTACAGTGAAGTAAATAATATTCATATCTTAGATTTAATTCAATCTGCAACTTTATTGAAAAAGGCAATGAAATATCTAGAGGTTGCTGCTAGTAAAAATAAAAAAGTTCTATTTGTCGGGACTAAACGTCAAGCAACAACATTAATTGCCCAAGAAGCAACACGATCTAATTCTTACTATGTAAATCACCGTTGGTTAGGTGGTATGCTTACGAATTGGTCAACTATGAAAGAACGTATTGAAAAATTAAAAGATCTAGAAAAGCAAGAATCAGAAGGAACTTTTGATTTATTAACCAAAAAAGAAGGAGCTCTACGTCGAAAAGAGTTAGTAAAATTACGTAAATATTTGGATGGAATTAAATCTATGACATCTTTACCAGATGTTGTTATTATTATTGACCAACGACGAGAAATTACTGCAATTGCAGAATGTCGTAAATTAGGTATTCCTGTTGTTTCTATTTTGGATACAAACTGTGACCCAGATTTAGTTGATATTCCAATTCCTGGAAATGATGATGCAGTTCGCTCAATCAAATTAATATTAACTTTACTTACAGACAGTATTATAAAAGGACAAATGAAATAAAAATTGTTTTATTTAATGATAGAACAAATAATAATTCCTTATTTGCTATTAGCAAATAAGGAATTATATTAAAAGTATTCGAATATAACCCATTGGGAGCCTAGTGATCAGTTTAACTCTAATATATAAAAAATATTTAGTCTTGCTATTATTAAATATTTTTTGTATATTATAGTTATACATATCTATATGCCCGGATAGCTCAGTTGGTAGAGCAGTGGATTGAAGATCCTCGTGTCACCAGTTCGAATCTGGTTCTGGGCATTCTAAAATATTAATCAAGTTAAATTACACTACTACAGGTGATTACTTGGAAAAATACACAGCAACAAATCGATGAAATAAAAAATAATTATTGTTTTATGGCTTATAACTAATTAAAAGAGAGAATATTTATCTTTCTTTTGATAGGAATAGAAGGTTTACTCTAACAAATTACCTACATTATAAATTTGATCGAGATTTAAAATAATCTTGTTAGAGTTTTAGAGTGGTTTTTATTTTTATTTATTTCCAATTTTTCATGATAAAAATTTAGAACATTAAATTTTAACCAAGTTATAATAACATTGGTTAAATTGAATAAAATTTATGAAAACATTTTAGCCTAAATTTTGCTATATTGAGAATTCTTTATTTTTTAAATAAACTTACAAATTTTAGTAGATTATTTTTTAAAAATTGTTTGAATGGTCCAATAATCCAATTCTCCCCTGTTCCACTTCCAAACCAACCGTACCATAATTTTGTAAATTTACGTTGAGTATTAGCTTGTTTCTCATCTTGCCACGCAGTTTGACCACCACTGTAAATACTGTTCTTTGGTCGAGGCCCAATGTGTAATTCTGTATTTTCAACTAAAAAAGGAACATAGAAATATTGTCCCCAAACAGCATGTAATAAAGCAAACAATATTGAACCTAAATGTAATACAACAAAGAATACTAATATAATATTCAATAGATTAAATTGAAATAATAAATTTGGATCGGTGGAACTTACAGTAACTGTCCGTTTTCCAGCAGCTTGAGTTACAACACTAAATACCATATTTGGTTCTAGTACTGCTTGCTGGAAATACATAACCCTGTATAAGAAAAAGATTATGATTTGCTCTAAAAATCCAATTATTAGTAAAAATGTCCAATGCCAACGTATTAAATAAGGGCAGTAACGTTTTCCAATTCGAGTAATTACAGCATACGCTGCAACTCCAGATAATTGTTGCCAGAACCCACTAATTGTTTCAAATATACGAGGAATAATAACATTATAAAGTTTATAGTAATACGGTAATACTCGAACTTTATCGCTTTCGTTTAGGTTTGAAATGATCATAGAAATTGGATCAATGTAATATTGAAGTCCAGTATCATGATCAGTTTGAATTATTCCTCTTGTAAATGAATAAAAGAATAATTTACCAATATCATACCAATGAACATCTGAGCCAAGTTTCACATCCGCTTTCACAAGTGCTTCACTACTACTATCTAATTCAATGGCGTTAATTCCTAATTTTTGTAAATAAGGTATTTTAACTAACATTTGACTATACATTGTAATGATATCAATCAAATGTCGATACCATAAATAACCTGCGAAAATTCCAATACATGTTATGTAAGTGGACGTTTTTAAATTATAACGGAAGATTAGAATAATAAAGCGGACAAAAACCAGAAAGAAAATAACATTTTCAATATCTGTTAGTTTTAACCCATCTTGAACTCCCTGCCATACGTCATTTATAAGGAACTTTAAAGATTCTATCGACTTATAGGCTGGATCGTTTATGTTAATATTTTGCCACGTATCTAATGTAGTTTTAGTTTTAAGATTATTATCAAACCAATTTAAAATTGTTGATTGATCAATATTAATTAAAAAGAGTAAAAGTCTAAGAGAATATAACATACATTTATTTTATCAAGATTTCTTATCTCAAAAGTGTAAATTTTTGACAATTGAATATAATTCAATTATTTTACTAAAATATAGACTTTCTTAAATTATATCTATAATCATATTTAAATATATATTTGTCAAGTTTTAGATAAAATTAAAAAATTAAAAAGTACCCCCAAGGGAATTCGAATCCCTGTCTGCTCCGTGAAAGGGAGCTGTCCTAGGCCACTAGACGATGGGGGCAATATTTCTATTAACTTACTTGATAATAATAGTAAGCGGGCAAGGCGATTCGAACGCCCGACATCGACCTTGGCAAGGTCGCGCTCTACCACTGAGCTATGCCCGCTTATACATAGGATATCAAAGACAAGTCAATTTACTGTCTCTGTACCATATTGTATATAAGTTATTTTGTTTTGTCAAGAGTTTCAATAGCTCGAAATTATAGTTTATACTATAATTTCGAATTACTTAAATCGAATTAGTAATACCATCAGCTGTGGCAATTACAAATACTAAACCAATCCAAGCTTTAAAGAAATTAGTAAAATTTTCTTTTGAACTTTCCCATTCACCTGGTGTTGCTAACGCTACTGGAACTGTTACAACTAATGCTAATGAAAGTAAAACGAATAAAAGCGTTAATAAAGTTATCATAAATATTTTTTAAGTTTTTTTGTAGATATTCGAAATGAAAGAGATATTAAATTATAAGTTGCCTTTTTTTAACGCTAATAAAACAATAATTGCGGGACCAGATAATGCAATCGCACCGATCGATACTATTTGTCCAATAATTTGCCAATTAATCATTTTTTAAATCCTTATTATTAATTTTTTAATAAAATTTTAAGTAATACAATAACCACTAATGTTAATTATAATTCTACTTAAAAATTAATAAAGTAAAAATATTCTTTTACTTTAGTTTCATAAACTAAAAGATTTTAGAAACTATTAAAAATAAAAACTTTACTAGTTTACTCTTTTTATGTTACTATTTAGTCACTAAGGGCTGCTAACTCAATGGTAGAGTACTCGGCTTTTAACCGATTTGTTCTGGGTTCGAGTCCCAGGCAACCCAATCAACAGATAAACGACCATTTTTTAATACTCCAATTTGAAGTATTCTCGATTTTTAGCTTTTTGAATCATTCTACAATCCAAATTTGTTCCATTAGAATCTTAATTATTTTTTATTTAACTTAATAAATTATGTTTGCGAGTAAATTTTAATCGTCAAAATAACTAATAAAAATGAAACGTTTTATGATTTAGATTTTAAAGATTTAAATATCTTCCAACTACCCAACAACTTCTTTTACGTTATTTAGTAGTTTTGGGTTTCCTTCCATGAATTAATTTTTTTGTTTTTAACATTTATATTATTCGTAGTTTAAATCATAAATTAGGTTTGATTTTTGAGAAAAAAGTTTTGGAAAACGTAGACGAGCTAAATTTCAATAAAAAATATTATTTTGGAAAGACGTTTGATTAGAGAAAATAGATTATATTGTTAAAATTTCAAACCAGAAATATTTCAAACCTATAATTCTTTTTAGTAATAGTTTTTAGATTCAATTCTTGACTTAAAAAGTCAAGAATTAAAATAGAATTTGAATCTAAAAACTATTGCAAACATTCAATTATTTTAACGAAGCTTTACCACCTGCATCACCAATTTGCTTTTGTCCTGCTTCAGCAGCGTCTTTAGCGATACCTTCTTGAACTAATTTTGGTGCAGATTCTACTAATTGCTTAGCTTCTTTTAAGCCAAGTCCTGTTAGAGAACGTACAACTTTTAACACAGCAATTTTCTTATCTGCTGGTACTTCATCTAACATTAAATCAAATTCAGTTTTTTCTTCTACTTCTTCTACTGCTGCAGCAGCAGCCATAACCATTCCTCCACCAGCAGAGGCAGATGCATCTACGCCAAATGTTTCTTCAATTTGTGCTACTAATTCTGATGCTTCTAATAAAGTTAGAGTTTTTAAGTCTTCAACAATTTGAGTGATTTTTTCTGACATAATAATTTTTACCTATATTTTATATTAAAGTATTTAAGTTTCTGTAATTTCCGAACGTTTACGCAAAACCATTTAAGTCTAGTTTTATAGATGGTCCCATTGTGCTACAAACAGATAAACTTTTAAAGTATTTACCTTTTACACCAGAAGGACGATTTTTTTCAACTGAATTATAGAAAGCTTCTAAATTTTCAACTAATTGGTTTGCTGTAAAATCTGTTTTTCCTATTGTAACGTGAACAATACCTGTTTTATCAGCTTTATACTCGAATTTTCCTTTTTTAAAATCTGTTAACGTTGTAGTTAATGTACTACTTACTGTTCCCGATTTTGGTGAAGGCATTAATCCTTTTGGACCAAGTACACGTCCAAGTTTAGCCAATTTGGGCATCATATTCGGAGTTGCAATTAATAAATCAAAGTTAATATTTCCTTTGGTAATATTTTCAATTAATTCATCATTACCTACGATATCAGCCCCAGCTTTTGTCGCTTCATCAAAGTTTTCATCATTTGTTAAAACGGCAATTGTCAATTGTTTTCCTACGCCATGTGGTAGTGTTACTGTTGTTCTCAATTGTTGATCTGCATATTTTGGATCAATATTTAAATTCGCATGTAATTCCACACTTTCTACAAATTTAGCTGTTGCTGTTTCTTGTAGAATTTGAACCGCCTGATCTAAATTTGAGTAAATTTTATCTTTAGTTTTCTCAACATTTTCTTTGTGACGTCGTGATAGTTTTCCCATAACTTTCTCCACTAAAAATTTATCTAAGTTTAATTTAATCTACAATGGAGATTCCCATATTCCGCGCTGTTCCTTCAACAATCTTCATTGCACTCTCCAGTTTAGTAGTATTTAAATCTGGTAGTTTGATATTGGCAATTTCTTCTAGTTGTACTTTTGTGATTGACCCAACATTTATTAAATTTGGTGCAGAAGATCCTTTTTTAATCTTAGCTGCATTAACTAATAAAACAGATGCAGGAGGTGTTTTTAGAACAAATGTATAGCTTCTATCTTCGTAAACTGAAATTTCAACCGGAATAATTAAACCTGCTTTATCAGTAGTTTTTGCATTGTATTCTTTACAGAATGCTGCAATATTTACACCGTGTTGCCCTAATGCTGGTCCGACAGGAGGTGCTGGTGTTGCTTTTCCGGCAGGTAAAGCAAGTTTAATTAATGCAGTAATTTTTTTAGCCATAAGAATGTGGTAGTATAATTTATAAAAGATATTTAGAAATTTTGGATTATAATTTGTTAAAATTGCACGACTGCGGTACAATATTTATAATCTCAGTAGATAAAATCTTTTAATTTTTAAAATTCTATTTAACAGTATTAATTTTTCAATCGTAACCTCTTTTTAAAAGAGAAGCGCGCCCTGTAGGACTTGAACCCACGACATCTAATTTTGGAGACTAGCGTTCTACCAACTGAACTAAGGGCGCTAATATAATATTACTAATATAAAAATAATTAAGAAAAATTACAAGATTACTTATTAATACTGAAAACTATAATGTAAAAATGATTTTTGAATAAATAAACTAAAATTAACTAATCAAAATAATAAAACTAATTATTTAAAATGATAGAAAAAGGTAAACTAAACAATGAAAAACGATCGGTTTTCATTTACGATGAGCAAAAAAACATATTGAATTTAACAGCTCAATTGCCTCATAGTTTTACATTAGAAAAAACGCTATTGACTTGTATATTAGTAAACTGTGATACATCTTTCCAAACTCTTGAAGTTATTATGGAACATTTACCAATTGATGCTTTTTATTTTAAAAATCATCAAAAATTGTATCAAACATTTATTAATATGTATCGGGAAGATCTATCAATTGATTTTCTGACTACAACTGACTACATTCAATGTCATGGTCTAATAGATGACATTGGCGGATTACAAGTCATTAGTGAACTTCTTAAAGAGATTCCGACTCTAGTTTATTTGATGGATTATATACGTTTAGTTAAACAAAAATATATCCGTCGATGTATAATTAAGCTTGGTTTAAAAACCGTAGATAATGGATTTATCATGAATTTTTCAGTTTATGAACAACTATTAAGTATTGATACAGAAATCAAAAAATTAACGACAGATCTTCAATTGAAAAAAAAAGATTTTAGTAGTGCTGAATTATTACGATTAATTATTGATGATTTATGGGAAAAAGTGCGACGACCCGGTCAATTATCTGGAACCCCATCAGGGTTTATAGGACTTGATTCTTATACTGATGGATTTCAAAAATCCGAATTAATTATTATTGCTGGAAGACCTTCAGTAGGAAAAACATCGTTTGGATTAAATATTTCATTAAATGTTTTAAAAGAAACTCGTTTACCTGTGCTTTTCTTTAGTTTAGAAATGTCTGCTCAACAGTTAATGTACAGATTACTTTCAATGGAAACCCGTCTTGACCAGACTAAATTTAAAACTGGACTTTTGAATACTGAAGACTGGAAAAAAATTGATTTAATTATGAGAATTCTTGGGAAAATTCCAGTACATTTATATGATACACCACAGTTGAGTTCTTCTGATGTTCGCAAAGTATTGAAAAATTTTTCAAAGACTTATCCACAAATTGGTCTGGTAGTAATTGATTATTTGCAATTGATGCAAGAACCCTTATCCAAAAATATGAATCGATCTCAGGAAATTTCTTTGATTACTCGCGAATTAAAAAATATTGCACGCGAATTTACAGTTCCGATTATTGCATTATCTCAATTAAGTCGAACCATAGATGGTCGAATAGACCCAAAACCAATGTTATCTGATCTACGTGATAGTGGATCTATTGAACAAGATGCTGATCTTGTTCTAATGTTATATAAGAATAAACAAAAGTTAGTTACAAACTTAACACCTGGTTCATCTATCATCGATCTTTCCATTGCTAAGCAACGAAATGGACCAATTGGAGACACTCAACTTTTATTCAATCAATATTTAACAAAATTTGAAGATTATGATAAAAATAAAAGGTATAATCCCAGCTAAAGTATGAATAATAATTTCAAAATGCAATCAATTCGAAAAATTGTATTTGAATTGAATTTAAAATCATTTTGATCTTTCCTTCAACTATTTAGGAATAGTCTAATTGAGTAAATTTCAATTCCATTTTAAATAAGATGGCAATTGGAATCTTATCAAAAATTTTATTTTGTCGTTCTCCATAAAACTAAGATAAGTTATATTAGACATTCTGGCTAAATAAATAATTAGTACTGTTGAATGTTTTTATCTATAAGTTTATGAACCTAAATAATATAAATTTATTTAAATATTGACATTTCACTGAGAATTGTCTAAAATAAGTATTTAAAAGGGTCAGTGTCCGAGTGGTTAAAGGAGACGGATTGTAAATCCGTTACAGTAATGTTACGTTGGTTCGAATCCGACTTGGCCCAATCAAATAAATACTTTTAGGCAAAATTTAGCTTTTTACATGCCAACCATGTTTTTAAGAATAAGATATAAAAGTCCAATTATTCCAAAAATTCCAAGTATCAAAAAAATTCGCAGTTTAGGTATTTTAAATAAGTTTCGCAAAGGAGTAATGATAACTAACGTTAACCCAAATACACTACTAATAAAAAATCGTGGGTAACGAGAAATGTTATTCCAAAAATCACTCATAACGTCGTTCTATAATTATTAAGTACATAATTATTATTATAATAATATATCTAATAATTATAAATTTATTTAACTCTACCAAAGTTTATAATAAATATAGAGCTTTAAATCGATTAATTATATAATACATTTGAAACTTAAAACCAAATTATGTTATAATATCTTTAACAAGAATAGTAGAAGGCTCTGTAGCTCAGTGGTCAGAGCGGGGGATTCATAAGCCCTAGGTCGTAGGTTCAAATCCCACCAGAGCCATCTATTCATTACGTATTTTACTAAAAATTTATTTCGGAGAAATGGCTGAGTGGTCGAAAGCAATAGATTGCTAATCTATCGTGCAATATATTGTACCCAGGGTTCGAATCCCTGTTTCTCCTTTGTTAATAAAATTAAACAAAAAAATTGACATTTGAAATAAATTAAATTACCATCATTAGGTTATAGCATTGGGACTGTAGTTCAATTGGTTAGAGCACCGCCCTGTCACGGCGGAAGTTGCGAGTTCAAATCTCGTCAGTCTCGTTTCACAGTATTACACTTAATTCCTACTAAATAACGTTATTAGATTATTATATTACTAATAATTTTTTCATGAAACTGTTGTGTCAATAAAAATAAAAACTGAGGTCCGGACCTCATATTTTTAATTAGCAATGTAAAATAGTTCAATTATTTCCAAAATAGTAAGGATAATTTATTAGTGGAGTATTAAAAACAAAATTTAAATGGATCATTTTAATTAAA
>Ga0307996_1000416_pt1 | contig 11239 bp, 2 predicted proteins | sample Davwhametageno35_FD_203143 | JGI IMG/M metagenome (GOLD analysis project Ga0307996, IMG submission 203143) | Marine microbial communities from Davis Island wharf, Antarctic Ocean - #35 | ecosystem: Environmental > Aquatic > Marine > Unclassified | place: Antarctic Ocean: Davis Island wharf...
CGTTCCTAAAGAAGTAAGTTACTTTTCTATAAGCGAAGGCATAGACCTAACTAAGTTGTAGTTATACCTTACCTTTTTTTCTAACTCTTTTTGGATGCAACCTATCAGGTAAGTAATTCTTATCATACGCTTTACTCCATTCCTTTGCTAACTCAGGTTTGTTGGCATACATCCACGCTTTTTGTGCTTTACTTTTGAACGGCATAGCTTGGTAGTTTTTTAGGTATCTTCTTAAAGGTAGAGCAACTGCTCAATACCAATAGACATATAATTATAGTGATTAGTTTTCTCATTCTCTTGAAAATCTTTGTCTTTGTCTCTCTTCATTTCTTGATTTTGTTTCAGCATCTCTTTCAGGATTTCCTCTTTCTCTTTTTCTTTCTGCATCTCGTCTATCTCTCTCACCATATCTCTCCTCATATCCTGCAGGGTCATACTTTTTCATTGCTCTCTTATCTGAAGCAGACATTCCCGAACTCGTTTTGGTTTTAGGTTTAGACTTTTTCTTTACACCATACCCCGGTCTATAAGACGGTGATATACCAATTAAGTCAAAGATGTTATCATCAGTTACATCTCCTGTAAATAATTTACCTAAAGCAAATGGAGCGTCTAACTGAGCACCAATTAATATTTCCACTATAGGAATTGATGCTTTAATAATCTCTCCATCATCAGCAGCTTTATATACCTTAGTCATCTTTCTGTATACACTTGTGAAAGGATTTACTCCCTCGCTTACAGGCTTTCTATTTCCTGTAGCTTTGTTTAGTGCAACTTCTATTCCTGTTCCTATCAAAGGAATTTGATATATTAGATTAAGTCCTGTTGCAGCATTTCGTATTGCTTTCCAAGCCTCTTCTTTATCCTTATCATCTCCTTTTAGTAACGCTCCTGAGTAAGCAGCGGCAGTAAATAATACATTGGCTACTGCAAAGTTTAAAGCAAATGCTCTAACGTCTTTTGCTTTAGGTGGCTTACCTCTACCTGCATCTCTAACCATACTATTCATACTCATACCTACCTTATTCATCTGTAAGTATAACGTACTTCCAAACATAGTAAAGAACCTTGCCATCCAACTCGTGTCACGTTGAATACCAACCTTCTCAGTAGACCTTCTTGTTTGCTGAGTAGAATTAAAGTTATTAAACAATGCAAGTGCTTCAGCCTTTGGCATTCCATTCCTAATGTTTCTGTTGTATACTGCTTTGTATCCAAGAACACCTAAGATATCTCCTGCTACTGTTGCTGCACCTGCTGCAGTCTTAAAGTTCCTGCTTGCTCTACCATACTTGTTTGGCGATTTGCTTAACTTTTTATAAGTACGACCACCTGACTCTAATCCATATACATCTCCTTCAACACCTTGTCTCAGTCTATTTTTAAACGTTGCTGATATTTCCTGTGACTCTCTAATTTGTTTTGGAAGAGTAAGAATAACCTTAGCATAATCTACCATAAACATTGGTGCATCAATCATTACTCTACTAAGAATATTAGAATCCTCACCTTTATAAGAGTAGTCTTCAAACGCTTGAATAAAAGATGTTGCCTGCTTCAATACTTGTATTGCTTTAAAGGCTAATGCAAATCCTGAAAACTTATTTTGCACCCAACTAATAACTCCGGAAGATAAAACTTCAGGTCCTGCGTCAGGGTTAATTGCATAGTTTAACATTTGATTAAACAACGTTGTTAGTCCTGTCTTTTCTAATACTAATTGTATTGCAGGTGATTTCAGAACTTCATTCATTTGTTTAACACCAAGAGCATAAGCTTTGTATCGCTCCATCTCTTTAATGTGTTGCTCAACTACCTCTGTAAAACCTAAATTGATATCTAAATCTTGCGTGGTATCTGTTCTTTCTTGTAATGCAGGAGAGTTTTCAGCAGTAAATACTTTACTAAAGTCTCCACCTACCATATCAGCAGCAGTTTGCTCTGACCCTACAGTTCTAGTAGGAAAATAATTCTCTACAAAACCTAAGTTAACATCGTTTGCCTGAGTATAAATATCGTTTACCTGATTGTAATAGTCATTACTAAAAAAGTCTACAGTCATATCAGCCATTCGCACACCATCAACTCCAATGAAAGTTTTTATTCTTTCTAAAGCTGCCGGTGTTATACCTTGCTCAAGTAGTTTCTGTCTTTGAATAGGGTTCAGAGATAGAGCATATATTCTTAAAGCTTGGTCAGGATTAAATACTCCTGTGTAAGTCATCTTCTTAACCGTGTTGTCCTTTTGCTTAACGTTACTTGTAATTTTATCAATACTTAATTTCTGTGTACCTAAGTTATTTTTCCAATCTCTCCAAGTTTTCTTAGAATCTTTTAATGAATTAGCCATCTCATCAAAGACCTCCTCGGTTCTGAACATACCCTGTAATCCATTCTCATCCATTTCATTAAGCCTGTTGAAGAATGTTTTAGTAAACATACCGTTCTGACCTCTATCTAAAACGTTAGAAATAGTACCAAGATGTAAAAGGTTCTTCCTCATAAAGTCCCCTATACCATTGGTGGTGTACTTCTGATTTTTTACAAACTTAGTTAGAAGAGTTTTAATCCCTTCAAATATTCCTTTGTTTTTAAAGGATTCATATATAGATTCGCTCTCTCTTTTTAATTGCTGAGAACTTTTTCTGTTTCCATTCTCATCATACAGTTCGTTGTAATTCATTTCAATCTCAGCATCAAAGTCTTCTTTGATTTCATTGATTGCAATTCGTCTTGCATCTTTCCTATTGTTTAATCGTGCAATAGACTCTGCTCTTGTTAATAAAACCTCATCATACAAAGCATTCACTTCCTCTAACTCCATACCCATTGTCTCACCAAACGTATCAATAGCTAACTGACGGTCAATTAATCCTCTCTCATCTCTAGTTAAATCCACTCCTGTCTCAAGCTTATCTAACGCTCTTGTAAGTTCATCTTGGTCTATCTCTAATGCTGCTGCCCTAAGTCCTTCTACATCATTATTGATAACTAATTTTAAAACCTTATTTACTTCTGCAAAATATGCCTGACCTATTGCATCTAAACCACCTGACCTTCTTTTTTTAGACGCAGTAATTGCAGCTTTAGATTTCTTCTTTACAAGTGCTATCATTTTTCTAAGCACTTCGTTTTTCATTTGACTTCTCTGACCTTCAAGTTCCTTTAATACTTTAGTTACTTGACCATCAAAGTTCTTAGCAGTTGTTTCGTTAACGGCTTTAATCAACCTGTCCATACGACCTTTAGAATAGTTCTTAGACTTAGGCATTGTTTTTCTTATAAGCATTCTCAACTTACGTTGTGCAGCAGCAAGAGTTCTTTCTCCTAGGTATTGTTCTTTAAGCTTACTTCTTACACTAGCAATATCTCTAGTAACAGTTGGGTTAGTTCTTATTCCAAGTGCTCTATCAAACGCACTTAATAACTCAAGCTTTGTTTGTTCAGGTTGTGCTTCAAATATAGGATTAGCTTTTATTAATCTCTGACCTTCTGCTCTTATTTCTGCAAACGATTTAGTCCTATTATTTCCTCTTCCTTGAGTTCCATATTTGTTTAACTGTTGTTTCGTTTCGTTAAACAATTCAGTACCTACAAGTGCTCCTCCTTCTACATTACCAAACTCTCTTGGCATTGTATCAAGTAAGTTTAATTGAACTTCAAGTGCTTGCTTGTTTGCTTTAACATCTTTAAATCCATTCTCTTTTAATACCACAAGAATAGAAGCATCGCTCATTGCGTTTTCTCTACCTATATTTATAATGCTTTGCTTGGATGTATTAGGCTCTGTCATTAGTTGCAACTGCTGAGACTGTGCCGCCACTTCTGCTCCAACAAACAATTCATTTTCTGATAGCAGGTCTACAACAACTGCTTGAGTAAAATCTTCAAGAGTCATATTCTCTAACTGCAGACTTGTAACATTTGATATCCCTGTTAACTTCTTAACTAAATCAAACAACTCACTAAGCCAAGCTTTAAAGTTTTTCTTTTGTGCTGCCTCAGCAAATGCGGCTCCTTGGTCTCCAATTGCAGTAGCAAGTGCTTCCTCAAGAACGTATTGCTCAATCTCTGCTTCAGTTGCTCCATCAGCAATCATCTGCTTAACAATTTTTTTGTATGCCTTACTGTTTTTTACATCATCAACATAGGCAGTATCCTTAACAAGGTCAATACCTTTGTTGTATAACTCAGGGTTCATAGCCTTAGCCGTGTTAGACCATAGGTGACCAAACTCGTGTATAGGTGTGTTGTAGTTTTGTGCAGCAGGGTTTAAATAAAGCTTACCTTGATACACGGCTCCATAAACTTTCTGAGATTTTGTAGTTAACTGTTGAGCATTTAACTCTTGTACTAAACTATCAAACTCTTCTTGTGTAGCAACAACTTCTGTATTAGGAAACGCTCTACTTAATTTTTTTATAAACTGTTGGTATGTTGTGTTGGTAGCTTCCTGAACTTCAAAGTTAACTGAAGAAGAACCCATTGCTCTTTTCATTTCAGCACCTCTAGCTTGAGCAGCCGAAGTTCTTTTTGTTCCGGCTTTTCTTTTAACCTTACCTGTTACCTTGTCTGTTAACTCACCAACTTTCATTCTTATAACACCATCAATCTTAGCGTTGATAGTACTCATAAACTTCTTACTCAAGTTCCAAAAAGGAACTGTCTCCTCCATTATACCAACTGCCTTACCTCTAACATACCAAGGATAATTTCTGTGCTTAGGTAGTCCTTCTGATTCTTGTTCTTCAGGACTAATAAGAGCCTCATCAACTGTAGCTTTAGTAACAGGGTTACCTTGTTTGTCGGTTACTTTTAACACCATTGTTATAGCACCCATTGGTAGTTCTGATACAAACTGTTCTGTGTTCTCTGCTCTAATCGACTCCTGACTTATTCCTTCTGCTGCAAATAATTTACCCACAGTTGTTGAAGCCTCAACACTAGATGATGGAAGTACGGTAGTAAAAATTTGAGCCTTACTATCTACATCTAACTTTGCAAATTCTACTACAAAATCTTCAAGAGTATTAGCCTCTCTAGCAATCTTATGTACCAACTCTGTCTTACCTGCTTTAAATGTCTTGCTCTGAATATCCTTCATCATTTCTTGAAAGATTAATTCTGAGTTAGGCGATGCTTTAATTTTATCAATAAGAGTATCAAGCGTAGCAAGATTAGAATCTACTGCTGATGGTGACATATTATACACCACACTATAGTCAGCACCAATAGAACCAAGAACTATTTTCTTTGCATCAGTTCTTCCGATAGATGCCCAAGCTACCTTACCAAATAACTTATCCATCAAAGGAAAGAATGGACCACCCATTCTGTTTTCGTCTACCTTTAATTGGTCAGCCATAACAAGATTAATTCTTTTACCTATCAATTCTTTTAGACCCATCTTAGTTACCTTAGCAGCAAGTGCTGAGTTTTCTGTAACTACAACTGTAGTTGTTTTGGCATTGGTATCTTCAACCTCTACGTTGTTCTCACTAAGTTCAGGCTGAATCTCTTCCATCACCTTAGTGGCTCTCTTTACAAGAGCCTTCTTTCTTTTTTCTGAATTCTTTACTGTGGATTCATCTGCTCTGCCATCAAGTTGTAACTGTGCAGTCTCATCCATTGAGACTACTCCGTCATTAGTAAATTCTATTTGTCCTTTTTCTACTACAACAAAATCGCTAGTACCATTTGCATTCTGAACAGTTTTATATTTAGCAGGTTTAAGAACTTTAATTCCTGTTTTATCATTAGTAAATTCATTCATATTCTCCCATACACCACCTGTTGCAGGGTCTTTAACACCAAACAAATCAGGACTATTCATCACTCTTGTCAACGAACCTTTAGAATAATCCGGGTTTACTACTATTTCACCACCTTCTGTTGTCATAAATAAACCTCCTTCAGCTTCCTCATCTGCATTAAACTTTCCCTTTTCAAAAGGTGAGAGTACAGATTTCACTTTTTTCCTACTTGATTTAGGAGTAGGAGTAGGAGTAGGTGTTGGTGTTGGTACTGATGTATCTTCTACTTCAGATTCAACTTCTACTTCAGATTCAACTGCTACTTCAGGAGCAACTTCTACTTCAGCAACAGGTGCAGACTCTGTACCGTTTATTAAATCTCTAAGGTCTTGAACTTCTTGAGAATCAGTTTCAGAATCTACCTCTACTTCAGATTCAATCTCCACTTCAGGAGCAACCTCTACTTCAGGAGCAACCTCTACTTCAGAGACAACCTGTACTTCAGATTCATCCTCTTTTGCTTTTCGTTTTCCTTCTGTTTTAATATCACCGTCAATATCTAACGGCTTGTCTTCAATTAATGAAGCGTTAGCATCATCAATATTTTCTGCATTATCAATTAGATTTTTTAATCTAGCTGAGTTTGCTTTAGTTTTTTTAGTTGGGTTTTTAATCCCTTCATATTTCTCATCTACTACTGAACCAACTTCTGAATCGTTATTTACTGTAATAGAAATTTTATTTAATTGTTTATCTGTAAGCTTACTAAACTTCTGAAGAAATTCTTTCTTAGTAAATTCCTTTCCATTAATAGCATAACGTTTTATTCCTTTACGAATATCGGTTGAACCTTCCTGCTCTGTTCTGTCTAACACTCCTGTACCAACAAGAATTGTTTGTTGATTTTTATCTACAAGTTCTTTGGTTTCAACGATACCTGCAATCTCTTTATTAATTTGTGATATCTTATCAGCGAATGCTGATTTTCTGTTAGGTGTTGACGATAGTTCTTTTCTAGCCGCCATCAATTCCATTAACCTTCCTTCTACAGTAGGGTCTACCTGTACATTGTTTGAAGTATTAACTCCTCCATCAAGTCCAACGCTCATTAGATTACGAGCCTCTCTTCTTAACCCAAGGTTCTCCTGTATTCTTTGGTTCTGTTCTACACTTATCTGACCTACCTTAGCCATACCATTTGCCCAAGTTGATATTCTTGTATCGCTATATTTCTCATTAGCTAAGAATTTTAAGTCAGTAAACTTATTGGCAATAGCAATATTACTCCTCGCTCTACCATCAAGAAAGATGTTTACCGCTGCATTAGGACCTTGATTACCAAGACCACCTATTGATTCTGCTGCAATTTCTTTAAAGTCAAGTTCACCACCAACAACAATTTGAGCCGCAGTTTCTCCTAGACCTTCCATAATCGGGTCAAACACTATACGTTCTGTTAAACCTAATCCAATTCGTGTTCCTCTTGAAGCAAGTGCTCCTGCTTTAAATACTCTACCTGCAAGACCTGCTGAAAGCATATCTGCAATAGCGATTGGGATACCACGCTTTAGTCCTATCTCCAATCCTTCTGACCAAACACTCTCACTTTGTAAAGCATCCTTTAAAGAGTTCGGGTCCATAGGATTAAATCCTTGATTCCTTACTGCATCCATAACTGCATTGGTATACTCTAAAGCAAATGATGTTGCCACCATACCTGATTTAAAACCATAACCTGCTCCTGCTACTAGACCACCACCTGTTGTTAAAACACCACCGGGACCTGTAACAAATCCTGAAGCACCAATTAATCCACCGGCAGTTGCTCCTGCAGCAGTTGAAGTACCTATAATTTTCCAACCATATGGAAGCATTTGACTTATTGAGTTAGCTGCAAAACCTACTGCTAATTCTGCCGGGTCATTTTTAAAAGCATCCCAAGTTTCTTTGAACCCTCTTGCTGAATGCCATCTGTATTCTGCACGACCTGTCTTTCCTGTATCACCGTCTTGCATATATTGGATAAGTCGGTCTGCAGCTTCCAATGAACTTGCATCGTTATCAAGGTCTTGTAAACCTAATGACATTCTTAAAATCTCATTACCAACATTACCTTGAGATGTTCCTTTAATAGAAGCATTTGTTACCGCTGCCCAATTAGATACAAACTCTTCTCTAACATTTTCATCAATCTTAGCATCAAGAAATGTACTAGCTACCATATATTTATCAGCAGCACGTTGTTGTATAGCTTTAGCTTCAACATAGTCTGTGTTTAATTGGTCTAATACTATACGTTCCTGCTCATTCTGTGGAATTATTGTATATAACTTATCAGGATTAACTTGAAATCTTTGTTGACTATCTAGCGTAAGTGCCTCAGCATATTCTAAAGCTACTCTATTTTGATTGACTGCTTCACCTGTTCTTTCATTAAGTCTCTTATCTATATGTAAATCAAAGTCTTCCTGAACTGTCATTAATTCTGTGTCGTTAACTACAGAGTATAATTTATCTTGTTCTAATTTTAACTCAGCTATTCTCTCTGCAACTGCTCCGTTTCTTCTTTTACCATTAACATATAAGTTAGAGAATTCTTTTCTCTCATCATCAGTTAAATCTTTTTCATAAAAATTTGCTTCCTCTAAGAAATAAAGTTCATCTCTTATCTCTTCATACCTGTCGTAATTCTTCTTGTAACTACTATAGTCATAACCTCTTTTAGTAAAGAAATCATTAGCTTCTGAATCTACTGTGTTTATATCCTTCCAAGAACCTTCAGCAAAATCTTGAGCCTCATCTTCTGTGTCAAACTCAAATACCTCACCTCTTTTTTTAGCTTCATTAAAAGCATCAATTCCTTTCTCTTCTTTCCACCACATAGGGTCGCTTCCATATTGACCATTGTCTCCTTCAGTATCAGGAAATAATGTTGGATAAGCTACAAACTTACCGTCTACTATTCCTGAAGCCATCAATACAGTTGACTCAGTACCATCACTATTTATACGACCTGTGTTACGCATACCTCTTACTCTTTGAGCACGAGTTATATCGTCTTGTTCTTTTGCAGTTGTAGCTGATTCATCAGGTGTTACTGCATTAGCTTTAACATATTCTCTTAAAGCTGAAGCTTCCTTATCGTCAGAAAAAAATGTATCTAAATCTACTTCTAAAGGGTCGTTACTGTTAGGTGGATAAACCACCATTGCATCACCTATTCCTGTTGTTCTAAATGAAAATCCATAAGGTGCATATAGCTTTGTGAAGTATCCTACTGCATCGTCTTCCCCTTGATTGATTGCATCAGCATTAGTTTGTGTAAGAGCAACTTCAAACTCAGGTGATTTTAATATTGCTTGCCTTTCCTTCTCGTATTTTAGTTGAACTGCTATCTGAGTCTCCGCTTCTTTTGCTTTTCTTTCTTCTTCAAAAGGTAGTTGCTCCTTGTCGCTTTGTGCAGTTACTTTAATATCTTTTTGGAGTTGTATAAAAGCATTAGTTCCTACTTCTACTCCACCGTCAGGATACATCCCTAATTTTTTAATAGGGTCTACATATCTATCTTCATTCTTATTTTGCCCTGCAGTATTCCTTGGAGCATCAAGCATATCTTGAAGTTCATCACGAGTAGGTGTGTTAATAACGGACTGCTCCGAACCACCACCTGCCAATGGAGATTCCAAAATATCTTTTTTTTTTAATGGTTCCTCCACAACAACTTCCTCTTCAGGTTCTGCTGCTCCCATTAAGATTTGAAAGTCTGCCATCTCTTTTGTATACCCATCAGATTTGAATAAATCAAACGCAACTTGTTGTCCTTCCGGATTGTTTGCCATCAACATTTTGAAATCTTCAATTGTCTTTGTGTATCCGTCTTGTACAAATAAATCGTATGCTACTTGAATTGCCTCTTCGTTCATTTTGCTTTATGTCTAATTAAAATTGTGCTGCTTTTCCACCCTTAACAAAAGATGGATTAAATTTCTGTGATGTGCTATTTCTTTTACCTTGAGTCTTGTCATACAAGAAGTCACCTTTTTTATCTGCTGCTGCCTGTAAGTTCCTAGACCTCTGTAGTAAACGCTTAATATATATTGGAGCATCTTTAGCTTGATTATAGTTATCAGCAGCATCTAACTCAAATTTCTCTACTATGTTGTCGTCCTCATCTAAAACGTGAAGTTCATCATCTGTACCTCCTGCATCTATTACTTTGTAGTTTTCCATACCCGGTAAACCTGTTATAAATCCTGCTACATTAGTAAGTGTTTGGTCTTCATCATCAGCTACAAATAATTTAGGTAAAAATCCTGCCTTAGTTGCTTCAGCTAAAGTTATTCTATCGTAAGCATCTCCTACTGATTCTTTATTTATAACCTCATTAAACGTAAACGCTTTAGATGTCTTATTAAATTTCTTGTTTTTATCAAGACTTGAGTTAGACATTAAGTCAGGAATGTTTTTAATTTTATTTTCTTTATTAAAGAAATAGTTTGCATTACCCTCAACAAATTGTTCCTGTGTAATTGTACCTGCCGTAGTTTCAAACGGAATCTCTTGCTTAGGTAGTCCTGATTTAGCGGTATATTCAATAACAATACCATCACCTGTTCTTGTGATAGCTGCTATCTCAGGGTTAGTTCCTTTAAGATAGTCTTCTGCAGTCTTAACCTCTGCATCATCTCCATACCATAACTTAGCAATGTTACTTACAACTGCTTGGTTATCTTTTTTCTTTCCTGACTCTTTCTCCTGTACAGAACTTTTCTCAAAGCCTGTCTTCTGAGTAGTTAAGGTCTCTTCATAATCGACACCAATATTTATCTGAGTCTTCATAATTCTCTCAGCATCTGCCTGTTGGTCTTTACTTAATTTAGGAACCATTCTTCCATCAACCTGCTCCATTATAATTATATTAGAATCTTTATCTGCCTTCTTTTGATTCTCTACTGAGTATGCAAGCTGAGTATATGGTTGTCCTGTTTTTGAATTAACGCTTTTAAAATCTAAGAGTACTGAAGCTGCTGCAGTACCACCTACTTGAAGCTGACCTTTAACCCAATTATCTTGAGCCTCACTAAATAAAGTAATCTCTTGTAAATCTTTAACATCAACACCTAATCTCGTAGCTTCTGCAGTTAAGTCAGCTAGGTTCATATTCTTCCAAGAACCTTTTTGTTTTGCGGTAGCATCTGAAATTGTTTTGATTACTGCTGATGTATACTTCTGACCTAGTCCTGTTATAACTGCTCTTTTATCTGCACCTAAAGAATCTAAATAAGTATCTGCTGCACCTATTACATCGTATTGAGTAGTGGTAGATTTAAGTCTGTTCTCTAAAGTCTGAACACTTTGTAAGTTATTCATATCAGGAATCATTGGAGCGTTAGCTATATCACCTTTAAAATTAGGGTCAGGAATCATCTTAGCCATAGTCATTAAACCTGAATTAGGATTAATAACTAATTTACTATTTTTGA
>Ga0307996_1000417_pt1 | contig 11237 bp, 16 predicted proteins | sample Davwhametageno35_FD_203143 | JGI IMG/M metagenome (GOLD analysis project Ga0307996, IMG submission 203143) | Marine microbial communities from Davis Island wharf, Antarctic Ocean - #35 | ecosystem: Environmental > Aquatic > Marine > Unclassified | place: Antarctic Ocean: Davis Island wharf...
ATACCTTTCTTCTCATGTGTAAACAGTGTTCCGTTTGCAGTGAGTATCCAAGGTTGATCGCTTTCAAATACAAGTTCGTAAATCTCAGCACCAGATAAGGTATGAGCAGTTCCGTCTACAAATTCAAGTGTAAGCAATGATGTGGTATTCTTTTCCATGACCATTTCATATTCTATACAAGCAAATCTACCTTCCCACGCTTTCGGTACGTTCAAGTCATGATCTTCAAGCATCTTTCTAGTGTGCACTTGCTTTATCTGACCCACAACTGTCTCAGTAGACATATTACATGCACGTAAGATAGATGGGTATAATGAATTCAAGTCAATTGATGCAATGTCTCTATGAACACCCTTTACTGGTGTTGCCACATATGCGCCTGCTGCTGCAATAGGTTTTTCACCACGCTTCTTGTCAGGTACAATTAAACCTTGTGAATGTGCTTCATTGATGATTGCTTGATCAATCTGTGCGACTGATCCCATTGTAGTTGGTAATAGTACAGTGTTTGAGTGTGCAATAAGATTTGCCAAATCAATAAATTGAAGTTTTTCATCTAAGCGAACCATCAAGTCAACATCTTGTATACTATACTGAATGAACTTAAAAAAGTCATTATGATATAATTGATCAAGTGTTCCTTCGTATTCAACCTTTTGATCTCCTAGTTCATATTCACAGATAGCATCTAGCGAGTATGAGTGCATTTCATGGTATGTGTATTTGCGATACAATTCAAGATAATCAAGATGTATGCGACCAATCAAGTCATAAGTTTGTGTTTCTTTACCGAATTTAATAACTTCTTTCTGCTTCGGAAATTTATCCCATAGACAGAACTGTCGGGTGTGACTCTTACTCAATACACGCGATACACGATTTACTGTGTATGGTATATCAAATCCTTCACTATTCCAACCTGTCAATATATCAGCATCGTCTATCAACTCCAAGAACGAAATCAACATTGCTTCTTCGCTATCACACAAGATAGCATTATCAAACCTATCAACAATCGCTTGTGCATCTTCCTCAGTCATTGAACTAGGTTTGATTACCAAACAAACTGTTTGCTTCATCCAACTCATATGCACTGATATAGCAGTGATCGCGTTAAACGGATCATCTGGTGGTGCATAACCTATCTCTCTATTAAAGTCTGTTTCAATATCGAATAATGCCACATTGAGTGTTGGTGGTTCAGCATCAAGATAATTATCTGCAAGACAACGAAACACTGGGTTTGTGTCGCTCTCAAATAAACCTTTACGATGGTGTAACTTTTTCTCTGCGGCAAACTTGCGACCAGAATTACACACCACTCGCTCTAACGAATCACCAAAGATAGAAGTAAATTTCCCCTTCGGTGACGGATAGTACAATGTATGATGTGCGGGATATTCCAAGAAACGACGGACACCATTGACACGTTCAACAACGTGAATGATATCTCTGTCGCGGTCAATTAATCCATCTACATAGCTCATCTACAGAGTACGCCCAACTTTCTCAAGGATATCTTCAAGTTCGCTGAAATCTTCACTCGCTTTTTGGAATTCTGATTTGTATGCAACACGAATTGCTTTATTAAGAATTGCAGGTTTGATATCCATTTCTTCTGCAATTGCATTAACTGTTTCTTTTAAACCTTCTTTTAATACATTCACTTCTTCTGTGATATGAATGCCTTCGGTAATAATCTGCTTTAATTTTTTTACGTCTTCTGGTGAAAAATGAGCCATCTTTGTATTCTCCTAAAATTAATGAACATGCATTAATCAATGCATTACACTATAATACACTACAAATAAAGAATTGTCAATTGATTTTTTAGGTTATTTACAAAGGGAATGATAATTGCACTGATCAGTGCAATCGTGGGGTACTACAAGTCTAAGATAATACCAGTGGTATATGGTACATTAGTAACAACTAGTCTTAAATTGTTTTTATGAGTTACAGGATTTTTTAATAACTTAGGCAGACCTAGTGTATTCTTTTCATCATATGCTACTTGAACTGTCTGGTTATCTGCTACATCACGTTTACGTATTCTAAAGTAGAAATTACCAATTTTATTAATGTACTCTTCTATTGTATAGAATTTTCCATTTAAATTCAACATATTATTATCATCAACTTCTCCGATAGCATCCATAGGACCTACATACATATAATCAATAGGACCACCCATTGCTTCGTTTCCTCTCATTATGTTTTCTACATAATCGTCTGGTATACGAACAAATATATCTGGGATATGCTTTGATGTAATAATATCACCATTGGTTAATTGTAATTCTTTCTTCATGAACTCTTCAATTCTTGCGAATATCTTTTTGAATAAATCTGGGGCTACTGAATTGATTCCTGCTGCACCGCCTCCGCCTAATGAGGGAGCCTTTGTTCCTTTCATAGAGATACCGTGATCTTTTCCTTTACTGTCAGTTATGAATACATCAATGTATCGTTCTTTATTCATTGCATTCACACCTTCATTACTACTCGCTGATTGTGCAGTAATACCCATTTTGCTAATAACACAACCTGGATTGTTATTAATGATTGCTATTAAACCATGTTCTTGCTTTTCAGAGGTGTCTTTCTTACTACCTGTGCCACCAAATTCGCTAGTTTTTTGTAATAGAGTAAGACGAATTGAACCGCCTTCTTCCATATCAAAAATCGCAGGGATATCGTTTTTCTTTAAACGCTCAATAATATCAGGATCATTAACTAACACAACAGAAGGCTCCGTTTCTCCTGCTTTTACAAATGGAGAACCTGCTTGAATTTTTGATATGAATAAATCCAAACGCTTGCCACCGTACTTGCGTAATTCTTGGTTATTCAGAGATCCTTCTTGTAAAAATTGAGTTGCTTTCATAATAGTTCTCTTAGTCTTCTGGTATACACTTCTTGCACTGACATGAATCACACACTTTGATTCGTTTTGGCATTTCGCCAAATATGGTTAATGTGCGATATCTTGCGGCTGTGCCATGACACACTCCACCGCATTGTTTACATTCTGTGCTAGTTATTAATGATGGTTCAAACATTATTTTTTAGCTTTGATCTTTGCTTTCTTTCTAGCAGATTCAAACATAGATGATGCTTGCTCTGCCACATGCTCTACATCAGCCGCATGTGCTGTAATGCCTGCTGTTGATTTCAATTTCCAATGCGCTGCTGCCTGCGTTGCTGCTTCATAAGAGGTTGATGCGTGAGTCTCATATCTACCTTTTTTATTGTGTAATACTACATAAGGACGATCTTCTGTTTCATATAATGATTCTTCTGTAACATTGTCTAATAATTCAGATTCATCCCAAGAGAATTCACCACCTAATGCTGCTGCTACATCTTCAAACGAATCAAAACTTTGATCATTGAAAAACAAAGCATCAGCCAATGTATCAATATCATACATACCTTGATCAACACCATCTTTATATATGTGTCCAACACTACCATCAGCCGCTATTTCTGTACGCTGTCGTGTAATAACAGAGTTGGTATCGCCTGCAAATAATGCACTTAGTCCGCGCTTTTCTGGTGCTACTTGTCTTGCTGCTCTTTTCGCTGCCCAACGTGCATCTGCTGCTTCATCGTCTGCGGTAGGTGACACAGGCATATTTTTAATTACGCGCTTGTATGGAGGACTCATTCCGGGTCTTGACGAAATTATTCCTTCATCTACTTCGTCATAATCCATCTTTACAGTATTGACACTAGATAATGCTGCTTGCAATAGATCAAGAACTTCTGGTGTGATTGCTTCTTCGTCTTGTATCAGTTTGTGTAAACGAGTTGCACTTTTTGCAATCATATACAATGTGTACTTAGCCATTACGCCAGTTTCTTCTTCTTCGCTTAATAAGCCTTCGTTAATTTGTTTGTTTGTCATGGGGATTTCCTGTATGTTTTCTTCGATTTTACGAATTACGTTGTAGCCTTCGCTATCATCGATTCTATATGTGTCATTATGTACTGGGATAGATTTTCTAGATTTACCAAATCCTACAATAACTGTTCGCTTATCTTTGTCAAGATTGACTCCTACTACTTCTGCTACATCAGTATCATCAATTTGTATATAAACGGTATCACCACGTCCAAGTATGTCAGAAACTTCTTGTGATAGTGGTAACGAGGATCTTTCATTTAATTGGTTGAATCTCATTTATCAGTGTTATCCATTTTGTATTGTCTAAATCCTTTAAATGATTTATTCTTTTTACCCAAACCTAAATGATCTTTAGGATCAACTGCCTTTCTAGCAGCCGCTTTGGTAGTTCCGGGTGTCATTGGAAACGAAACGCTGGCAATATTACCAGACATTGTATCACCCGTTGCAGCCTCTTCACTTATAATTTCGTTTATTTTCATAATATTATTTATGCAATAATGCACTTTCATCCTTATCTGTCTGCTTTACTAGTTGCTTTGATATGCGTCTATCTTGCTTTTTGCTAGACTTTTTCGCTTTCTGCTTCTTTGCAACTACTGTTCTATGCTCGTGCAGTTCATATTCTGCTTCATTTTTGTTTTCTAGACCTGTCCAAATTTTTGCATCTTCCTTTGCAACACTGTTCATGGGTCCATGTAAATCTTCTATATCATGGTTCTCTACTTTCTTGTTAGCCATATTATTGTCTCCGTACATAACTATTTATCTATAAAATTGAACTCTCATGTTTGCATTGGTTGCAACCTTTAAACTCGCTTTATTAGATGGGTTAATCATGCACCATAACTGTCTATCATGGAATATTTCTTTTATTTTCCTAATCGCTTCTGTAGCAATACCATTATTCTGATATATGGTAGCAACCAAATATGCAGTCTCATGTGTTTCTTTTATCTCAATTGCTCCAGCAAGTATACCACCATTAATCCAAATACCCCATGTGTTGTAATCATTAATAAATTCTAATGCAACTGCCCTAGTAAAGGGCCATGTTATATATGCATTTTCTGCTATATCTTTCTTAACTATATTTTGTAATTTATAAACATCAGTAGACTTCAACCTACATACAGTAATCTTCATTATATCTCTATATCTCTATATCTTGTTCACTTATGGCGATTGTTGGATACTGCTTCTTAAATACCTTCACTAATGCACGCCTATCAAAATCTCTTGCTGTACGTTTTGATACTAACGCTGCTAGTTTGTTTAAACCATACGATGGGAATTCCACATGAAAACTAGACATCATCTCTGCTGCTTTTTTATACATCTTTTCATGAGATGGAAGTACCATACCCATTAATGAACCCACTGATTCATCTAATCCCTTCTCGGCGGTTGCTACTAATCTAATATCATTGTATCTAACCAAATCAGCATCTTTTAATTCATCAACTATCCCCTGTTTCGCGTGTTCCCATTCTACATGTGCTTCTTGTTTCGTCAACTCACCAGAATCTACCCGTTTATGGATAGCATTCATTCCTGTCCTCATTTCATCTCTCAATTTATCAGTTGATGACTGACTGTGATATACTTCACTATCCGCATCTTCGTCTGCATCCCATTGAAAGAACTCCTTGTCACCCTTCGCTTTTGGATTCCAACCATATACAAATATACCCTGAGTCTTAGACAATCGTTTCCATAAATCCTTGCTGCCTTTAGACTGAGTGTAGTCACTAGTAATAGTATGACCAAAATCAACTATCGCCATTTTATATAATTCTACTGCAATACCCTTACCGTGAATCGATTCATCAAAAAATACTTCACTCTTACGCATTCCCGGATACTTTTTTTCTACTCTTAATTTTAACTCACCTAAAAACCCACGAGAATCTGGATCTTTTATAAAATATGATACTCTTTCTTCATCTTCACCTTTATGAATATCGTATCCTTTTATCTCTTTGCCAGTTGACATAGTATCCCCACGATGACGATCTAGGTCACTTTTGTGCATATCATCTTTTTGAACACCATCGGAATACTCTACTTCACTAATCGACTCTAATTCACTAATCGACTCTAATTCACTAATCGCACCTTCTTTAACAACACCATTGGCAATACGCACACTTGCTCTATCCATCATGCGCTTCACTTTCATAATACCTTTGCCTGTCTTAAACAATCCCTTCAATACTGGAACTGTCATAGTCAACGCAGTACTTAGTGCCATTATTTCTGTACCAGATAATGATGTAAGAACTCTTGCTATTTCTATACCATCTTCGTTAATTACTACTTCGTTAATTTTCATTAGTCGGTTAATCCCATATTAAACAATTTAGTTGAACTACTTCCGCCCAATATAGGAGGACCGTTTTTGGTCATTTTGTTTCCAAATTTTGCTGCTTGTCGCTCTGTCTCTCCAGGCTTTACATCTACTGTGGTATTCACTCCCTGAACGATCTTACCATCTTCTACTATTGATTCGCTTACGTTAAACTCCCAAGAGTCAATTTTACTAGGAACAATAACACCACGAGGCGCAGAATATCTACTTACATCTAGCGTATCTTGCCACCATACCCCATCAAGTCCTGCTTGCTCTGCATATAAGGGTAGAACAAAATCTAGTACACCAGTTGCTTCTATTCGTTTCTGCCTTGCTGCTTTTTTCAGTTTATCAGTTGGAACAATACCACCCTTGTCTACTTCAACATCATAGTCTTCTAATTCACCATCATATTCATATTCTGCATCTGCCATTGAGGTGAATGTTTGACACATAGTATCTTCCATTTCATCATCGTAATAACATACTGTAACAGTTTCTTGTTGTTCTAAGTATCCATTTTCAATTGCCCATCGTTTGATTACTTCGTCATGTGAATCTGTAAGTGCATGTGCATTTAGAAATCTGTTTCCATTTTTGGTAGCACTATATGTATCCCCAGTTACATGTCCTCTCGCAATCCTTTTCCATTCTGCTGGATGGGTACTCACGCTCAAACCTGCGCCCTCATATCCATCACGCTTCTTTGACGCATCTAATGTGCCAACATGATATAAATTTTTTACTGACTTAACTGGTAATGCTGGTGATTGATCTTCTTTTACCAATTTACTATGACGATCTTTGAATACTTTCTTATCACCCTTCGTAGTCTTCATAACTGGTTGATTTTTATCATCTTTTTTAAAGCCCTTTACAATTGCTTTACTGTTCTTAAATTTACCAACCAAGACTTCATCACCTACTTCTATATTAGGTAATTTTAATGTGTCTGCATCTACTATTTCGTTAATTTTCATATTACCACTTCTTACAGGACCAATATCCTGCTGTTGTTCTATCTTTTTTGTCATCACACTTGTGACGCGCTCTAAAACTTTTTCTTGCTTTTGGATTAGATTTTCTAATGCGCATATCAGGATCACCAAAGTTAACTTTAACTACGTTACCTTTGTCATTCTTTACATATACTTTAAACTTCTTAACATCACCTTGACTTGGCTTGCCTAGTTTAACTTTACGACCTTGGTATTCTGCTTCGTCTAAGATTTCTAATTCATCAAATAACATACTTACTTCACCTTCGTATGTGTACTCTGCTTCACTAACCTTAACACAATTGTTTACACGAACACCATTGTCTATTTTTGTACCATCTTTGCGATACCCTTTCCAACACTTAGGGTCTAATCGTTGTTTTATCTTTTTTGCTTCGGTTATATCGTTGTTCTTAGCATGACAATCACAATGTGCACAATCTGGGCCACATTTACATTCGGTTATAGGCTTACCGCAACATGCTTCTGAGCACATTTCTACCTTGTCTTCTGTTAATAAATCTTGTATTCTCATTTTACATAATCCTTTAATTCATCTGGTATGCCAACTGCACCTACCTGTGCATTGTTTGCAAAATTCGTAAATATCGTATTTTTTACATCGTCAGCATAATTGTTTGATACTGCGTCCACTAATGTTTCAAGACTATATAGTGAATCCGCATTTCCAAGATTTAATACATCTGCAATTGCTTCGTTACTAAGCCAAGGACCACCAATTATAGTGTTCTTGTTTTTTGCTGTAAATCCATTTCCATCTTTTCGTGGAACTGGTGTGCGTGTAACACGAACTAATCCGTCTCTCGGACTAAGCATGTACATTTCTGTTTTTTCATAACGACCATCCGGTAATTCATTGCCACTATTTTCTCTATTATACACGCCTGCAATTGACGCAATCATAATATTACGATGCATTCCCTTATACTTGCTTGAACGATCACCCTCTGCATCCATTCCTTTCTCATGAGGTGAATGATAATAAACTTTCATCCAATCAGGATCTCCAGGCATGAAATCTACTTGAACAAACCCAGTTCTATCTTTTCCTTCAATTTCCTTGCTATCATCATAATTCTGTATTTTTACTTTTGTCATGATAACACTACTCTTTGTTACTTCTATTATCTCTGGAATGGTCTTTAGTTTTTCAACAAATGTTGGTATGTCTGCTGCTGGAATATTTAATGCTACATCGATGTCACCAGAAAATTGCTTCTTGCCTACTGAACCTAGTACATTATTCATCAAATCAATTCCCAATACTTTCTCTAATGATTGCAGTGTTGATGCAATTTCATCAACATGTATAGCACCTACTCCTGGCATTGCACCACCTTCTGTAATTGGTGATCTAACTGACTCTACTGGAAATTCTGTGTTATGAGTCTTAAAATCTTTTTTGCGCATAACAGTCTTAGCGATCAAATCAAGTTCTTGGTTATTATGATCCCATACTAATACAAATGGTAGATTTATCTGTGTCTGTAAATCTTTCATAGTTCCTTCTGCATCTGGTCCCAATCTAGCAATCGGCTTTGCCCATCTCTTTGCTTCTTGCTTGAACAAGCGAGTCAATTCACCCTTGGTGATCTGCTTAATGTTACGCTCGTCATTTACTCTGTCTAAAAAGTGTCGTGTGAAGTTAACATCAATACCAACTTTTCCAAATACTTTGTCTGCAAAAACTTCTAAATTATCTAAGTCTGCGCGACTCAGCGAATCATCGAATTCATTTAATCTCATACTCTATTCCTTTTCATACGGCTTTTCGCCTGTTAATTTTGGCAACGAAAACCATAGTTTAAACCATTCGGGTGTGCCGGGCTGGATATTATGCTCTCGTTCAAGTTTACGTTTCTCCGAACCTGTAATTGATATGTTAGATTCATCATCTCCGTCTACAATATTATCTTTGGTATTGTATGGTTGATAGATTCCTGCTAATTTTTTTAGTCGTGTAATTTCTTCTTCTAAAGACATGCATAATACCTCTATTAATTATAGTAGTATTTATGCGGATGATTAATTTACGGGGAGTTGTGAAACATTAATTTCTACATAATGCGTCAAGCATCTTGAAATAATTCCAAGCATCTTGTACTGCGGGAGTCATATGTTCTTCTGACGGTATAAGATTGTACCAAGGATTTGACAAACTACTGATTGAATCTAGTAAGTGTGTGCGTTCTCTTCTTACTAATTTCCCATCAGATAGCATATCATCTATCAAATTGTGTACATCAGTTTTTTTATAATGATACAATTGCTTTGAGCGTGTTGGCATGAATATATTTACTGGAGCAACTTGATTTAACCAAAAGTCAGACCATTCTTTGTCATTTCTAAAATCAGTTTCAACGCATGTTACTATAAGTACAACATCACTATATTCTACTTTCTTTTCTAATATATCACACAGACATCTAATTAGATCAACTCCGATTAACATTTGTTATTTCTGCAATAATTTTATATTTAATATAAAATTTTCAACAATCAATTTGGTGACTGTCGCCAGTAACACTACTTCGTGATCATCTGAATTTCGCATCATATGGGCTGACAGAACTTGATTCGCTATGAGGTTATATGCTGACTCTTCACTCACGTTTAATTCTTCCCAATTAATGGGATCTTCAATTTCTACTTCTCGTGCTATCTCTACTAATTGCTCAACTGTGGGGGTTTTTTTATTCATACAGGTATTTAGTATTGAAAGAGCGTCTTCTCAATTTAATAAAAAATGCTAATTCAATCTTATCTATCTGTTCAGTACTTAACCATGTTGATATATCAATATTATATTCCCGTTTGAGAGGATCTAAAAAAACATTAATTTCAAGGTCGTCTGGATTTATCATATTAACAATATGTTTACCTAACTGATCATCGTGTAACCATTGATACACGTATCGTTTGTGTCCGTACCGCTCAAAGGTTGTATGAGTGGAATTGGTTGGGTCTATTTTATAACCATATTCGTCTACGGTTAATCTGGCGATGTGCATGTTTAGCATTTCTATTATCATAGCAGTATGATAACATATTTATACTACATTGTCAACTAAATAACACCGCGTCTTGACAACCATTCCATTATTTCAGTATCACTAAATTCAGGCGCTCTACGATGGGCTTCATTCAAACTATCCCAATCTCGCAATGCTGGATGGGTTTTATCCGATGAATTAAAGTAAGAACCATGTCTCCAGCCTTCTGACACCCTTTCGCTGACCCAGCGATTATGATGCCATTTCTTCATATCAGACAATGCTTGATTTTTTACATCTTCATCAATGTGTATTGAATTCTCAAAATTACCCATCGCTGCTGCATCATATTGGCTAGATAATTCAATATCAAAATCACCGTCAAAATGATATTCCCATACATTAACAATAAACAATGCCTCCGATGCGGTAATATCGCGTGTCAAAGGTACAACATATGTATGAGACATGTCACAATCGTCACAATGACCATATTCCATGCCTACTAAGTCTTCTCCCAATTGATACTTTAATACTGTTTCAATTGGAGAGAATTCTTTTACAGCACTATACCAATTTAATGCTTGTTCTTGCGTTAATGGTTCTGCTGTTTTTAATTGAATGTGATGTTGATAATACATGATCGTTAGTCCTTTTGTTTTTAATATCTACTGCCTGATTTTGATTCACCACTATAACTTGATTCTGTTCCTTTGGTATTTGAAGATGTTTGTACAACAATTTTTTGATCACTTTTACCAGAGTTTACATATAGACCAAACCATGCTGCACCAGCACCAACGATAACTGATACTAATCCTGCTTGTGCCATGTTAGGATCTTCTAACAACATAAACCATTCTGTTACATCGTATAACAAATATATGTACACGCTTATGAATGCTCTTGGGAATAATCTTAATCTATCAAACCAATATGGGAATGCTTCTAGAATACTTATC
>Ga0307996_1000418_pt1 | contig 11232 bp, 4 predicted proteins | sample Davwhametageno35_FD_203143 | JGI IMG/M metagenome (GOLD analysis project Ga0307996, IMG submission 203143) | Marine microbial communities from Davis Island wharf, Antarctic Ocean - #35 | ecosystem: Environmental > Aquatic > Marine > Unclassified | place: Antarctic Ocean: Davis Island wharf...
AAACAAAACAAATTCAACAATATGTAACGGAATATCTCACAGAACAAAACAGTATAGTACGACACAAAACGATACAACAAACCACAGCACATCATATTATAACACAACACAACACAACACAGCACAAGTCAACATAATACAACATTACATAACAAACCACAACAAACCACATCATAACACAAAAAACACAACACAACACAACACAACACAACACAACACAACAGAACACAACAAAACAAATTGAAAAATAACATACATCAAAATGAAACAATATACAATGAAATACAATATTATAAAACAAAATAAAATAAAATACGACAAAATACAATATAATACAACGACATACAAACAATTATAATAAATTAAAACAAAATTCAATAAAATTCAACACAACACAGTATATCATCACATAATACATAAAAACATAATGAAATACAATATATTATAAAACAAAATAAAATAAAATACAACAAAATACAATATAATACAACGAAATACAAACAATTATAACAAATTAAAACAAAATACAACAAAATACAATATAATACAACAAAATACAAACAACTATAACAAATTAAAACAAAATACAACAAAATACAATATAATACAACGAAATACAAACAATTATAACAAATTAAAACAAAATACAACAAAATATAATATAATAAAACGACATACAAACAATTATAACAAATTAAAACAAAATTCAATAAAATCCAACACAACACAGTATATCATCACATGATACATAACAATATAATACATCACATCATAACATAACAATACAATATAATACAATACCCACAACATATCGTAACACAACATGATACAACACGACACAAGAAAACACAAAACAGAAACGAAAAGAAAAAAACAGTACACAGTACAACACTATACAAAACAACAATGAAACACAACAAAATACAATATTATAAAAAAAAATACAATAAAATGCAATGTAATATGACAAAATACAACAAAATACAATAAAACAAAACAAAATCCAACTGAACACAACACATCGCAACATAACACAGCACAACTAAACGATACACTACAGAAACATGCAATAAAATAAAGTTAAATACAATAAAACAAAACAAACAAAACAAATACAACAATATGTAACGTAATACCTCACAGAACAACACAGTATAGTACGACACAGCACGATAAAACAAAACACATCATATCATATTGAAACACAACACAACACAGCACAACACAACATAATACAACATTACATAACACAACACAACAAAACACATCATAACACAACACAACACAACACAACACAATATAATACACCTAAACAACACAATATAACAACACACAAAATAGTTTATTGAACATTTTTTTTTAATTTATCCTTTCCTATTACTGTTCGAAATGTTCCTAACAAAACGACATAACATAACACAATAAAGGTTTACACAACAAGCATATAACACAAAACAGATGCTAATCGAAACAATGATAAGCGATACATTAGAAAATAAATTCAATCACATTCTAATGTAACAGAACAAAATATAATACAACGCAATACACCGAAGAACAATATAAAACTACATATTACAAATGCAATATGTAGCGTTGCATTAAATTACATTAAATTAAACATAAAAACAAAATACAATGAAAAACGGAATAAATATAAGAAATAAACATTATAAACATTAAAAACCAAAATAAAATGAATACTCACCACAAATATAACAAAACAATACAAAAAACATCACAATACATAATACAATAATATACATAGGTATACTTAACAAACACAACAACAAATATATAAAATAACATGTTATGTACTTTTCATAATTAATTATATTTAATAGCTTCTATAACAGAAATAAATTTTAATAAATATAATATTCAATAACTTCTTATATAGAATGCATAATTAATATGCTGTTTGATTCCATAAATAAATTTAAATTAATGTACTATTCAATAACATTTTATATATGAAATTATAATTATATTTATTCATTCCATAGAATATTATATGTACAGTGATGAGCTGTTCTATATAACATTATATAGGATGTACATTTGATATGATATTCAATAGTAAATGTACATTTTCTAATTAATAAGAAGAATTATTACGAAAAAATAGAATGAATACTCACCACAAAAAAAATTTACTTCACAAACACGACAAAATATAACACATTACATAAAAACAAAACAAAAAAACACAACACACAGATCATAACAACAGAACAAAACACGAAATAAAACTAAACAAGAAAATCATATCAATTGACAAAGCAACATATATCACACACACAACAAAACAGCATGTCACAACCCAATAAAACGTAACACAAAAAAATACACAACACGAAACAACATAAAATTATAAGTCAATATACCTTTTAATTAACACGCTAATCAATAGAATATTATATATATAGAGGACATAATTAAATACTATTAAATAAACAATTATATAGGATGTATAAATAATATATGATATTCAATTACATATATACATTTTTATAATATAATAATCAATATCGTATTATAAAATATGAGTAATATATATGTTATTCAATAGCAAATATATTAAATAACATGTTATGTAGTGTTCATAATTAGTTGTTTTTAATAGGTTATATAACATAAATAAAATTTAATAAATATATTATATAGAATGCATAATTAATATGCTGTTTGATTGCATAAATACATTTTTATATTCTTTTCAATAGAATATGATATGTACAATGAATATTGACATGCTATTCCAAATAATTACATATAAATATAATTGATATTTGAATTAGCTGTTTCTATACAACAGTTATATTATTTCTGTTATAATATATGATATTGAATACCATTATATTATTTCTCTCACAACAAAAGATATTAAATACCATTGAATGATTTATGTTGTAACAAATGGTATCGAATACCATTGCAATCTTTACAACACAATAAATGTAATTGTTATTGAATACCATTATATAACTTATGTTATAATAATGATATTGAATACTGAATACCATTATATTATCTATGTTATCATAAATTGTATTCAATACCATTATATTATTTATCATAACATTATATGAATAGCTTCGTAACTAAACATTAGTATGCTAATGAGTGAATAATGTATTATTTTATTAAGGGGATTCCAAACTATTTGAATAGCATATTAACTAAACATTAATTAATATATTTTGGAATAATGGATTCTTATATTTACGGCGTTCCGGTTGATAAGAATAAAGTAATATTCACACCAAGCGAAATTTCATAAATATAACAATTTTATTGACAAAGATTGAATACCATTACAATATTTACAAATAGAGTAATATTCGCACCGAGTGAAATGGATAAAATGAAATTATCTATATATTTAACCATAATAGAAAGTATCGTCAATAATGATCTTTAAATTACTCTCTCAAACAATAAATCAAAGAATGATATACTATAACTTAAAACAAGCAAAAAATGATTGTATATTCTCTTAGAAAATATAGAATCATTTTTTGCTTGTTCTAATTCATATATTATAACTATTTTATGAATAAATTTTAATCACTCATGATATAATGGTTTATCATGAGTGAGAGAGATACTTATCATGATATTGGGTATTATCATAACAAAATGGTATACAATACCATTATATTATGAGTGAGGGAGAAAGAATAATGGTACACAATACCATTATAATATCACCCTCTCTCATAATGTAATGGTATTGTATACCATTCCTTCAAAAATTACACAGTATCTTAGTGATTTGACTATTTGAAAAACTCACTCACTCAAGAAAGAAATCTAAAAAAGAGACAAATAAAAAAATATACAATTACTTACCACAAGAACAAAATGATTGTATATTCTCTAAAGATAAGATATCATTAGAACAAAAACAATCACTTTGAGCTTGTGCTGAAATAACAGGATACCTATTAAGGGAGTAACTGTTTATAATAATATATTACCTTTTTCTGGTTTGGATTCCATTTTTAGAAATCTACCAGTGCGCACTAATGTCCTTAGCCTTTCGATATCGAAAGCCTTCTCATATGAAAAGGCTTACGGTATCGAAAGGCGAAAGACATTAGTATACATTACTCTTGATATATTACCTTTTTCTGGTTTGAACGCGATTTAGAATTTTCTCTATACCAAAATGATAACATTGATATTTGAATTATTCTCTCCACCAACATATCAAAGAAGGAGGCCAATAAAGATATATTATAAATTAGCACAAGCACAAAAAAATTCAATGATAGAATATGGTTGTAAGCTGTTTATTTAAGTTTAATTTCTAAATAGGTTTAGAAAAATAATATATCTATTAAAATAAACTACCAATCGAAACAAGTCATTCTTTGTGATCTGTGACTTCACAGTATCACAAATAAAATGATTGTATTTCCGCTAATGTATAATTAGTATGACGTTCAAAAAATGGTATAATATCTCCGCACATGCATGTAATAAAGTTGGTTGTATCCAGCACAAGATTTCCTTTTCTCGATATTAATTCTGACATATCAAATGTACTGCCACAGTTCCTTTTAACAGGTTTCCTCTTTATCTTTTTACCTTTTTCATAATTTTTCTTTTTTTCATCTTCAACACTTTTCAAATATTATTTATCTTCGGTCAAATACTCATGTAACAATTCTCGCTTGGTATGTTGTTTAAACCATCTTTCGAATCTATTTGTCATTTGGTACACATCATATTTAGGAGTCGAAACGGTACAGTGTAGGGTGTGTTTAGCTTCCGTCTAAGTTTAGAATAATAATATATTAAAATAGTCGATCAGTCGTAGAAAGTCATTCATAGTGATCTGTGACTTCACAGTACCGCATATACTTTGTGACTTGAGGTATTCTCCCCCAAGAGAACGAGGATCAGATGTTTTCTATAAATTTTTAGTTTTCTTCTCTATAAGGCTTGATTTTTACTTTTCCGAAGTTGTATTTTTTTAGAAGTCGAAACGAGTGTTTAGCTTCCGTCTCTGTTCCGTTCTGGGATAGTGGACCGAATAGCCCATATCTGTTTGGAGGGCATCCACCACAAAATATTTAATCCATTCCCCCAAGTAGATATATATATTTATATTATTGGCTGACCTAATGTAGACGAGTGAGAGGTCTTTCAAAGTAAAGAAATATATTGATCACAAAGTGATCATTATAATGATCACAAAGTGATCATTATATGATATATCATATATACTTAAATGATATGTAATATATCCTTAAAATGATCACAATGTGATCATTATGTTTGGTAAAAAAAATTACCGGTGATTTCTTTAATACCAGAATGAAGTAGAAAATAAGAAAACCCTGTATTGCGTCCAAACCCAGGCTATTAAGGGGGTAGGTGTTTATAATAATATATTACCCTTTTTCTGGTTTGGACGCGATTTAGGTTTGTCTCTATACCAAGGTGGTAACAATGATATTTGAATTACTATCTCCTCCAAGAAATCAAAGAAGGAGGCCAATAAAGATATATTATAAATTAGCACATGCACAAAATGATTGCATATCCGCTAATGATAGAATATGGTCACAAGATACACGATTAAGGAACGGGAAGTGTGGGAAATGCTATACTGTAATGAGTGCTCCCGAATTTTACGATTATATGTGTAATGATCGAAGCTGTACTTTCAATTGGTATGAGATTATACATCCAAAAAAATCTAGCGCTTTTTATCTTGATATTGAGTTGGAAAAAATGGTTGATAATGAAGAATTTGATCATGTCAAAATGTCAAAACGTATAAAGTTTGTGATGCCTACGATAATACCATTACATATTGAACGTGTGATTGAATACTATCTTTTGAGCAGCAAATTCGAATGGAATGATGACTATTGTAAGATTACACTAGATATACTGACACAATTTATAAATGAATTTGAAAATTTGGAGGGTATCAATGAAAGTGGTATATGGTTGACTTCTTGCAGAGGCAATAAGTTATCATTTCATTACATAAATCAGAATTATGTACTCGATCGTAATTTTTTATCTATGAGAGTATTATGTTGGCTTCTTAGTCGAAAGTTTTGGAAAAAATTGAATAGTTTGTTACTTCATGTAATTAATGATTGTGCTGGTCCTAGGAATTTTAACGAAGAATATGTTGTTGTTATATTCAAATTATGCATGCTACAGAATCAATCTGATAACAAGGGATGGTTGGGTATGCATGATACCATATGTGATGAATTAGTCTATACTCATAATCAAGCTTTCCGTCTCATCGGTAATTCGAAGATAAAAGGTTCATGCTTTCTTACACATGACATATTATTCCCGTTATCAAATGCCAAATTACAAACATTAAATGCTGAAAATAATGACATGCAACATATAATGAATGCTAATAATGATTTCAGGCGTCAATATCTTATTGACATTGGAGAAGATTTGTTTTTAAGTACGTTAATTTCTCTTTATAATGTTCCCATGGAAGATGCAACAAGTTATATATCACCAACATCTTATCCTTATATTCGCAAAGTACAAAAATTCTTTCAAAGTGAATATTCTGATCGAAGACCTAGTAAGATTAAACGAATATCTGAACAAAATAGTTTTAATGTGACCATGTACGGATCATGCTTAAGATTTCCACTCGTTGATGATGGACGATTGGAAGAGATTATAAAAATTGCTCGTATGCCAATAGTTGTAAATCGTAGTACCGAGCAATGTATAGATGCTGATCAAACTGTTGTTGGTGTTGATCTAGTTGAAAAAAAAATAAGTGAATATGAAGTTGGTGATAGTGTTTATCACGAATGTAAACTAGTATCAGCTGCGGCTAGAAGGAGTTCCATGTGTGGTATAGCTACTGGTGAAATTCTAGAAGGATATAATGATAACAACTTTCTATATTGTCATGCGTGTCAGGTTTCCTATGCGATACTTAATGTATATGACCCGACTCGTTACAAATGCACTGAGGTTAGTTTAAAGAAAAATCATTCTTTGGTGACATTTAGTATTAAGTAAAGAAAATGTTTTCATTGGTATGTTTGTCCAATGTATTAATATATATAAGTATTATTTATTGTCAATCTCAATAATAATTTCTAACCTTTATTCTATTGTTATTAATTTCATTTCATATTAGAACATAGAAAGAGTACATTACCTTGACTTCCAACCAAATGATTATTTAAGATTCATGAATCGTTTTGTTGTACTAGATGTGCCTATGAATTGTGGTAAAACACATACAATTGAAAGATTATGCAAGCATGAATCCAATTCAACGAAAACAATTGTTAATATTACACACCGTAAAGCGCTCGCTATAACGTTAGGAGATAAATATGGTGGTTGTACATCATATACTGATAAACTATTTGAGCATGCAAACTTTGATTATAAAAGAGTAAGTATAACTTCTAATTCTCTTTGTAAGATTCCTCCAGAATTTAATTTTAAATATGATATTTTAATAATTGATGAAGCTGGTTGGTTTCGACTTAACATGATTTCAAAAACGATGAAGACTTGTTGGGGAAATGTCTTATTGAAATTAGAAACTCTTATAAAAGCGACTTCTACTGTCATTATTATGCAAGATATATTAACAGAAAATGATGTTTCTTTTTACACACAACTGAAAGGTTTATCATCAATATATGATACCAGTATTTTGAGTATACGTATGCGCTATAAAAAACAAGTCAAAGAACAACTTCATTATTCAAAGAAATGTAATGAGATATATCATATATTACTCAACTATCTTCGACGGTATGGTTCACAGAAAACTGTTTTAGTTGCATGTACGTCCAAAAATTTTGCCGAAAGTACTTACAAAGATTTATATAACCGTGCACTTGGTAATCAATTAGGAGGTATTGAACAAGACAAAATACGATTAGTAACTGCTGATAGTAAACAAAATGATTGGAGACAAAATTTTTTTAAAAATCCAACATTGGCTGTCCAAGGATTGAACATTATTATTGTAAATTCTGTTATTAGCACAGGTCATAGTATTGATAATGGTATTAACAAAATTTTCTATTTTTGTCACAATAATATTTTATGTCATGAAGAAGAATTACAATTGTTAGCACGAGCTAGAAAGAGTCCATGTTTAGATGTTGTGAAAATTTGTTTTATAGAACCGGGAAAAGGCGGTAGACACGAAACTAGATATGAAAAACAATATGATGCAATAAAAGAAGAACCAATGACTGATTTAATGCATTGTGCATTTGCTGATGTTGCTTGTGCTTACTCAGATACTATTAATAGACATTTCTGGTTATTTAAACGTGATGAAACACGATTTGCTATGAGTAAAGTTGGTTGGAATATTCGTGCTTATCCATATGAAGAAATTGATGATACAAAAATAAAGATTGATGATTTGTTATTTAGAAACCAAAAGATAAAGTCAAAAGCAAGTATCCTATCTTATTTAAACGATGATTGTATGTACGAACAATTAGGTGATCTTGAAAAACAAAAAGTGGACGTAATACATCGGTCTCTATCATTAGGAACCAATGTAGAAAGAGCAAATAAATGTTGGTCTAATTATATGGGCACAGAAAAGATTCCTCTAAATCCTGATAAATTACTTCCCTTTGTATCATATTTAACACAAATATCATTTCCTTTAAATGCAGTTACAAGTATTGTGTCTGTAAGCAATGACATTGGATTGGTGAAATGTGCTATAGAAGTATTAAAACATTGTTTTCCAGATAATATCTTTCACTTACCAAATACATCATTCTGTGCTGAAGAATTATTACCCAAATCCGAAACTAAAACAGTTATAAAAAAAGACATTCATTTTAACAACGCAATTAAAAGAAGTCGCAACAGTTTTATGAATAGTAAGGATACTACGTCTCTTCTTATTAAAATTTTAAGGAAACTTGAAATACCTATAATAAATACAAACAAAAGAAAACGATTAGCAAGTGGAAATTCAGGTTCAATATATATGATAGATCATGATAGATTGTGTGCTATGTTCGAGATTTGTTCCTTTTGTTTCAGTTCTTTTAATTTTGATTGTCCAGAGATTCAATAAAAATTATACATATACATAATAATATATAATTTTGTAACTAAAATATTCATGACATCATCCAATTAATTAATAAATAAATAAATATAATAGTATCATTACGTGATTTATGTTAAACATTAGATTTAGATTATTATTTGGTTGTTAACATAAAAATAATGTTTATTTATTTATAATAATAAATGTGGTTATATGTTAAAGAGCTTTAGGAAACAATTCTTTTCCAGTCGGAAATTGTTGATCACTATTTCGTAGATACGTGTTCATATCATGTGTATTTATAGAAAAATTTGTTATGTTGTCATCCATAAAACCATTTGTTCTTACTAAATCAACTTGTTTGGGAATTACAATATCGTCTTCAATTGGAATTTTTTCATTTGTTTCTTTATCAGCATTATTCATATCAGTCTCAAATTTTAACAAACTGTTTTCTCTAAAAATAATGAATTTTTTATTCCAATCATTCCATTTTTTATTCTTTATGTCACTGTAATCCTGAATTCCTTCTCGTGTATTTGTATCCCAAAGATCACTTTCCTCATTTATTGTTCTATTTTGATTATTATTCATGAATCCCTTATCATCCTCCTTTTTTTCATCAATTGGTTCCCATCCTCGTTCTAAATAGCCTTTCTTATTATTCAATATAGAAAAAAACCATGTTAATACTTTATTGAAACATAATATAATGTTATCACTCATTTTATATGTAAGACGTCGCTGAGCCGAGTCTGGATGAAACATAACCAAAAGTTTAGTCAAATCTTTATACTTCCATAAATCTGCTCTTTGGTTAATGTTTTTATCTTTCAATAATCTTACTCTTCCGCTTGACCTGTCAACTAACCAATCAGCCAACAGACGAAAGGATAGTAAAATGTCAGTACTTTTTTCTAGACATGCTTTTTTATAATGTAATAAATTATTTGATTTGTTTCGAAAATCAAACCAACAATTTTCATAACTTGGTTCATTGTTAACTTTTTCTGGTTCCATATCCGGTTCTTCATTTTTAGTTAACCATCTATAATGTCTATTATGTTTTTGTGTCATTACCTTTGATTTTTTTGTTTTTCTATGTTCTTTCGTTCTATTATACATGTTTGCTTTAAATTCTAAAATTTCTTCTGTAGAATTTTCAAGAGAGCAAACGTTAGAGTAATGATTTGCTGCACTTTTTATAGTAAACATTGTACCACACACACATCTACATATACTTCTTGATGTCACATTATCTAAATCAGGTATTCTACCTTTCACCTTATTCTTTTAACGTGATAGATAACATAACAAAGAATGATGTTAAAATGTATTCATTAATATCATTGCAATTTATTATTATGTAAAAATAACTTACTCTTATTTTTGTTTGCTGTTGAAATGGTATAATTTGATTTTGGTGTTTGTTGATTTCTTGTGCTTGTATCCTTTTTTTTTTGGTCTTTTTGTTGTCCTTTTTTTTTTTATTAACATCATAATCTGAATCATTATCATCCTCTGTTGTTTGTTGATCTAAATTAACATCATAGTCAACATCATCATCATTATCGGTAAAATCATCATCGTCATCAACATCAACTTCATATGTTTGTTGTGTTTTTCGTTTTCTTTTTTTATTTTCATCCTTATCCTGATCATTATCACCATTTAAATTATCATCATTGTCCTTGTCATTGATATCCTGATCATTTTCATCATCTTGTTGTTCTAAAATATTATCATCATCATCATCATTTTCAATATTATCATTGTCCTTTTCGTCAAGTTTCTCGTTATCGTCCTTGTCATTGATATCCTGATCATTTTCATCAACTTTTTGTTCTAACATATCATCATCATCATCATCATTTTCAATATTATCATTGTCCTTGTCGTCAAGTTTCTCGTTATCATCATTCAAATTACATTTCTTTATTTCATTTTTTGATTCACATTCTTGTGCTCGTTTTTTATTGCTTTCGTGGGCGTCATTGAGTTTTGTATATTCATCAATATTTTGTTGTTCTGCCTCAGCAACCATATTTATTTTTTTTAGTTTTTGTTCTGCCTCAGCAATCATTTTTTCGTTGCTTTCTTCTATTGCCTCCTTCATCTCATCATCATTCTTCTCATTTTTTTTTAACAATATGACAGTCAAACAATTA
>Ga0307996_1000419_pt1 | contig 11226 bp, 13 predicted proteins | sample Davwhametageno35_FD_203143 | JGI IMG/M metagenome (GOLD analysis project Ga0307996, IMG submission 203143) | Marine microbial communities from Davis Island wharf, Antarctic Ocean - #35 | ecosystem: Environmental > Aquatic > Marine > Unclassified | place: Antarctic Ocean: Davis Island wharf...
AGATGATGCATCATAAAACATATACCTCATATCAGTTACATTACTCACATTCCAATTTGAAATATCATCATTGAAATTAGTTTTACCTATAAATAATTCTGACATATCAGTTACCTGACTTACATCCCAATCGGAGATATTTCCATAATATGGAGTATTACTGGTCTCTATAAATTGAAGAGAATTAGGGTTTGAAACCCAAAGGTCTACTACTGTTTGAATATTAGCATCTGTTATTGGCTCTTGAGCATACCCAAATATTGAAATGAATAGGAGTAAAAAAGTAATTTTTTTCATAATAGTTTTTTTTCAAAAGTAATAAAAATAAAATAGAATTAATTACTTTTCTAATCCATACTTTTTGAAACGATTGCTTCAATTTCTATAATTGTTTCTCTAGGTAAATTATTAAAATCTTCATTGGATATTTTTAAATTATTAATCTGAATATAGTTATTTACGTTGGTTGTGCTATTATTTGTCACTCCTGAAAGCTGAATAAAGTGCTTTAGAGCACTGGCATTATTATCTTGAATACCTATCAAGTATAATTTAGATAATGCGCTGTTCGTCATTATCTCATTAGCACCTCTTAATAATTTGTTATGCTTAGCATTAATACCATCCTTTAAGTGGTTGTAAATTGTTTGCCTAGATAACTTCGTATTCTCTATAATTTCGTTTTGATTAGGGAAGTTCCTGTTCTCTAAAAGGTAGTTATGCATAAAGCTTGTAATTTTTTTATTATTCACTTCGTATGTAGTATTGCGTAAATCCTCTACAACCTCCTCGCTGTTAGAAGTAGCAGCTAACAAATTTATTAATACATCTTCTTTCCCCAAACCTTTAACATAACTATCGCTTAATCTTTCCGACAAATTATTCCATACAGCTTGACGCTCTGTTGGGTATTTCTCTATGTGCTTTTTGATTTGTGTTACGGTTTTTAAATCTTCAATATTTGTACAACTTGGTAAACTTTTTTTCTTTTTCATTTTTCGTATTATTTTATAATTTCACCTACTTAAATCACTTGATTCCTTATCTTTACATTGATAGTATGTTAAAATATTATTGAACTTTGAACGGTTGTAAAGGTTGCCTTTTGGTAGCCTTTTTTATGACCTTATTTAATACAGATAAGAAGGTATTTAATAAAATAAAAATCAATAAAACAATTAGCAAACAGAAACAACAACAAATAGTTGATGCTATTATTTATCTCTATTTTTTAAATATCTTTCTTAAGTATCTTTCTTAAATACCTTTTTATAGGTTGCGTACTAAATAAATCTTAGTTCATTATTAATTAACATCTAGATAAGACTTACTTTAACTTTAAGTGCCTTTCTTTTTTATAGGTTGTCTTTTGGTTGTGTCCCATAAATTCGGAGCAATGCTTTCTCTTTTGCCTCATTTTTTATCTTTAAAATCTCAAAGTCTTTGTACTTTTTTCTGCCCTTAAGCACTTCATAGAATAAAGCATCAAAAGACATCGTAAAACTCACATTAAAACCCCTACCTGAAACTGTCTTTAAATTCCAACTTCGCTCTAGTTCTGCTTTTATCTTTCTTAATTGATAATGCACTGCATATTTTAAAATTGAATCCGATAAATTAGAAGTATCGCTTACAGCTTTTGCTTTACCATCCATCCTAGACAACCAAAACTTATTTGTAATCTTACAATAAGACTTCTTTTGTAAAATACTTTTAATAGCCAAAAAACCTAATAAAGTAATTTTCTCAAATTCTGTCTTCTCATTCTTTATAAAATCCCAAAAAATAGAAAGATTTAAACCCACCATAGGACTGTTTAAAGGCATACTTTCGTATAACATCTCCCCTCGTTTATAAGCGAAATCTTTATCACTAAAAGTTATATTAAAGAAGTCTGCACTTTCGCTAAACATATCTAAGCCTTCAGTATAAGACAAATAAGAATGTCCATAAAAATAAACTGAATACCTGCTTATATTACTAAGCACCTCGTTTTTATTTATTAGGAAGTTTTCAAGTAACTGGATAGGGAAATTGAAGTATTTCTCATTTCTTTCCTCCATCTTAAAAGAGTTTTAATTGGTCGGTTTCAGGTAGCAAACTCAGGTCATTCCAAATATCCTTATTTGTAGAAACAAATTGAACATTTGATGAGTTTGTAACTGGGCAGTAATCTTTATAAATTACTTTTAGTAGATTCTTTTTTTCGTAGTATGCCTTTACCTCGCAAAGGTACTTATGAGGTATTTTAGTAACCAAAGAAGCCATTGCAACTGTTGTTGCGTGTTCTTGTAGGAAATCATAAAAACGCTGTCTGTATTCCGCTCTAAAGACCTTCACTAGATATGGCAAACCAAAGCTTTTACAAACTGCTATTTGCTCTAATACTTCTATGTATTCAGATTGTTGAACATACCTTTTTAATTGCGCTATTTTATCCGTATTTTTACCTTGTCCTTTCTGAAAAGACATAAGGCTGTTTGATTTGTTGTCGCTCATCATTCAGCCTTTTATAGTTCTGTAATACTGTTATCTATTGTTTTCTGACAATATAAAACACGTGAACCAATGCCGACCGCTTTTAACCGACCGCTTTTATTCCATTTGTTAAGAGTAACAAAAGAAACGTTTAGCATTTTAGAAACCTCTGCCCTAGTTAAGTAAGTCTTTGGTTGCTTTGGTTGGAAATTTTTCTTTAAATCAACTAATTGACTTTTTAAAAAATCAATATCATTTTGTAATTGTGGAGGTAATTTAATCTGTAATTCTTGCATAATATGAAACATTTTTTAGTGTTATGTTTCACGAAAATATACCTAACCTACTGCTTATTAAGGGTGTTACAGTAACGTTACAGTAACGATTTACTTTAGTTTATTTCTAATAACTTAATGTCATAAGCTTTTTTAAAATCTTCGCATACTATAATATTATTTTCTATACAATGCACAAAAATAATTTTCATTTTATCAAGGTCTGAATAAATATTTTTAGGGTCTTTTATATTTGAGTTATTTATTGTGTTTGAAATATAATTATGGTAATCATTTAAATTATAGTCTTTTGCTATTTTACGAGCTGAATTTTTGTTTTTGTATTCTCTTTGAATTTCGCCAATAGCAAATCCCAAACCAATAGGAAACCATTTAGGTAAATCACTTTCTTTCTTTTTAGTTACCTTTAATCCTTTTGATGTCTCTAGGTCATATCCACCACTTAACCTTACTAAATCACAATCCTCCGAATCTGTGCCATCTTCCCCTCTTTCTATTCCATTTCCATTTACGCCTGCCCGATATTCTATAAATAAGAACCTTTTTTTTAACGAATACAATATTTGCATTGAAGTAACTTTATCAATGTCTAAAAACTCAAACTTATGGCTTAAAACTCCTTCATCGAATTCTGCTCTTAAAAAATCTACCTCATCAGCATCACAATAAACAGTTTTAAAAGCATCAAAACGTTCATTGTAAGTTTTTTCATAAACCTCAAAACTACACCCTAGAAAATAATTAGTTTTATAATACTTTAAATACTCGTCCTTAAAACAATTACTTAATTCAGCTAAGTACTGGCTTTCATATTCATCAAACGCGTCTGTTAAGTCCTCCTGGTAAGGCTCAAATTGCGGGTAATTCTCTTTGAACTCTAAATAGAACGCTAACGTTTCTTTAAGCGCTGTATAATGCTTATAATCTTCCAATTTTGAACGGTTTTAATATGTAAGTGTAAATATAACAAAACCCTCTTAAAGTTACTTAAAAGGGTTGTAATTGACTAAAATTAATTTTGTAAAGATGCATTTTTAATAACATTAAGCTGAGGTTCTTTTTTCTCTTTTATCGCTTGTAAAGTGTAAAAGTCTGCAATTTGTTGTGCAAAGTCTAAACTATCCTTACCAATATAATTTAACAGCATTTTCTCTGAACTGTGCGAAGTAATACTCATTATTAATGGCGTTGGTAAAGTACCGTATAGGTTGGTGGCAAACGAGCGCCTACAAACGTGTGAGGCCATTAATTGCCACTTTGGATAAATCCCGCTTATTTTTCTTTTCTCTTTATTTCCTTTGCCTTTTTCGGTTACTGTTATCTTACTATCTTTTATCAGTTCGTTGATTTCTGCAAGTTTGCAAATCTCTTTAATATGTAAGTTGAATTTTTGAATAGATATTTTATAAGGCAAGCCACTTTTTATAATTTCTTTCGTCTTTTCAAGCACTGGAATAGTTACATTCTTATCTGTTTTTTGTTGCTTCAACTCAATAACTTCTAAACCATTTCTATTTATAAAGTTAGCTTCATCCAGCAGTAATAAATCCCCTCCCCTTTGCCCTATGTTACAGCCTAATAACAGCCATTTACGTGCGTTTTTAAGTGATTCACTTAATAGCGGTGCATTTTCTATTTGTGTTAATTCTTTAGGGTTTAAATACAGTATATTTTCATTCTTTGTTTTAGTGCTATCAATCTTTTTTAACTGTGTACTTATTTCAATTCCATAAAATGAAGCATCATTACAAACGGTTTTTAAGTCTGCTATTTTCTTAAGGGCGTAACTCTTTTGATACCCCTTTGCACTCAGCAAGTACTTTAGAAAATCCTTTGCAAATTTCACATCTACATCTTTAACCTTAAAAGTATTTTGCTTTTGATATTCAATAAGCATATTTTTTAAAGAGTTGTAAGCATTTACTCTGCTTTTGGATAAACCAATACCCCCTTTTGCGTTTTTTCTTGTCGGTGCTTCATCAATGATACTTCGTATTGCATCTATTAGTAAATCACTTTGTTTAGTTTCTGTAATTGGATTATAAAATAAATCAATTTGATTTTTTAACCAGTCCTTAGTTATTCCGTTTGTACCTAAATTATTGAATTGGTTTAATAGATAATTTTCAATATTTAAAAGAGCCGCATTAACCTCTAATTTTTTATTTTTTATGGTTGCATCTTTTGAATTCTTATTATGAATTTTCCAATATTCAGCTGATACGTGATACTGTGTTTTTGCGCTAAATGTAAAATCATTTCCAGCTTTATCTCTAAACAATAATCTAACTGTTAACGGCGCATTCTTTCTAGTAGAGCGAAATAGGAAATTGATAGTAGCCATATTTTATAAAATTGAATTTTGAACAATACGAATATAAGGCTAAAAAAAGGTTTTTGTACGGCTTGTACGATTTTTGTATTGTTAAATCTAATTTGTATTAATTTTAGTTAACTTTAGTTAATGCCATTTTAACCAATAAATATAAGGGTTTAGTTAATTATAAACGGTTTATTTATGATTTAAAAGGGTTCTAAGAGGTGTTAAAACACGCTGTTTCAAGTCCCGCCTTCAGTACAATAACCGTTGTTAATCGTTTGATTTTCAACGGTTTTTTGATTTTATAGTATCCCTTATTCATTCTCATAATCATGAACAAATTTGATACGAGGACTACTAGCCATCAAGTTAGGATTTGTTCCTTCAACTCCTTCAGGAATTGGCTGGTTGCGTGTTTCATAATAAGTTACCCAACTAGGCATTGGATTTCCTGTGCTATCGTTAAATGTCATTGGTTGGGTACGAAAAGGTATAGAATCTTTAGGTAAATCTTGAGAAGAAAACATTTTATAAACTAATTCAGAGCAATAATAAGAAGCGTCATCCCATAAAAAAACCGCATCATAAGGTGTATTTATTCTTTCGATTCCATATGCTATTGCTTTAGAAATATAAGGCTGGTAATAACTATCTAGTCTTGCAACTGTAGTTTGAGATTTGTTAAATTTATTTTTATTCCTGTTCAGAAATTTTATTAAAGGAGTTTGGCAAATTCCTTCTTTCGGAATCGCCTCCACTACAAACCATTTTTTATCTTTTTGCATTGCTATCCCAACATGCGAATAGTTTTTAGAAAATGAAGTTGCCGTTACATCTTTAATCGCATTATCTATTTCGCCTGTTCCTGTATTTTGAAACAGTAAATCCCCTTGTTTTATCTCAAAATTATTTTTTTTTTGATTGCTATCGCAACTAAGCAAAACAAAGGAGAATATAAAGAGGATATAAGTTTGCATTAGGGTTCTATTCATAAGTATCTTGTTGTTAATTTCAGGACGGATCATACTTTTCACTTGACATTATATTTTTATAAATTTATGTAAAAAAAGGAATAAATTACTATTCTAAATGTGATTTTTTTAAAAAAACACTTCATAAATTACACTTAAATTTGTGTGTAACTAATTTAATATAAACAAATTAGAACATTTAGTTTTCATCTAAGGAGTTTCCAATCATTTTTTAAAAGTATTTTTTTTCTGTATAGACTTGTTCCATTAATCCTACGAACAACAATACTTATTGCTCTATTAATAGGCTATCTATGAAATATTAGGTCTAGGGTAACTAACCACTAAACATACAAAAACCCTAATTTCAGTGAAGAAATTAAGGTTTTTTTGAGGTGTCTAGCGGATTCGAACCGCTGTACATGGTTTTGCAAACCATTGCCTAGCCACTCGGCCAAGACACCTTTTTAATTTTAAAACGCTTTCTCTAAAAGTAGAATACTCATTTTAAAGAATGCAAATTTAAGCAAATTTACAAGTATTGCAAGTCTTTTTTAATCTTATCGCTTTTTTGTTAGAATAATAACTACTTCTTCAACATTTCCGCCAATTGGTGGGTTAATTTTTGAAACCGAAACCTTCGCTTTTTTAACTTTTCTAAGCTCTTTGAAAATACGATTTAAAATGCGCTGCGCTACTTCTTCTAACAGCTTAGCTCGTATTGCCATTTCTTCTTTTACAATATGATTTAAATGCACATAATCTACTGTATCTGTCAAATCATCTGTCTTTGCAGATTTCTTTAAATCAGCTTTTATAGATACATCTACTCGATACTCGGAACCAATTTTTGCTTCTTCATCTAAACAACCATGATACGCGTACAACTTAATATTATTTACTTGAATTATTCCCATTTTATTTTACTGGTGTTGTTGAAGCAGCTGCTAATTTCTCCCACATTTTGTCTGTATTTAATCTAAAAGATCCTAAATGATGAAAACTACATTGCTCTGGCGCAATAATAGATAAAAAAGGTTCTTCTTTTCTGTTATTATATAAATGGTATACTTCACCAATATTTGGCTCAAAATTAAATTTAGAATTATATACCAAATCATTATATTGAAATTTTTGCATCAATTCTTCGTACTCTTTTCTAACCTCGTCAAACTTAGATTTAAATTGCTTGTTTACGCGTTGTACGCCGTCATTTCTCCAAGTTGCAGTATTTAACGGTTTAATTACTGGCGAGCTTGCAGATGTACCATAAGGTTTTAAGGCCGCGTCATACTGCTGTGTTTCTTCGTTAAAGACAACTAAATCTGGTTTTTTTTCTCCGTCTTGCTTCATAGTGCAAAATTACGACAAAAAATAAATACTAAATTGGCTTTTTAGAAATTTTAACTAGCGAGTACAACTTCATTAACTTGTAAAAAAGTCAAAAACATTGCTAATTCCGCTAGTTTTAGTTTTATAAAACTCTGTATACGAACAACGCGAGCAAGTTACACTTGTAAATTTCTGATTCTGAATATCAAAAATTTTTGACAAGGTTCCGCCAGTTGCCCGCATTTCCCCTAATTTATAGTGTTTAGAATCACATTTCGGACAGGTATAATTTCTAATTTGATCGCTCATAATAAATGGTGTTTGTTTATTAGTGGTTGAATTTACAATTTTGTTACAAAACTCTCAATACCAATGAAGTATTTTGTGTAATTTTGTCTCTTAATTTTTCATTTAAAATAATGTCTGAAGAGAAAAAACCGCTCAATTTTTTAGAGCATATTATTGAAGAAGATTTGACAAACGGAATGCCGAAAGAAAATTTACGCTTTCGTTTTCCGCCAGAACCAAATGGATATTTGCACATAGGGCATACCAAAGCCATTGGAATTAGTTTTGGGCTAGGTGAAACTTACAATGCACCTGTAAATTTACGTTTTGATGACACAAATCCTGCAAAAGAAGAACAAGAATATGTAGACGCTATTAAGAAAGATATTTCTTGGCTAGGGTACTCTTGGGCAAATGAATGTTATTCTTCAGATTATTTTCAGCAACTATTTGACTGGGCAGTCTTGTTAATTAGAGACGAAAAAGCCTATGTAGACTCTCAATCTTCAGAAGACATGAGAACGCAAAAAGGAACACCTACTTCTATTGGAACCAATAGTCCTTTTAGAACTCGTTCTGTAGCGGAAAACTTGGAATTATTTCAAGGAATGAAAGACGGGAAATTTAAGGAAGGAGAACATACGTTGCGTGCAAAGATAGATATGGGAAATCCAAATATGTTACTGCGCGATCCTTTAATGTACAGAGTTATGTTTAAATCTCACCATAGAACTGGAGATGATTGGTGCATTTACCCAATGTACGATTGGACCCATGGAGAGAGCGATTATATAGAGCAAATTTCGCACTCGTTATGTTCTTTAGAATTTAAACCTCACAGAGAATTATATAACTGGTTTAGAGATAATATAGTTGATTATAGCAGCTCTGAATATCCGAATCCACCAAAGCAACGTGAGTTTTCTCGTTTGAATTTAAGTTATACAATTATGAGTAAACGTAAACTGTTAACTTTAGTTGAAAACGAAATTGTTTCTGGTTGGGACGATCCAAGAATGCCAACAATATCTGGTTTAAGAAGACGTGGTTACACACCAGCTTCAATTAAAAATTTTATTGAAACTGTTGGAGTATCTAAGCGTGAAAATGTGATTGATGTAGCGCTGTTAGAATTTAAAATTAGAGAAGATTTAAATAAATCTGCTAATAGAGTAATGGCAGTTTTAGATCCTGTAAAAGTGGTAATTACAAATTATCCTGAAGGACAAGAAGAATTTTTAACAGCAGAGAATAATCAAGAAGATGAAAGTGCTGGCTTTAGAGAGGTTCCTTTTTCGAGAGAAATTTATATCGAAAAAGAAGATTTTAGAGAAGAAGCAAATAAAAAGTTTTTCCGTTTAAAACTAGGAAAAGAAGTTCGATTAAAAAACGCCTATTTTATAACTGCAAATAGTTGTACAAAAGATGCAGACGGAAATGTTACCGAAATTCAGTGTACGTATGATCCGTTAACAAAATCTGGAAGTGGCACAGAAGAAAGCATGCGAAAAGTAAAAGGTACTTTGCATTGGGTTTCTATAAAACATGCGGTTAAAGCTGAGGTAAGAGCATATGATAGATTGTTTTTAGATGAAGCGCCAGATTCGCATAAAGATAAAGATTATATGGAGTTCGTAAACCCTGATTCTTTAGAAGTAATTACTGCTTTCTTAGAGCCAAGTTTACAAGTTGCTAAAATTGGTGAACGTTTTCAGTTTCAACGTTTAGGGTATTTTAATGTAGATGATGATTCGACTACTAATAATTTAGTATTTAATAAAATTGTTGGATTACGAGATAGCTGGGCTAAAAAATAGTTTTTAGTGAGCACTGTTGTGTAATTTGTTACTAATGTGTGTTTAAATAATAATTCTAATTTACAATTATGAAAAAAATACTTTTTTTATCAGTCTTTATTATTACTCTTTCTTGTTCAAATAAGAAAGAAGTAAAACAAGTTGCAGAAATTTCTTGTGGTCAATGTCAGTTTGAACTAGACAGTGAAACTGGTTGCGATCTAGCAGTGCGTATTGACAACAAAGCTTATTTTGTAGATGGTTTTGATATTGATGCTTTTGGTGACGCACATGACGAACACACCGGTTTTTGCGAAGTAATTAGAAAAGCAGAAATTAAGGGTGTTGTTGAAAACGGACGTTTTAAAGCCAGCTCTGTAAAGTTAGTTGATGGCTTAAAATAGCCTCCTCCTCTAAAAATTTCAAGAGATTGACATCATAAATATAAAAAAATCCGACGTAAAATATTTACTTCGGATTTTTTTATACTGTAAACTGAATACTAAAAATTATCAGTTTTTAAGGTGCAGGATTTGGAATTGCCGCATGAACTGCTTCAATTTCTTTCAAAGTTTCTTCGGATAAGTTAATATCTATACTTCCAATATTTTCTTTTAACTGACTCATTTTTGTTGCGCCAATAATATTACTGGTTACAAAAGGTAATTGATTTATAAATGCCAAAGACAATTCTGTTAATGTAATTCCGTTTTTCTTTGCTATGGCTTCATATCTTTTTACAGCTTCCAAAGAACCATCACCCATATAACGCGCAATAAATCTTGGAAACAAATTTCCTCTTGAACCTTCAGGACTGTTTCCATCTAAATACTTACCAGATAAAACACCTTGCGCTAAAGGAGAATATGCTAACAAACCAATATCTTCTCGCATAGAAACTTCAGACATCCCGTATTCATAGGCTCTATGTATCATAGAATAGGAGTTCTGAATAGTAACAGGTCTTGCTAAATTATGTGCTTTGGCAGCCTCCAAATACTTCATAGTTCCCCATGGTGTTTCATTTGAAAGTCCGATTGCTTTAATCGTTCCGTCTTTTACAAAGTCATTTAACGTTTCTAAAATTTCTAAATGATTTTCGGCTTCTTTGGTAGCAGTCTTAAAAGGATAGTCTCTTACTCCAAATGCATTTACACCACGATCTGGCCAATGTAATTGGTATAAATCTAAGTAATCTGTTTGCAAACGTTTTAAACTTGCGGCTACAGCTTCTTTAATATTTGCGCTACCGAATTTACCTTTTCTAATATGTTTTGTGTAGTCTCCACCGCCGGCAATTTTACTGGCTAAAACTACTTTTTCCCTATTTCCTGTTTTTTTAAACCAGTTTCCTATAATTCTTTCTGTATCTGCATACGTTTCTGGAGTTGCAGGAACAGGATATAATTCTGCCGTATCAAAAAAATTGACACCTTGTTCTAAGGCATAATTCATTTGTTCAAAAGCATCTTCTTGGGTATTCTGATTTCCCCAAGTCATGGTGCCTAAACATATTTTAGAAACCTCGATGTCTGTATTTGGTAATTTTGTATATATCATTTTTGAATATGTATTCGTGTATTTGTTTAATCGTGCAACTGTTGCAAACCCAACAACAAAATTAAACCTTATATTCTATTAAAACAATAAGCGTGTAATTTAAAAATTACACGCTTATTGTATATAAAATTTACAAAGCCTCATTGGTTATATTTACTGTATGTTGAAAATATAAACAAATAAAC